>JGI10211J34971_10002945_pt1 | contig 13715 bp, 12 predicted proteins | sample Etolagsediment_FD_34971 | JGI IMG/M metagenome (IMG submission 34971) | reverse complement strand
TTTCACTAAAGTGGTGATTTACTTTTGCGAATTTTTGATGATTTCTAATTGCGAAAATTTGAGGATGCAAAGTTGCTAGTTACACCCTTTTCTGATTTGATTTTAAAATTAGAACAAGAAATGGAAGGAATTCTTTCAGAATCCCCTCTTGATCTTGAATTTTACGAATGTAATGGGACATTGTATGAACAAGTGTGATTAGCCAAACAATAATAATATAAATCTTATTTCTCACCCTAATATTATGACAAAGAAACACGAATTAGTTTTGGAAAAAGTATTAGGAGAAGTTACTCCGAATAAAAAAGAAATTGATGAAATCTTAATATTTTTATCTGATCATTTATTGAATCTGAATATCCGGCTTATAGCAGATGATTTTGAAAAAATACCGAATATCGGTCTAAGACCGAAAGAAAGTACTTTCACATCAACACTTTTCCATACTTTAGTCCCCAAATTCAGCTGATATAAGATCATCGTTATGAAACACCTTTTCATCTTTTTGATTATTGTACTCATCACTGCCTGCAATGCTGACCGGCAGGATAAACCATTCTGGATCGCTTCCGCACCAGCGGGAAGCGAATATTGTAAAATTGATAAAGCAGGAAAAACGGTGATCCCCAACGGGCGATTTATTACTCCGGCGGGCAAATGTATTGTTATAGCGCCCCACCCATTTGGGCTTACCCTGAGTCCGGATGGAAATACAGCAGTTACTGCCAATTCAGGAACTAACCCCTTGTCGATCACCATCGTCAGGAATATTTTATCTGAGCAGCCCGAAGTACAACAAATTCCTCCCGGCACTTCCACCGATGACGGTGTGCTTGCCTCTGTTTTTATGGGTCTGGCCATTTCGCCCGATAATCAAACGATTTATGTAGCGGGCGGACAGGAAAACCTGATTTATCTTTTTGATGTAAACTCGGGAGAAAAAACTGACAGCATCAACTGTGCGTCTGTCTCGGAAAATGCAGATTACAGTCACGGCTACATTGGTGATCTGAAATTATCAAAAGATGGAAATAGATTGTATGCCGTCGATCAGATTGGTTTCCGGGTGATGATCATCGATACCAAAACCAAATCCCTTAAACACTCTGTTCCTGTGGGAAGATACCCCTTTGGAATTTGCCTTTCGCCGGATGAGAAAAAAGTGTATGTGGCCAATGTGGGAATGTTTGAGTATGGCCTGATAAAAGACGGAAGCGGTGACAGTGCAAAAATTAAACCTATTGGTTTTCCTCCATTTGGCTACAATTCGGATGAAATGAGGGAAGGCATCGAAAATGACACGATTTCAATTCCCGGCCTGGGTGACCCTAACGCCATCGAAGCCTTTTCGGTTTTTGCAATTGATGTTACTGATCCCGAAAACCCGCAAGTTGTTGCCCGTATAAAAACCGGAAACCTTGTTGGGGCAATGGTTGAAGGCATTCCGGCAGTTGGCGGTTCAAGCCCGAATTCGATAGTTGCCACGGAAAAATATGTTTTTGTAAGCAATGGCAACAACGACAATATTTCGGTAATTTCTGTGGAACACGATACCATCATCCACACCATATATCTCAAGCCCGACGAGCGCATCAGGCAATTCCGTGGCGTAATTCCTTTTGGGCTGGCAATAAGCCCGGATCAAAAACGGCTTTATGTGGCTGAATCAGGAATTAATGCTGTTGCTGTAATTTCAATACCTGAGTTTACAGTTTTGGGGCATATCCCAACAGGCTGGTTCCCTTCAAAAGTGGAAGTGAGCCCTGATGGGAAATACCTGATTATCGCCAATGCCAAAGGATTTGGAAGTGGCCCAAACGGGGGAGCAAACTTTGAACCCGGTCCCCAAGGAACATACATCGGCTCGCTGATGAAGGGCACTGTCCAGGTTGTGGAAATTCCGGATAAGAAACAATTGAAAGAAATGACAGCGCAGGTAATTTCGAACAATTTCAACTTTAGAAAATCTGATGACCCGGTTTTTGAAACAAGAAAAGAGAATCCGATTCCACTATTTCCGGGAGAAAAAGAAAGCCCGATTAAGCACATCGTTTTTATTTCGAAAGAAAATAGAACCTATGATGAAATTTTTGGACAAATCGAAAATGCAAAAGGAGATCCAACACTTGCGCGTTATGGAAAGGGTGCGGCTTTTCTCAACAATGCAAAAATAGATTCAGTGATAAATGTAACGGTAATGCCAAACCATCTCGCACTGGCAAGGCAATTTGCTATGTCAGATAATTTTTATGTGGATGCAGATGTTTCTGCCGACGGACATCGCTGGCTGGTAAATACCTACCCCAACGAATGGTGCGAAACAGCCACTGCAGCCAGCTATGGCGGAAACCGTAATTTTCGTAATGAATCAAAAGCTCCCGGTGTTTTTGCCATGAACAGTTCGGCGGGCGCCATTTATCCGGAAGACTACAACGAAGCAGGCTCGATGTGGGATCACCTGGAACGCAACAATGTGGAATTCTACAATTTCGGTTTTAGTATCATGTTCGAACCGGCCATTTACAAAACTGAATACAAATATACCGGGCTGAAGCATTACATTAATTTTCCGGTTCCTCAGCCCCTTTTTACACGGACCTCCAAAACTTACCCAACTTATAATATGGCCATCCCCGATCAGTTCAGGATTGATCAGTTTATCGATGAGTTTGATGCGAAATGGATAATGGGTGCGGATACAATGCCTGAAATGATCACAGTAATTATTCCAAACGACCATGGTGCCGGTGACCGGCCGGAAGCCGGTTTCCCATTCCGCGAAAGCTACATGGCCGACAATGATCTGGCGGTGGGAAGAATTGTTGAATATCTTTCGCGAACTCCCTATTGGAAAAATATGTTGATTGTAATTACCGAAGATGATGCCCAAAACGGAGTGGATCATATTGATGCTCACCGCAGCGTGCTGATGCTGATTTCGCCCTGGGTGAAAAGGGATTATGTAAGCCATGTACATTACAGTTTTGGCAGCCTTTTTAAATCATTCTGGAATATCCTTGGATTGCCCTATTTAAATCAGTACGATGCAGGAGCCAATGATTTGTCCGACTTTTTTACTTCCTCCCCTGACTTTACCCCTTACAATGCGCTGGAGGTGGATAAACGTATGTTCGATCCTCAAAAAGCATTGGATCCTTTTGACGAAAAGTTTGACTGGAAAGCCCTGGATGAATCGCCACAGATTGATAATATGAAGGATATGCTCCACGAAAGCAAAGAAAAAGACGAATACCGTTTAAAAAACCGGGAGAAAAAGAAATAGGCCTCTACATGCTGAGGTGTCATAGAATTCTCGAAAATAAAGGAAAAATAAGGATACCGGGCTTTCGAATCACAACTTGTTGGAAGGAGTAAAGGTAATATGGGCAATGCCGGAGGCAGCATTAAGTCCGTAATTTTCGGAGAATATGCTCTCGGGCTAACTGTGTTTGCGCGGTGGCCCGAAAATCTGCGGTGTCAGGGAGTGGTCCCGCAGGTGCGGGATTCGGATCAGATTTTCTTGACTCTTTGGTTCTTTCTCGTCAAGGAGAAAGAACAATAAAATCTACCATTTAGAATATTGAGGCTCTCATGAATATAAGTTTGTTTAAACCTGACCAAACGACCAGTAAGCCCATCCAGGAATCAAACTTCAGAACGAATAATCAGGTATTAATAAATTTAGCAGAAAATCATCAGTATCTAATTCCTTAGGTCAGGTTCCCAAAGCACTGCTAGATATTTACGACTTATATTATATTGATGCGTTGTAGTTCGGTTGAGAGGTATTCATTCAGAGTCTTATTAGAAAAGAGAGGTGTTGTATTGGCGAAAAAAAAGATAGGAAAGAATACCGTATAAAAAACCGGGAGATGTAAAATTAAACTTTGGCTAAAAAGGGTAATGAAACCAAGTTTAAAAAAATGGAATCCGGCACACTGTAGCAAAATCAAAACTTATTGTAGCGTTTACCGAAAGTAAAGCTCACATAAAAGTTGAGAAAATAGTAGTGCTTGTCGCGAAAGGCCATGATGGGGATTGGGATGGGATAACCGTCGATCATCATACCCGCTTCCAGCGCCTTGATACTGGTTTTGTAAGGACCAAACTCAAAATTGAGTCCAACTTTGGCATATAAACCCGGATAGAATTTGGTTTCTTCGATACCATCCAAAAAGGGAGCCCGGCCATAAATATTTTCAATAAAGTGCGTTTCGGGATCGTACTTTTCCGATTCGATGGTATTGTAGTTGTTTTGGTTGATAATGTAGAGGTAAATGGGTTTTGCGATGGCAAGGTTTATTCCACCATAGTATGCAAACCGCACCTCCACGCCACCCCAGTAGGGCTTTGAATTTAGCCGGTGTTGCTGACCAAGCCCCGTGCGGATATTGTAAACCTTATTAAGTTTCCCGTACACATAACTGTTTGCATTGCTGTAATAGGCCCCGTAAAAATTCACGCGCACCTGCTTGTCGCCCTTTATGCCAAAAACCTCAACTTCCCAGATGTTTTTCCTGAAGGCATTTTCGTTAAATCCCTTTCTGAATAAAAAACCCCAACCCCTGGTATGAAGCATGGCTCCACCGGAGATTTCTTTTTTAAGGATTACTTTATTAAGGATGGTATCGATTTCCTCAAAAGGTATATCTTCCTCATTTTGGGCGGAAGCAACAAAGCCCGACCCGAAAAACAGGAGTAAAATTGATATTTTGAGAAAGTACCTCATCATCTATTGAAAATGAACACATCTGGCTCATGAAAAAGAAAACCGGCTATGCAAAATTATCTGCGTGTTTCTTTCTGGAATTTCTTTACTTCACCATAAGATGAGCAATCCTGTGTTGATTTGCAGGAAGTTATGCTTGAACCAAATAACACAACTGCTGCAACGAAAACCAATACTTTAATTACTTTTTTCATATTTTTACGCTTCTGAAATAATTTAACGCATAACTGTCCAAAAGGTTGGACAGCATTAACCGAATTTTCTAATTAACTGAATTTTAAATATAATATTGCCGATTACATCGAATCGGACTACAAAACTAAAGATAAAAATGGCATCAGTAAATCCGGTTATCGAAGAAAGCTGGAAGGAAAAATTGATAGATGAATTCAGCGCAGCATATTTCTCACAGTTGAAGGCATTTTTGTTGGAGGAGAAATCCTCACATACTGTTTATCCTCCCGGATCACAAATTTTTAATGCTTTCAACTTTACGCCTTTCAACAAAGTAAAAGTGGTAATTCTTGGGCAGGATCCCTATCATGGTCCCGGACAAGCTCATGGATTATGCTTTTCGGTTCCTGAAGGAATAAAACAGCCCCCCTCTCTTCAAAACATTTTTAAAGAAATAAATCAAGACCTCAGTATTCCAATTCCACAACACGGGAATTTGGAAAAATGGACACGGCAGGGAGTGTTACTGCTCAATGCAACGCTTACCGTTAGAGCCAAACAGGCCGGATCGCATCAAAACAAAGGTTGGGAGCAATTTACCGATGCCGCCATTAAAAAATTGTCAGACGAAAGGGAAAATCTTGTCTTTTTACTTTGGGGAAATTATGCCATTGCCAAAAAGGAGATCATCGATAGCTCACGTCACCTCATCCTTACTTCACCCCATCCTTCGCCTTTTTCAGTTCACCGGGGGTTTTTTGGCAACAAGCATTTTTCAAAAACAAATGCATATTTAAGGGAACAAGGTATTGGGGAAATTGATTGGCGGGTCTGAAATCAAGGATTAAATGGATATGAATCAAGGCTTAAAAATTGATGTAATAATGTAATTTGAACCATCAATAAAATTGCAAATAACTAATTTGGCATCAGAAAATTAAATATTATTGCAAACTAAACTTAATAAAACAGATAAAATGGTAAAAATCAGTTCAGTACTCGCAGCGTTTTTTATGGTAGCATTTTTCGCACTTTCTGCATCAGCGCAAGTAAAAGGTGACGATATCAAGGGCGTTTGGCTCAACGAAGACGAAGATGCTCAAATAAAAATCGAAAACAGAGACGGCAAATATTTTGGCAACATTGTATGGTTGAAAGAACCCAACGAGGAAGATACAGGTCTGCCCAAGCTTGACGATGAAAATCCTGATGCCGAATTACAGAAAAGGCCGGTAATGGGACTTGAATTACTTTCGGGGTTTATATTTGATGGTAATGATGAGTGGGAAGGGGGCGATATTTACGATCCAAAAAGCGGCAAAACCTACAGCTGTTATATGGTTTTTACTGACGACACCAAGAGCAAACTCAAGGTAAGGGGTTATATTGGCGTTTCGCTGCTTGGCAAAACAACCTATTGGACCCGGGTTAAATAATCGGAAATAAATTTCAAAACAATTCATCATGAGATATGCAAAAACTGTTGATGAATTTCTGAACATGCATAGCAATTGGCGCAAGGAACTGGAAATGTTACGCCGGATTTTGCTGGACACTGAAATGGAAGAAACCATAAAATGGGGCGTCCCTACTTATACCATCAACAATAAAAATGTGGCAGCAATCGGGGCTTTTAAGAGCTATGCCGGACTATGGTTTTTTCAGGGGGCTTTGCTAAATGACCCTCATCATTTGCTGATCAACGCACAGGAAGGCAAAACAGTTGCTTTGCGGCAAATGCGGTTTCAATCGGTAAACGAGATTGATGAAAGTGTGGTAAAAAGTTATGTGAACGATGCCATCGCGAACCAAAAAGCAGGCAGAGAGATTATACCACCAAAGAAAAAACCCATAGTCATTCCGTATGAACTAAAGCAGGCAATGCTTGATGATGAAGGTTTAAAAATTAGCTTTGAAAGTTATAGTCATTCACATAAAAGGGAATTTGCTGAATATATTGGTGAAGCCAAAAGGGCCGAAACCCGGCAAAAGCGTCTTGAAAAAATTATCCCGATGATAAAGGAAAAGGCGAGCTTGAATGATAAGTATCGATAGTGTTACATAATCAGCTGTTGATTTCCTGATCCTTGGCTATCATTAAAAGTTTATTGATTTTATCCAGAAGAACATCGCGTTTTACCGGTTTTGGGATATAATCATCACATCCTGCCTCCATAGCTTTCTGCCGGTCACCATCCATGGCGTGCGCCGTTTGTGCAATAACCGGCAAATCAGGCCTAAAAGATTTAATGATTCGCGTAGCGCTCAACCCATCCATTACAGGCATCCTAACATCCATCATCACAAGGTCAATTGAAGTATCGGTTTTGGCTCTGTCCACTGCCTCTTCACCATTATTAACATGAATAAAATTAAAACCGGATTTTTGCATGATGGTTTCAAAAAACAAGAAACTGTCGTCGTCATCTTCAGCAATCAGTATAGTAGGTTTTGACTTTAAAGGGGAGATGCTTTCAATCGGGTGATTTACTTCAGGCAAATTAATTTCTGCTGGTTCGTATGGTATTTCGAACGAAAAGGTTGAACCGTCCCCCTCGGTTGATTTAACCCAAATTTCGCCACCGATAAGTTTAACATACGATTTGCAGAGCGACAGACCCAGGCCTGCTCCGGAACTCTTTGACACCTCATTCATGTTTACCTGCATAAACCGGTCGAAAATATCTTTAAGTTTGTCTTTCGGAATACCAATACCAGTATCCTCAACTTCAAACAGAACGGAGTCATTTTTTGTGGTTTTATAACGAAGCTCTATAAATCCTGATTTTGTAAATTTCAATGCATTGTATATTAAATTGATCAAAACCTGTTTTAATTTAGTTTGATCAGTATTAATAAAACCTATTTCGTTTTCAGGTTTCACAAGTCGAAGTTCAACCGCGCCATTTTTAACCTTATCATTTTCGTTGAATTGAAACAGGGTGGTCTCGCAGAGTGCATCAAGGTCAATAATGTGTTTCTCAACTTTTAATAATCCGGCTTCAATTTTTGAAATATCAATTATATCGTCGATCAGGTTGAGCAGGTGTTCTCCACTTTTCGTGATAATATGGGTATATTTCTCTAGTTCTTCAACATCTTCAGCTTCAGTAAGAATTTGTGAAAAGCCAATTATGCTATTCATTGGTGTTCTGATTTCGTGGCTCATATTGGCCAGGAATGCCGATTTGAGTTTGTCTGATTGTTCAGCCTTCACCTTTGCAGCCATCAACTCATATTCAATATCTTTCTGGTCGGTAATGTCCTGCAAAATGCCGGAAAAATATCCTAAGTATTTGCCATTTTTCATAGCAGGTTGCCCTTTAATTGCAATAATGCGAGGCTCACCGCTAATCTTGTTGAATAACCTGCATTCGGTTTCAATAACAGTATGATTAATACTGGCTTCCTTAATAAGTTCGATAAGATCCTTACAATCGTCAGTATGAATTAGTGCTTTGAAGGCCTCAAAATCGGAGTTGTCGCCCTGTTTTTCGATACCAAAGATGTTGTAGATTTCATCAGAGAAGGTAAATATCTGGGTTTTTTCATCCCACTCAAAGTTACCCATTTGAGCAATTACCTGGGCTTCTTTGAGCTGTTCGGTGATTTTCCGCAGTGCTTCTTCGCTGCTTACCAGTTCATCCTGAATTTTCTTTCTTTTAATGGAAAGGCTCAATTGCGGTGCAATGTATTCAAGGAGTTTAGCATGTTCGAGGGTGATGGCATTTTTGTTGGTATAACTTTGCAAAACAATCAATCCTATAATCTGGTTTTCGATTTGAAGAGGAACACCAAGCCATACTTTTGCCTGTCCGCCAGCCCTTTCGATAATTCCCTTTTTATGTAGCTCTTCCAGATCCTCTGCATAAAAAAGCATACTTTTCTTTTGCTCAATTATATAGCTGGAGATGCTGTTTTTAATGGGAAAATATTTAAATTCTTCCACATTGTCTTTCATGTAGGGCAGGTACAATTTTCCGGTTTCTTCCTCAATAAGGCCAATAAAGAAATTTGTGGTATCAACAACACGGCTCAATTCCAGTCTGATTTTCTCCATAAAACCAACAAGATTTTCCGAAAAAACAGCGGATTGGGATATAGCATGAAGAACATCGTTTACAATGGCATCCTCGGCAGCTTTAGAAACATCCCAGTTTACGCCTACAGCTTTGATGGGGGAGCCATTTTTATCATAAGTTAATTTTGCAAAAGCCCGGATGTGTTTCTGTTTACCTGAGGGCGTGGAAATCCTGAAGACAGCAGCAAAATCTTCATTGTTTTTTATGCATCCCTCAAATTGCTGTACCGATAATTCCTGGTCATCAGGGTGCAATGAGGCTATCCAATCGTCGTAAGTTGCATTAAAGGCTTGGATGTCTCGTTCATATAGCGTGAACATTCCCTGGTCCCAATAGAGCTCCATATTTTTGAGGTTGAGTTCCCAAATGCCTATTCCTGCAGACCTTTGAGCTATGGTAAGTCTTTCCACAACAGTACGCAATTGTTTCTCGGCAATTGTTTTGGCGTTCAACTCGCTCTTCAGTTGATCATTTTGGGAACTCACTTTTCGCGAAAGTGTACTATTCCAAACAATAAAGCCGATGGCAATAATTATCAATACAATGGCAAGGTATTTCCACCATTCTGATAAGAATTGAGGCATTGTTTCGTGCTTTTCAGCAGCAAACCATTTGTCGTAATATTCATCATACTTTCCTGATTTATGCATAATAAACAAGGCCTCGTTGATCTGAGCCTGTAGTTTAAGATTATCAGGTTGTACGGCAAAACAAAAGGGGAAAGGATCAAGATGAATAGGGCTAATGTTGTATTGTTGGAGATTGAAGGTCTTATAAAAGTGATAGGCATGAATTTGAGAAACGACAACAAGGTCAGCTTTTCCCTCATTGAAATCTGTAAATAATTCATCAAAAGTAGATACTGTGAGGATATTTTTCGCAATACCACTTTCTGAGAAGTATTGATCCATTACATCTTTTTGTAATACCAAAACTTTTGCGCTGTGGATTTGGGAAAGAGATGTTATCTTTCGATCAGGTCTGGAAATTATTACGTGGCTAAGGTAGCTGTGGGGTGTTGAAAACAAGAATTCACCCATTCTGTTTTTGGATCGCAGCATGCCAATTACTGCATCAACTTTGTTTGATTCTAAATGTTTATAGGCATCGTTCCACTGTTCCAGTCGAAGTTCGTAAGAAAACCCACACATCGAAGATACTTCACGAAGTAAATCCACAGTAAATCCATCAGGGTTTCCGTTGCTGTTGATAAACGAAAACGGAGGATAGTTTACATCACCGGAAAACTTTAAGGTATCAGAAACTTCCGAGATAAGAGGCCCTGAAAATGATAAGATCATAAACAGCAGAAATACCCTGCACAACATCTTTAGGCGAAACATGTCACTATATTTGGTTTTTCGCGCTAAAAGTACATTTTTTTTAAAAGATGTTAAAAATTAAGTTTGTCCCGCAGCAATTTCATCCCCGATTTGCTCACATTTACTTCCTTGCCATTTTTTAATATCAGCACAAAACTATCTTTTGAATAGGGTTCGAGTTTTGATATTTCTGATACAGCCACAATGGCCGAGCGATGCACCCGTATAAATTGATCGGGGTCAAGATGTGTTTCAAAAAAAGAAAGGGGTTTTTGTTTTAAATACTTTGTGTTTTTCGTGTGGATTTCAACATAATCATCGGAGGCATCAATATTAACAATGTCATCAACCGGAATTACATGAACCTGGCTGCCATCTTTAACAACAATGCGGTGGAGGTGATCATCACGATTTTCATTTTCTACATTTAACTTTTCATAGGCCGACGATTGCGATTGCCCGGTTTTAATTCTTTCAACAGCCCGGCCAACAGCCTCCGAAAATCTTTTCTGGCTATAGGGTTTCAATAGGTAATCAAGGGCACTATGCTCGAAGGCTTTTAAGGCAAATTCATCATGAGCCGTTGAAAAAATAATCAGGGGTTTTTCGTCAATTACTTCCAGCAATTCAAAGCCATTGATTTTTGGCATCTGGATGTCAAGAAATACGAGATCGGGCTTTATTTCATTGATGGCTTTTAAGCCTGTAAAACCATTTTCGCATTCTCCAACGATTTCAATTTCGGGATGCTTTTCCAGATACCTGATAATTACCTTTCGGGCCAATTCTTCATCATCGATAATGATGGCTTTAATGGTAGATTTCTCCATGTTTATTGTGTGGTTTTATCCTGTTCAACTTTTGGTATTGTAATATGGACTGTGAAATAAAAACTACTTTTTTCGATGGCAAGCAGATCCGAACGTTTATAGTGCAGCTTCAATCGTTTTTTAATATTTTCCAGTCCAAGGCCTTGTCCGCGCTTCGAAATATTTCCGGGCGAATAGTTATTCCCGATGCTGATTCTTAAATCGCCACGGTATTCAGTGCATCTGGTGGCTATGGTTACTGTATCCGTACTTTCGTTTACGCCGTGCTTAATGGCATTCTCGTATATCGGCTGCAAAATCATATTGGGAATTTTGCAATCGAAACACCGCTCATCAATATCTTCTTCAACCACCAGCCGGCTTCCAAACCTTATTTTTTCGATATCGAGATATTTTTCAATATTTTCCAATTCGCTTCTCAGGCTTACCTGTTCATCGTGGTTTTTTCGCACCGTATAGCGGAGGAATTCTGAAAGTTCCATGAGCATTTCGCCGGCTTTTTCTGAGTCGGCCATTATTAACGAGTGGATAGAATTTAAACTATTAAACAGAAAGTGGGGGTTGATTTGTGATTTCAGCATGTTAAGTTCCGACTGCTGAATGGTTTGCTTGAGCTCTGATTCCTGCAAAACCTTTTCATGATATTGCCGGTAATAATTGATGAGGTAATAAATCATAACCAGCAGCGCATAAACCATGATTAAATACACAAAGCGCCAGGGCATTGAATCGTTCAGAAAATTGATGTAGCGGGTTTCTTCGTTGAAAAGCCACGAAAGCGCATAATATCCGCTGAAAAGCCATATCAAAACAAGGATGCCACCGGTAATCAGGTGATCGGCAAGAATGAGGTGATACTTTTGCTCACTAATGGAAAGGTATTGAACAATATACCAAATACCAATTCCCAACAAAAAAATCATAACACTATAGATGCCGGCATCGGCAGCAGCAATTTTTAGTGGGAAATTAAAAGGAAAATAAAGGATAATAAAATGAGCAATCATAATAAACCCCATCGATAGGACATATATAAAAAAATGTTTTTTATTTGAAACGATTGGGTTGAGCATAATCCAAATTGATTTTAATAAACGTTACAGAATGGTCGTTAATTATAATTATTGAGTTAGTTGTTAAATCTGATCGAAGCTGGTATTGTTAGCAATGAAAAAGGAAAGTTTGTGGATTGTTTAATTTGAAGGACACCGAGGCCGGGAGACGAAGGTTGAACACTTCGTCTCCCGATAAAAAATAATTCATAAAGTATATTAATAGCTCTTTATTTCGCCACCGCCAAAAATGACAACACCCTGAACCCGCAGCAATTTTTGAGGATCTTTTTCCACGCCTGTTCTCTTATAACGTTTGTCGGAAAACCCGCCAAATACAGCGGTTACATTTACTTTTACATCCCAATCGGGGGGGACAATTAAGGTTGAACCACCGAATATCGAAACCACTTCTATGTTGTTATTTTCATCAGACAGATTGGCTTGTGTAAGATTGATTTCGGAACCACCGAAGATGCTGGTTATTTTCCCACCTCTGAAATTCTGGCTGGTGATGGTTTTTTCTGTACCGCTAAAAATGGTTACTTCATCGATATAATCACCGTCATCGCTGCTTGAATTTTTTGCTCCCACATGATTAAACCGGTATCCGTTCGCCTGATTCTTTTGATAATTTACCAAAACGGCCACCCCAATACCAATCAACATTAGGGGCCAAAATACCTGCCAGAAACTTATGTCCCAGTAATAGAATTTATCCAGCATAAAAAACCCACCAACTCCAAGTAGTATGTAACCACTTACTTTATGTTGAGCCGAAAAGATATTAAAAATCCCTATAACGATTAGGAGCATTTGCCATGAGATTAACACATTGCTTATTTCCCAGGGTAAAATTCCTATACTTCGTAAAAGCAATATTCCACCGGCAGCAATTATGATTACTGCGAAAATGAGTGTTCTTGATCTGTTTTCTGTTGACATAGCTTTAATTTTTTAAGTTTAATAATCAAAAAAATATTTGCAGCAAAAATATGCATGCAAGGCATCATAATTCAACAACAAATCGGTGAATGTCGGATGAGAGTCGGTGAATGAATAATTATTTTTGAATTGGCTGATCATTCGGGCACACGAAACAGGTAGCCCTTGGCCTTTAAAGTTACAATTTCGATGTAAGGGTCTTCACGAAAATATTTCCGGAGTTTCCTGATGTAAACGTCGAGTGTTCGGGAATTAAAATATGAATCATCTCCCCAGACTTTTAACAGCAATTCTTTACGGTCAGTAACGTGGTTGATATTTGAGATGAGCATTTCGAGCACTTCCATGTCGCGATACGATAGCCTGATGGTTTCTGACGGTCCCTCAAGCTCAAAGGTTTTCATGTGCACCGAAAATTTACCGAGGCGTATTACTTCAGGAAGTGACTGATGCAGGTCAGTGCCTGCGTTTGATTCAGAATTTTTAATATGATATCCTATCCGTACAATAAGCTCTTCGATGCTAAAAGGTTTCCGCATATAATCATTGCCACCGGCGTCAAATCCTTTAACAAGATCGAT
>JGI10211J34971_10002944_pt1 | contig 13718 bp, 15 predicted proteins | sample Etolagsediment_FD_34971 | JGI IMG/M metagenome (IMG submission 34971) | reverse complement strand
GATATGTATAAAATTTCTATTTTGATATTTTTATTTAATGTGATTTTTATTTCTTAAAAAGAAAGAAAAGAGTCTAGATAACAGTATCTAATGACTCCATAATTGTGGCAATTTTTGCATCAATATTACCATCAAAATTACCAAGATTACTAGCTATAACAACCCCTCCTGGAGCTACATTGCTGTCCTCTTCAAGTTTGATATAATCTTCTAAATTAAGTTCATCTTTTAAGACTATATAATCTTTTGGATTTAAGTGAATTGTAACTTGTGATGCTGTTTTAATTTTATTTAAAATATTTTCAACAGTCTCTTTTGCTATTGCAGAAGATTGGGCTCCAATCTCAACAGATATTATTTTTTTTGCAATTGCCATTGATGTTTTTAATATTTTTGATTCAAGTTGAAATGTTGCTTTTTCAAAAAAAGATGCATGGTTTTTCAAATCTTTTAATGCCTGTACAAGTTGCTTATCAAAATCTTTTGATTGTAATCCTGTTGTTTCTATGGAAGCAATTTTTTGTTGCATTAGACTCATACCTTGTGATATTGTTTGCAACTGAGCCATTAAAGGATCAATCCCTCCAGGAATTGATCTCTCATCGAGACTCGCAACTGTTTTCATTTTTTCATTTTGTTCTTGAATTGGAACGCTTGAATTAAATGTACCTAAAGTATAAGTATCAGCTGCAATATTTTTTACAACTTTTGCAGATGAATTTACATTATTATTCATCCATATCCCTTTCGATCTCGCCAGTTTCTATAAGTTTTTGAGCCACATCTAACATTTTTCTTTGTGCCGCTTCTATATCTTTTACTTTTACTTTACCTAGCATCTCAAACTCTTCTTCAAATCTTACTTGTGCTCTTTGAGACATTGCACCTTTTAACGCATCGATTTGCTCTTCAGGAGATGCTTTAAATGCTACAGCTAAATCTGCTGCATCAATCTCAGCAAGGATTTTCATAAGATCAGCTGAGTCTAATTCCATCATATCATCAAACACGAACATATTATCTTTAATCTCTTTAGCAAGTTCTGTATTAACCCCATTAATATTTTTTAAGATATCTTGTGCTTTTGGACCCATTCTATTTAACATATCCGCAACAACTTTAACACCACCAACTTGTGTAATATGTGATAATAATGATTCTAATTTCTTTTCAAGTACAACTGACATAGTTCGAACAATTTCTGGACTTACATCTTTGATAGTAGCCATTTGCATTGTAACTTTTACTCTCATCTCTTCATCAAGTGTTTCCATAAGTTCTGATGCCCTATGTGCTTCCATGTGAGATAAGATAACAGCCATAGTTTGAGGTGACTCATCTTTAATAAAATCTGCAAGTTGTTTTGGATCAACATTTTCTAAGTATGCAAAGGAAGCTTTCGCTTGAGCAAGTTGTGATAGTTTTCCTAAAACAGCATCTGCTTCAGCTTTTCCAAGTGATTTATAAAGTAAATCTTTTGCATAATCAAAACCACCTGAACTAATAAAAGCATTTGATTTTGTAAAAAGATAAAACTCATTTAATATTGCAAGAGATACATCTTTGTCGATTGAGTTTAATTGTGTAATTGCTGTTGAGATTTGTTCAACTAAATCTAAAGGTAAATTTTGAAAGATTTTAACAGTAGATTCTTCACCAATAAGTACACAAAATATTGCAATCTTATCAAGCATAGAGATACCTTCTAATGCTTCTCTATTTATTTCAATAGCACTAGTCATCTTTATTTCCTTTCTTTGTTCTTAGTTTTGCATCACCTTCTGAGAGTAAAAGAGTGATCATCTTAGCAATATCATCTGGATGGTTATTAATTTGATTATCAAGCTCTTCTACTAATACTTCGTATTGTGCAGCTGTTTCTTTATCCATACCTTCAATATTACCTAAAATTTGATTTCTAATTCTCCCTTTAAGTTTATTCTTTTCAATACTTGGATTAAAAGGTGCATAATCAAAATCTTCATCTGCAACGCCTACACTCTCCTTAGGTACATTCCCAGTTGTAGCTAAGGTAATATCATTATTAGCAATAAACTTTTTATAGAATATGAAAAGTAGAAAAGCTGCGATTAAATACTGGACATATTCTCCATACTCTTGTATTATTGATTTTGCGGCAACTGGAGTAAATCCTCCTGCTCCTATATCTAATTCACCACCTGTTAGATTTCCATCAGCTATTAAAAATCTAAAAGGCTCTACGCTAATTTTATCTCCCCTAACGGTATCTATCCCTATACCATTTTGAACAATATCTTTGAGTTTTTTTAGAAATTCATCTTTATTTTCTACTTTTTCCATAATAGATTGATCAAATGTAACTGCTGCTTTAATATTTTCAATCTTCGCAAAACCGTTATCTTTTTGCTTGATAACTTTTTTTGAAATCTCATAATTTACAATATTTTTTGCTTCTTCTGATGAAGATCTTGCTTTTGTTGACCCCTCTGTTCCATCACCATTTTCTATATTATTTTGTACACCAGGAACTGCTGCATTTTCTTGATTTTTTTCCTCTTTACTTGAAGTACTTTCTGTTGTTTGTTGACTTCTAATTGTCCCTTCTGGTTCAAAAATCTCTTGTTCGATTATTTGATTTTTAAAATCAAGTGCAACAGTGACTTGCGCAACTACTCTATTTCTTCCAATAAATGGTTCTAATAAGTTGATAATCTTTTCTTCATAATCTTTTTCTAGTTTGGTTTTATACTTCTCATGGGAAATATACTTGAGGTTATCCATTGCTTGTTCATCTTTTTCAAGTAAAGCACCATTTTGATCAATTAGTTTAATATTTTCTGGTTTAAGTTTTGGTATCGCCGAAGCTATAAAGTTTTTAACCCCATCAATTTGTTGTTGGGTAAGAGCAATTCCAGGTCTTAAGTTTAATACAGCAGATGCAGTTGGCTCTGTTTTTCTTTGGGTAAAGACTGATTCTTTTGGAATAGCAATTTTAACAGAAGCTGACAATACACCTGCAAGTGATTCTAGACTTCGAGCAAGTTCACCCTCTGTCGCTCGTAAATATTTTACATTATTTTCAAAATTTGTAGCACCTAAAGAACTTTTATCAAAAATTTCCCAACCAGTATGTTTTGAAGCAACAGATTCACTTGTAACTAATTTTATTTTTGCAATATTAATATTTTCTTTATTTGTTCTAAGTGTTAGATTATTTCCATTTCCAATAATAGAAAATGGTATACCAGAGGCTTCAAGCTCATTTGATGCCAACATCACTTGATTTTTTGTAAGACCCGCTGCTATTGTATAGTTTAATTTAGCATCATTTGCTTTCATATTAGAATAAATTAATAAGCCGATTAAAAAAACAAATAGAACAGAAAATCCCCCTACTATAACTGCTCTTTGCGCTGTATTAAGGTTATTTATAAATTTTAATAATTGATCCATTCGTGTTTAAAGTCCTAATTAATTTTTACCAGAAGATTCAATCATCGTTTTAAACCATCGTGAATCTTTTTTTATTGCATTTGTTATGGCATCATACATAACTGCATTTTTTGACATTTCACTGATTTGTTGATCTAAATTAACATTGTTTCCATCATTTTGTTCCACCAAACCGTCTACTTGATATATCTCTGGTTGTGAAGTAGATAATTTATTATTTAATTCAAATGGTATATGATTTTTATGTGTAACTACCATTTGAAGGTCATTTTTGTTTTGTGCCTTTTGCATCGCTTGATCAAAAGAAACATCTTTTGTTTTAAATCCAGGGGTATCTAAGTTTGCAATATTCCCAGCAATAACTTTTTGTCTCTCAGCTCTATAATTTAGGTTTTTATATAAAAGACCACTTACTTCACTTGCTTCCATTATTTACCATCAATCTTTGTCAATAATTTTTCACTCATTTCACTTAAGCCTGTGATAGCTTTTTGAGCTTGTTCAAGTTTTCTTTGTGCATCTATTAAGGCTACCATTGTACTTACTGCGTTGATATTGCTTTTTTCAATAGTTCCTTGAATTATTTGGTTATCTGTGTTTTCAACGAGTACAGCTTTTTTCAAATCATCATGCATATAATTGTTATCACCAATTTTTTTCATATCTTTAAAATCAGCTTTTACAATAGAAAGTTCTTGTTCAAAACCATTTTCAACAGCGATAGGTGTATTTGCTCCATTTAATACTTTAAACCCTTCACTCGTAACAAGCTCACCATTTAAATTTTTAAATGCTCCATCTCTTGTTAAAAGGATATTTCCCTTATCATCTTGAATTTTAAAAAATGTATCTTTCGCATTTAATGCAAAATCTAATTGATTGTTTGTTTCAAGAAATGAGCCCATTTGAGTATTTGTGTACGATCCATCTATTTTAGGAATAGTATTTACAAGCTCACTCATAGCTGTAGTTGGTGTTCGATTCTCTTTTGCTTTTTGCAAATAATTATTAAATGATCCTTCTGTTAAGTTATCACCTTTAAATGCTGTAGTATTTACATTTGCTAAATTATTTGAAATAACATCTACTCGATTAAGTTGGTTAATCATAGTAGCTGATAAAGAGTACAAACTAGTATTCATTAATGTTCCTGTGAATATTGAGCAATTAAGCTATCTAAATCATCAGCAGTAACTGTTTCATTACTATCACCTGAAATATGTTTTGCAATTTGCACTTCTGGTTTACCATCATCCTCAAATAAACCATTAAGATAATTAGATAATTTTCTAATTACTGACATAACTCTTTCGATTTTTTGTCTATTGATGTCATGGAATTGCATCAATTCCATAGCTTCAAAAAGTTTTCCATTTTCGTCACCTATGATAGATTCAACACCTTCAAGAGAAGTTTTTGCTTCTTGAGCTTTTAAAAGTTGCTCTTCGAATATTTCAATATTTGGGAATTTTTGTGCTAATCTTTCTAATAAAACAATTTGTGAAGTGATAAAATCACTTGAAGTTGTAAGATTTCTTCCGATAATGTCATTTTCATCTAAAATAAAACTCAATACATCGAAAATTTGTGAAGCTTTTGCTTCGCTATCCTCTGCAACTTGACTTAATTGATTAACAACTTTATGTTCTTGCTCAACAGGCATAGGATAAATCCCTTGCTCTATTTTAGAATCTAAATCTTTTTGATAATCATCTGAATTATTAGAAGAAGTAGCAGAAGTTTCTTTAGTAACTTCTTGCGCTACCTCTTCCATTTGTGTCGTTGACCCATCATCAACTACACCGTCAATACTCGCTAAAATAGAATCAATATCTTGATTTTCAAATGACTCTTCTGGTTCTTCTTGCGTATCATTGTCTTCTATACCATCAATACCAGCTAAGATTGCATCAATATCGCTGCTTTCTTGTTCATTTACTTCTAATGATGGTTCTTCTTGCACAGAATCTCCATCATCAATTACACCGTCAATTTGTGATAGTATATCATCCATACTCTCTTCAACTTGAGGCTCTTCTTGCTGTGCTTCGTCTACTAAAGCTGTACTATTCATAAGAGCTTCAATTTCTTCTTGAGTCATACTACTCATAATGAATCCTTATTAGTTTTTAAAGAATGGATCTAGTTTCTCTTTTAATGTTTGTGCATTAAAAGGTTTAACAATATAGTTATTAACTCCCGCTTTTAAAGCTGTAATAACTTCGCTTTTCCCACCTTCTGTTGTAATCATCACCGTTGGTGTTGTTTTGTGAGCACTTCCTTCACTTCTGATTTTTTTAACTAATTCTAGACCATTCATGTTTGGCATATTCCAGTCTGTTAAAATTACATCATATTTTTTCTCTTGGAGTAGTTTCCATGCAACTACCCCATCTTCAGCTTCGTCAAAGTCATCTTTTGGAACACCTAGTTGCTGAACAACATTACCAATAATTCGTCTCATAGTAGAACTATCGTCTACAATTAAAATTTTCATACTACAAATTCCTCACATATAATTGAATCTGCAATAATTATATAAAATTTCTATTAAAGAATCTCTTAATAAGATTTATTTTATTGAAACACTTACTTTTCTATTATTTTGTCTTGTTGCTTTTGTTTCTTGTAATGCTGATTCGAACTCTTCTCCGTAATATTTTTGTTCTATTTTATCCGATGCAATACCATTTTGTTCAAGGATTTGGCTAACACTCTGTGTTCTTTTTTGAGAAAGTTTTTTATTGTAAACAATCGATCCTGTAGTATCTGTATACCCTTGTACTAATAGTTTTTTATCTTCATTTTCATTTAAATATGCATTGAAATTATTTATTTGAGTATTATAATTATTTTTAATCTTTGCGCTATTCACATCAAAATATATTACTAATGACTCAGGCTCAGGTAAAACTTTTTTAGGTTCTGGTTTTTTTTCTACTATTGGAAGTGGTTTTGGCTCTGGTTTCTTCTCAATCACTGGTTCTGGTTTTGATTCTGGCTTTTTAATTTCACCAAAAGCGATAGATAAACCAACCGTCCACAATATATTTTTATTTGTATCAAAATTAACTAAATGTCTTAAATCTGTTCGTAAAGCAACACTATTTGTAAAGTTATATTTAGCACCAAGACCATAATTAAACTGCGCTGATGATTCATCTGCTGGTGTTTTTTTGCTATGTTTTTCATACCCTAGTCCAACTACACCAAATAGATTAAAGTCATCTGTAAGTGTATACTCTTTTAAACCATCGATCATAAATCTATATACACTTCTATCTTTTAATGTATTATTGATATTTTGAACATCTTTAGATCCTAAAATTCCTAATTCTAATTGGTCAAAAATAGTATATTCATCTGCTTTTGTTCCTANAAAAGCACCTATTGTTTTATGATTTTCTAACTCCACNTGATCTTTTGTAAACACTTTACCAATCACAGGTGTAATCTCATACTGATATTCAGTTTGTGCGTACACTAAACTCGATGCAACCATTGTACTTAAAATAATTTTTTTCATTTGTTCTCCAATATTTTTTTCTAATTATACAATAGGATTCTTTAATTGTCTCTAAAATAATATATTTATAATACTATTAAGATATATTATAAATTAATACTACCTTATGATGTTTTTATACTCTTTAAGATATAATAGAACAAATTTATAACTGGAGCAAAAAATGGTTAAAGGTTTATACACAGCAGCAGCAGGAATGAATGCTCAACAAAACAATATCGATATCATTTCAAATAACTTATCAAATGTAAACACCGTTGCATTTAAAAAAGATAGGGCAGAATTTGCAGAACTTATGTATCAATCTTTAAACTATACCGCAAATGCTACAAGTGAATCAACAAACAATCCTACAGGAATGGATGTTGGTCTTGGAGTTAGAATCTCTGGTGTACAAAAAAGCTTTATCCAAGGGAGTTTGAAAGAGACAGGAAATGACCTTGATATGGCGATTCAAGGAAAAGGTTTTTTTGCTGTGACTTTACCAAATGGTGATTTGCAATATACAAGAAATGGTTCATTCAAACAAGACCCAGATGGTGCTTTGGTAACAGCTCAAGGATATAAACTAGAACCTGAAATTGTAATAGATTCTGACCTTATAAATGTTTCAGTTGCTCAAGATGGTATAGTATCAGCTTCGAGACCAGCAACTGGAGAAATAGTACAACTAGGTCAAATTATGGTTTATGATTTTGTAAATCAAGCTGGACTTTCACCAAAAGGGAATGGATTATTTTCTCCAACTACAACATCAGGAGATCCTATTGAAGGTGCACCTTTTAGTGATGCTTTTGGTTCACTTCAACAAGGTATGCTTGAGTCTTCAAATGTACAACTTGTAAATTCAATGGTTGATTTGATTACTGCACAAAGAGCTTACGAATCAAACTCTAAAGCAATAACAACAACAAACGAAATGTTACAAACGGTGAATCAACTTAAAAGGTAATCTAAACTAGTATGGATTTAGAAGAACTAAAACAAAGACGAGAAGAGAATTTAAGAAGACATAAAGAGAAAAAAAAAGCATATTATCTTAAAAAGAAATTAGCCGAAAAACAAACTCCAGAATCTTCTAAAACTCACTATATCAACTATGAGCAAGAACTTTTCAGTGGTGATAATGAAAACTTTTTAGCAAAAATTAAAGAGATCGCTAAAAAGCAAAAATCTCATATCCAAGACCGTGAAGAGATTATCATGGCAAAAGTTCAAGAGTATAGAAATAAGAAAAAACAATACTACGAAGAGAATAAAGAAAAAAGACTAGAATACGATAAAGAATATAGAGAAAAAAGAAAAGAAGACCTAAAAGCATACAGAAGAGAATATTACAAAAGAAATAAAGAAAAAATTCTTGCAAAACAAAAAGAAAATAGATTAAAGAAAAAAGAAGATTCAGAGTAAATAAATGGCAACAGATTTAAGCGTCCAACTAAAAGAGATATTTGCTTCAACTATAGAAACTAGCCTTAGTTCTATAATTGAAGTTGAAGATGTATCAAAAGCAGCTTCAACATCTATCAAATCAAAACAACTTATTTTAGTTGATGTAATTTACACTTTTAGTGATAAACAAATTGATCTTCGATATGTTATTGATTTACCACTTGTATCATTGATGTTCCACTCTATGATGTTTGAAGAGTATAAACTCGAAGAAACCATAGACAACGATATGCTTGATGCAGTTAAAGAGCTTATTTCTCAAGTATCAGGTGCCCTAGAAACAGCAATCAATGCTGAAAACTATGGAGATATCAATGAAGTAAAGTTTTCATTGAAAGAAGCTCAAATTTACAGTGAAAAAACCTATGTTAAAATAGGTGAGCTGTTTAAATTCAATCTTAATATAAATAGTAAACCATTTTCTTTATTTATGGATATTAATGAAGAAACATTAAGTTATTTTGATGAATTTAAAGCATTACCAGATGCACCTCCTGAAGAAGAAATAGAAGATTCTGAAGACTCAGAAGCCCAGCCAGAAACAATAGAAGTAACAGAAGATACAAATGAAGATACCACACAAGAAGAGTCTATAGAAGAATCTTCTCAAAATAAAGATTTTGATGTGGTACCAGATAGCGAAGTAACTCAAGAAGAAGAAGAAACTCAAGATAAAAATGAAAAACACTCCAATGATGAAACTTCAGATACTGAAAATACAGAAGAAGTTGATCAAAAAAATAAAAAACTAAAACTTATCGTTATAATCCTAGGAAGTTTAATTGGTGTTATTACTATCACTACCTTGGTCTTATATTTTATGGGTGTATTTGATCAACCTGAAATTGTAGAAGATCAAAATACAACAAAACCAAAAGTTTCTAAAGAAGAATTAATCATTAGTGAACTAAATAATAAATATATTGATTTTAATATGGATATGATAAGTGATAAAAGGCTCAATAAAAAACTAGCCCTTCTTACAAAGTATGAGATCCTTGAAGAAGATATTGTAAAAATATATCAAGCTAGAGAAAAAGAGAGACTCCATCAATTAAAAATTTCAAAACTTGAAGAGTTTGCTCAAAAAAATAAAGAAGAGTCATTATTTAAAGCAACTATCACAAAAGATAACAACATATCAAAACAAAGTAGATTTAGTGATAGTGATAGTAATATAAAGCAAACAAATAATCAAGAAAATGATCAATTTTTAAATGAAACACTTACATTTATAAAAGTTGATCCAATTGAATATAAAAATTTTAAAACTATTATCACGGAAGAAAAAACAAAAACAACATCAATATCAATGTGTAAAGATGAAAATGGAAAAGTAAATATTTTTGTAGGACCAATGTATATCAATCTTGAAACAAATAATATTATAAAAGCTGTAAAGAAAAAGTATAAAGGAACAACAAGTATCGGACTTATACAAATGACTCGTAAAGAGTTTAATACTATATGTAACTTCTAACTAGCTTCAAATATATCAATACCGCCAATCGATTCAATAGTTTTTTTATCTATACTAACTGACTTTATAAAACTATCATTATAAGGGATCATAAAAGATGTTACTTTTGAATTATATTTTTCAAGTAACTCTTTTGAAGTTTCAATAAGTAAATAATCATCTATTGGCATTCTTTGGATATCTTTCACAACACCAAGTAACATAGTATCTTCGTAAATAGAACAATCAATAATATCAAACCAAAAATATTGATTTTTTTCTAATTTAATATTTTCTTTTGATTCTTCAGCAGATGTAAAAAGAAGTGAGTTTGTGAGTTTTTTAGCTTCTTCAACACTATCTATTCCAACAAATTTAACTAAATCTTTAGCACTATTAAGTGTTTCAATAATAAGTTCTTTTTTCTTATTTGTTGTGAATGTGGCCTTCGTTTTAAATTGTTCAGGAAAGTCAGATTCTATAAAAAGTCTTAATTGACCTTTTAAGCCTACAGCTTTTCCTAATTTTGCAACATATATTTTTTCCATTGATTTTCTTTTTGTGATTTTACTTTTAAATTTATATATTGAACATATACAAAGTTAAAAATAAGAATAGACAAAAGGTGAAAATTCACCTTTTTATCTTGAAAAAACTTGTATCTTGTACGATTTTCCATCTTTTGCTTTAGAACCATTAATAATAGTTTTTAAAGCATTTATCATATTTCCACTTTTACCAATAAGCTTTCCGAGATCTTCACCATCACAGTAAACTATCACTTCATAATAGTTTTCACCAAGTTCTTCTATCTCAACCTCAATTAAATCAGGTTGTGATGCTATAAGTTTGGTATATGATTTTATAAATTCTGTTATCATTTAAATTCTAATTATTTTTTGATACCAGTAAGTTTTGCAACTCTTTCGCTTGGTTGAGCACCAACACTTAACCAATAATCTAATCTTTCTTGATCAAATTTTAATACTTTTGGCTCAACTACTGGGTTGTAGTAACCAATTGATTCAATCCATCCTGAATCTCTTCTTTTTCTTGAATCTGTTACAACGATTCTATAAAATGGTTTTTTATTTCTACCCATTCTTGTAAGTCTAATTGCTGTCATGTGTTTTCCTTTTTTTTGTTTATTTTTATTTTACTCTTTTGTTGAGAGATGGCAATATTTCTTAAACACTCCCATCTCCCAACAGTTATTTCTTATCTATTTAGGAAATCCTGGAGGCATTCCACCAGCTCCACCCATTTGAGATAGCATCTTTTGCATATCTTTCATGCCACCTTTTCCAGCTAATTTCTTAGCCATTTTAGAAGCATTTTTAAATTGCTTCAAGATTTTGTTTACTTGCATCTCAGTAAGTCCAGAACCTGTTGCAATTCTTTTTTTTCTACTTGGATTTAAAAGTGATGGTTGTTCTCTCTCTTTTGGTGTCATTGAAGCAATAAGCGCTTTGATTCTTTTCATCTCATCAGAGTTTTCAAAATCCATATCTTTTATCTGTGAACTAAGTCCACCAAGTCCAGGGATCATAGAAATAAGAGATTTCATAGAACCTAACTTTTTCATCATATCCATTTGCTCTAAAAAGTCATTGAAGTTAAATTCACCTTTTCTAATCTTTTTAGTAACAGCTTTTGCTTTTTTCTCATCGATTACGGTTGAAGCTTTTTCTGCAAGTCCTTCAACATCTCCAAGCCCCATAAGTCTAGAAACAATTCTATCAGGGATGAAAACCTCAAGATTTTCCATCTTTTCACCAACACCAATAAATCTTAATGGTACATTTGTTTGGTGTGAAAGTGAGATGGCAACCCCACCTTTTGTATCCCCATCATATTTAGAAAGAATAACTCCATCGATTCCAATTCTTTCTTTAAATGTTTCTGCCGTTCTTGTTGCATCATGTCCTGTTAAAGAATCTGCAACATAAAAAATTTCATCAGGATTAACTTTTGTTTTGATTTGAGATAATTGCTCCATCAACTCTTCATCGATAGCAAGTCGACCTGCTGTATCCACTAAAAGAACATCATAAAGACCCTCAAGTGCTTTTGCTTTTGCACCCTCTACTATTTTAACTGGATCTTTTTCATTATCATCAAAATATAAATCAACTTCAATTTGTTCAGCAATCTGTTTTAACTGTTCAACAGCAGCAAGTCTTTGTAAGTCAGCTGCACAGATTAAAACTTTCTTTTTTCTTTGTTTTAAATATGTTGCAAGTTTTCCAGTTGTAGTTGTTTTACCACTTCCTTGAAGACCTGTCATAAGAATAGTTGTTAAAGGTCCTTTGNTTGAATAAACAAACCCTTGGTTTCCTTCAACTTTTAAAATATCTGTTAAAGTTTCTCGAAGAGCTTTTAAGAAATTGTCTTGACCAATTCCGTACTGTTTTGTTTTTAATTCAATTTCACTTACCAATTCTTTGGTTGTTTTATGGTGAACATCAGCTTTTAACAATGCTTTTTTAAGTTCTGTTGTCGCTTTTTTTAATGCACCCGCATCATCTTGATGTCTTATTTTTCCAACAACAGATTTAAAGGTACTCGTTAATGAATCAAACAATTTTTCTTCTCTTCTTTCTTTTGTATTTTATAAAAGTTGTGGATTGTATCTATTTTATACTTAATATTTGCTTAATATAATTTTATTAAATCCCCATGTTTTAGGGGTTTTACCTTTTATTAAATAGTTTTAATTAAGTATAATATAAGTTTATAAGATAATCTTTACATAAAACAATTCTAATTTTGCATAATTTAGCTATCATTACAAATGCAATTATCATTTAAAGAACAACTCAATCAATTATTATTTTGTGATCTAAAAACAACTTTCCCCCTTGCAAGATCAATGAAACGAAAACTTTACTTTTTTGTTGGACCCACTAATAGTGGAAAAACTTATTCTGCCATGCAAGAACTTATCAAAAGTGATTGTGGAATATATCTAGCACCACTAAGGCTATTGGCTTTAGAAAATTATGAATTTTTAAAAGAACACAATATCTCCTCAGCACTTGTTACAGGGGAAGAAGAGATATTTCAAGAAGACTCAACACATGTTTGTTCAACCATAGAAATGCTCAATTTTGAACTTTCATCTGATGTTTGTGTTATTGATGAAGTTCAAATGATAGAAGATCCTGACCGTGGTTGGGCATGGGTAAATGCTATCATTGGAGCACCTGCATCAAAAGTTATTATGACAGGAAGTGTCAATGCCCTTGAAGCCGTTAAGAAAATAGCAACTTATCTTGATGAAGAGCTTGAAGTGATAAAATTCCAAAGAAAAACACCACTTGATCTTTTAAGTACCCCAATACCATTTAGAGAAATCACTCAAGGAACTGCTTTGATAGCATTTTCAAGAAAAGAGGTGTTAAAACTCAAATCAAAACTATCAAAATTTTTTAAAGTTTCTGTTTTGTATGGTAACCTTTCTCCAGAAGTAAGAAGAGATGAAGCAAGAAGATTCCGTGAAGGTGAAACTCAAATTCTTATTGCAACTGATGCGATTGCTATGGGACTTAATCTTCCCATAAAAACTATACTTTTTACAACTGATAATAAATATGATGGTATTTCTCAAAGGGAACTTTTACCAGAAGAAGTGATACAAATAGCTGGAAGAGCTGGCCGATATGGACATTTTGAAGCTGGTCATATAGGAGCATTAAAACCATCTGTTTTAAATACCATAAGTGAAGTATATAAAACACCTATTCATACAATAAAGCCACCATTTTATGTAAAAGCTACAATTGACCAAATAGAGAGTTTTGCAGCCCATTTAGGGACAAAAGACTTAAGTAGGATTCTCTCTTT
>JGI10211J34971_10002941_pt1 | contig 13721 bp, 17 predicted proteins | sample Etolagsediment_FD_34971 | JGI IMG/M metagenome (IMG submission 34971) | reverse complement strand
ATGTTAAGGAATAGTGTGTGTAAGTTATACTTCTTATAAATAATAGTAGTATAACTTACTGATATGAAAGTAAAGATTTATCTAATTACCAACACAGCAGTAAATCCACATATGTATTATGTTGGACTGACTAAAAATGAATTGGACAGAAGATTACAAGAACATATTACTCTTGGAAAGCACGAAGGTAATAAACTTCTGTCTGATGCTATTATTGAATATGGTAAAAGAAATTTTACTATTGAAGTGGTGGAGGAAGTTGATGAAAGTGAAGCAAGAATGAAAGAAGATTATTATATCCGTAAATATAAATCTCATTATATGGATGGATGTGGATATAATATGAGATATGAAACTTGTAATTATGAAAAACATTATCACGGAGCAAATCAAGAACAGATAGAAGAAAATATTAAAAATGGAAGAGTGTGGAATTATGGAATAAGTTTTTCTCCACAATCAAAAGAGAAAATGAGAAAAACTAAAAAACATAGATACTCTCTTGGTCTTTATAAAAAGTTTAATACAAATCACTCACAAGAAACAAAAGATAAAATTGCTGAAAGTAAGAGAGGTCAAAAACTAACCAAACAGCATAGAGATAATATTGCAAAATCTTCTGTTGGTAGAACTTGGATGTATAATAAAAAAATAAAAGAAAGAAAGTTTATTAAAAAGGAAGAAGTAAGTTTTTACTTACAAAATGGTTGGGAAAATGGAAAAGGTGTTATTTGGATGAATAATGGTGTAGAATGTATGTGTGCTGATATTTGGGATTATCAAAGTTTTATTTCTTGTGGATATACTGACGGGAGAATACAAAAATGACTAAAACACACAAATACAATCAAAATGGAGTTTTGAACTAAATGTTACTAAAAAGAATTCTAAAAATTGAAGAAATTGGTGAAAGAGAAATGGTAGATATTGAAGTATCTGGAAATCACTTGTTCTATGCGAATGCTATTCTCACACATAATAGTAGCAGCGATGTTGAGCTTACTGACACTAGTGAGTCCTTTGGTCTCCCTGCTACTGCTGATCTTATGTTTGCCCTTATCTCTACTGAGGAACTTGAATCGCTTGGACAGATTCTTGTAAAGCAACTTAAGAATAGGTATAACGATCTCAACGTTTATAAGAGGTTTGTCGTTGGCATTGATCGTGCCAAGATGCGTCTGTATGATTGTGAGCAGTCTGCTCAAGATGATATGCTTGACAGCACAAAGGAAGAAGAGTATGATTCTGAGGAATCCAACAAGTTTAAGAACAAGTTCGCGGAGTTGAAGTTTTGACCAAATCTATTGATTTTGAAAAGTACGAAAAGTTTGTTGATGCTGTTACATCTGAAGCATCCACTGATTTCCTTGCACTCTCTAATCGTCTTGTGGAACTGGATGAAAAGGGTGCAAATATTGAGCGTCTTCTAACTGCTGGTGTTGGTATCAATGCTGAAGGTGGAGAGTTTCTTGAGATTATCAAGAAGATGATTTTTCAGGGTAAACCTTGGGATGCTCACAACAAAGAACACCTTGTTATTGAACTTGGTGACCTGATGTGGTATGCTGCTCAAGCATGTATAGCACTTGGAGTTTCTTTTGATGAGGTGATTGCGCGGAACGTGAAGAAACTGGAAGCACGCTATCCTGGTGGTGCTTTTGACGTTTACTACTCTGAAAATCGTGCTGAGGGGGACCTGTGAATAAAGACCCTTTATCACCCGAAGAGGTACAAGAAGCAGCGGATAGATTCTTCCCGTTGTTTGATATTATCCACCGCAATATGCCCGAAGGATCAAAGACTGAAGATGCCTTGAAGGTTATGGAATCTGTCTGTAATCTTGCCTTCAAGATGAGACTTGAAAAAGAAGAAGCATCTGTTCCCTTCGGATTTAACAAGAAACCCAAAGAGGAATCTGATGACGCATGAAGAAATGCTTGAAGAGGCACAACGACGAGAAGAAAACAACGAAAAGAAACCTTCCTTGAGAACTTCACTTGGAGGCAATCCAACCATTGAAAAAACTATCCCTGAGGATGTTGAATGGATTGATGATGTCTTCTACATTAAGAAAACTCGCTTTGGTCTTTATACCAGTGTTTTAAAAGAACCTATTTTGGGTGCTAATTTTATCACAGGTGCTACTAAAGAAGGAGTTATTGAAGTTACACGTTGGCACCTTAAGTCTATTCAAGAAGGCACACTTGATGATTATACTCGTGTTGTGAACAGTGGTGTTGTTGGTGGAAAACTCTGATTATATTAGAGATTCAAGCAAGTACGTGTTTGATGGATTTCCAGTAACTCCAGTTAACATACTTCGCCTTATCAGTGAACTTGAGGGGTCATCTCAACTCCTCAAGTATATGGGTTTCAAAGACGATATGGACACTATTGACGAAATCAAGAAAAGATATTATAGTTTATATTTCAAACTAAATAAGGAAGAAAAAAACAAGGGGATATAGCTCAGTTGGTAGAGCGCCTGCTTTGCAAGCAGGATGTCAGGAGTTCGAGTCTCCTTATCTCCATTTCTAAATACCTAAAAAGTATTGAGATGGAAAGAGCTAACGCAAAAAATGTTGGTGAATATTTTGGAAAGTTAGATAAAATTGGAAGAACTGCACTTAGTGATAGTGCAATGGTGGGAAAAGGAGTGGAGTTATTCTTTGAAAAAAAGTTTACTCTTGCTCAAGAAAAAGCACTTAAAAATAATGTAACTAAAATACTAGATGAGAATTTTTCAGGATCTTACGAACTGGGTAAGTTAGAGTATGATGCTGGCGAGAGCATCTTGATGATAAAAATAGCAGATTCTGGAGCACCTCCAAAAATTCCTACAGATATTCAAGAAGCAGGAAGTGCTTTTGTTCTCACTCAAGTTTTGAGAAAAAATAAGAAGTTTACAAGTGGTGCTGATATTTTAAATGATCCAGATACAAGAAGTGGTCTTGATAAAATTTTTAGTGGAAACTATAATGATGGACTAAAGGAATGGACGCATAGTTATTTTGAACATCAAGAGGCATTTTTTAAAAAGTTTCAACCTTCTCAATGGGATATCTTTGAGCACGGTGGTCAAGACTTTATGAAGTTTATAAAAGAGCAGTGCCAGATTGTAAAAGAAGTTACTGCTTCTGGAAAGTTGCAGGATGTTGGAAAATATGAAACTTGGAACCCTGCTGATATCTGGGCAGTAAAGGATAAGGGTAAGGTAAAATCTGAGATAGACAGAGCGATTCAAGAAGACGGAACTGCAACTTTGAAAGAGTTGAATAATGTTCTTTTGAAAATGTTAAAAGAAGACAGACTTATTGGTTTGTCCCTGAAGAAAATTGATCCTAAAGAATCAGCAAGTTTTGTGTATGTAAATAGAGATCCTAAGAAGATTGAGTTTGCAAAGGTTGAAGAAATCAAGATGAGTGATATAAGTTTTGAAATAAAAACTGAGAAGACAACGGATGGTATGTCTCAGGGTGGATATTGTCTTTTTGGAAAATATACTATTAATATAATAAGAACTCCTACCTCTGGGTTTTCAAACTTGAAGTTTGAAAGTGTTGTAAAAGGCAGTGGAGGTAGAGGTGGCGCAGCACCTGTTGCCATGGTTGGTAAGTTATTGAAGAGTAGAAACCCAAGTGCTACATTTGTGAATGATAATAATAAGTATCCTAAAACAAAAGATGAGTTTTTGAATGATGGGAGAGATTATGAAAAGATGTATAAGAGTTTGAATGGAGTTATAAAAGGAACTAAAAACTATGCAGAGTTTAAAAGTAGAATAATCTCAATGTATGAATCAAAGAACTCTAAGTCTAAAGGTGTTGCTCAATCCAAACTTATGCAACTCCACTTTTTCTCTGATGCATTAGCAAAGAAAAAGAATGAACCAGAGTTTTGGACTGATATGTTGTATCTTTCTTTGAAAGTTGGAAAAAGGTTTGCTCCTCATGGTAAACTTGCATAGGTAAAATAAATACTTAAAACTATCTCTTAATCCAGTGGCAAATAAAGGACTTCAGTTTGAACATGCTGTAATGTATGCTGCCACAAGTAAAATCGTCAATAAGTCCAAGCAAAATCAAAAGGACTATGACGATGCAGCATCAAGGTATACTTCCATACCTAAAAATATAAAGGATAAGGCGGAAGAGATTGTTGAAAAAATGGCACCGAGAACTCTAAACTCTAGGCAGACTTATTATAAGTCGTTTAGAAAAATGTCTGGTGGTGGTGAAGAACCAAAGACTGATATTATGTTTGAGTCTGGAGGAACCACGTATAAGTGCTCTATGAAATGGGGTAAGGCATATCAGTTATCAAGTGCTGGGATTGATAAGTCATTATCGGTTTTTCAAAAGGTTTTGAAAAAAACAGCACAAGATATTGGTTGTCCTACGGATGTAGTTACGTTAGGATATTTACAGTTAGTTTTGGAACAAATAAACAATAAGTGCGAGAATGCAAAGGGTGTGATTGCACAACCGAAAGCAAAGGCAATCCTTGCAGATATTAAAAAGTCTGGTGGTTTAAATGAGCAACTGCAAGAAGTTTTAGGATCTAAGAAAAGTCCTGGAGCAGCTGTTGCATATGATACGTTTAAATATAATCTTACTCATGAGTGTATGACTGGTGATATGCTTTTCAATGGTGATGATAGAGCAGCGACTCACCTTATGACTGAAGATGGAGTAAAATCCATCGATGAAAAAGCAGTCAGAGACGTAATGAAACTAGCGGGAGTCCGTCTCGCCCTCAAGGGCAGGGGAAAGGACAAAGTTACAGGTGTCCGTCAGAACGCCATCGTGATCCGATACGAGGTATAATACTAGTATGTCAAAGCAAAACACTCACCTAGAGCACCTGGAGGATGACATCCTCAATGATGGTGCCGCTGGCGGAAAAAACGCAGTTGCCTTTTTGATTGAACTTGGTAAGATGTTGTCCGAACCTAGATCTAATGTTCGGATCACTACAAAATGGGATGGAGCACCTGCAGTAGTCTGTGGTAAGCATCCATCAACAGGAAACTTTTTTGTTGCTACTAAGAGTGCATTTGCTCAGTTGCCTAAGATCTGTGTGAATGATGCTGATGTTGATCAGTACTACAGTGGAGATCTTGCAGCAAAATTGAAAGCATGTCTCAAGTATCTTCCTTCGTTAGGAATCAAAGGAGTTGTGCAAGGGGATCTTTTGTTCACTGATGATAAAAGTGCTCAAGTGATTAACAGGGAGAAAGTTATTTCTTTTCAACCTAACACTATTGTGTATGCTGTTCCTGCTGATAGTGACATTGGTAAAAGGGTAAAGACAGCAAAACTTGGAATCGTGTTTCACACTTCTTATAGTGGAGGACCATCTTTAAGAAACATGTCTCCATCTTTTGGTGTTGATATTTCAAAGATGAGGAAGAATCCTAATGTGATGGTGTTCTCTTCTGACTTTACTGATGCCACAGGAGCATCTACTTTATCTGCATCAGAACTGAGTGCATATACTGCACAAATCAGAAAAACGATAGGTTCTCTGAAGCAAGCTTCTTCTTTCCTAAATATATTAGGAGAAACTGGAGAGGGAAAGTTTCTTCTATCCACCCTGTTCAAGCAGTTTTTTAATCGATACATTAGAGAAGGAAAATCCATTACTAATACGCAAAAGGTTGCGAGCGATTTTTCGATCTATTATAAAGAATTGTTAGATAAAGAAATACAATCGAAGAAGACTGCTAAGACACAGGATAAGTACAGAACTATCCAAGCAAATGGTCTCAAATTTCTTAAGGACAATCAAAGGTCCGTTTACTTCACCGTTGCGTCGTATATTAATCTACAGCAAGCTAAAAGCATCATTGTCAAGAAACTGGAGAAGGTTAAAACGCTGGGAACATTCCTTCGCACGGACGATGGGTATAAAGTTACTGCGCCAGAAGGGTTCGTTGCGATTCGGTCTGGTAAGGCACTCAAACTGGTTGATCGTCTTGAATTCTCCAGAGCGAATTTCACCGCGACGAAGAATTGGGACGTAAAACCAGCGGGGTACAAACCCATTGGTACTAAATAATGTTATGGTGAAAAAACAAATGAAAAGTTTTATACAGTTTATAAAAGAAGCAGCAACCTCACCTGCAACTCAAGCATCAAGACTTGGGTTGAAGGGTGATGGTCATGGAGGATGGTATAAAGATGGTGAGTTCGTTGCAAAAACTGAAAAGGGTAGACTGAAGTTTTATAATAAGAATCAACGTCAAGGTAAAGATCCTGATCAAGGATCTGATGAGGCACCTAAAGCAGCACCTCAGCAGGCAGCACCAGCAGCAAAAACAGAACCTGCTGCAGCACCTGCTGAACCTCAGGGTGACTTTGGAACATTTGCTGATGGCACTCCCCGCAGGATGCCTGCACCTACTAATGCAGATGGTTCACCAAAAGAAGATCGCGGCGAAGTTACATTGACCTTTGGTAGGTTTAATGTTCCTACAACGGGACATGAAAAACTTTTCCAGCAAGCACAGAAAGCAGCAGGAAAGGGAGATCTCCGAATCTATCCTTCTCGTTCAGTAGATCCCAAGAAGAATCCTTTGGATCCTGATGAAAAGATTGATCTGATGCAAAAGATGTTCCCAGATTATTCTAAGAACATTGTCAACGATCCAAACATCAAAACTGTTTATGATGCACTGAAGCAAGCACATCAAGACGGATATACTAAAGTTCGTGTTGTTGTTGGTGATGATAGAGTTAAAGAGTTTTCAAAGGCGGATACTTATAACGGGAAACTCTTTGATTTTACTGATATGGAGACAGTTTCTGCTGGTGAGAGGGATCCTGATGCAGAAGGTATAGAAGGAATGTCCGCATCCAAGATGCGTAAGGCAGCAGCAGAAAATGATTTCAAAACTTTCCGCTCTGGTATGCCTAAGAGCATTGATGATAAAGAAGCAAAGATGATCATGGCAACCATTCGTAAAAGAATGAATGTTGAGGAGGGATGGAATCTTTGGGAGATTGCTCCAAAGTTTGACTGGGAAAGTCTTCGTGAAAACTATGTCAATGAAATCATCTTTAAAGTTGGAGACATTGTAGAGAACCTCAACAGTGGATTGGTTGGAAAGATTATTCGTCGTGGTGCAAACTATCTTATCTGTGTCACAGAAGATAACATGATGTTCAAGTCATGGATCAAGGATGTTAACGAAAAGGTTGAGAACTATCCTGGACCTGGAGGCATTCCTGCGGATCAAAGAGAAATTGGAACAGATGCTCATAGAGAATACGTTATGAGAATGACTGGTACTAAAGAAATCCGCAACTTCATAAATAAGTATAAGAAAAAGACTAAGAGTAACTGAAATGTCAGAGATGAATAATCTTTTAGACTTGAACCAAGTCTATATGAAAGAGGTTTTCAAACCTCAACTTGGTAAAGACACCAAGAAGGAAGAACCAAAATCCGAAGCGAAGCCAGAAGCAAAAGGTGATGGCGGCGGAAAGGATAAGAAAGAAGCATCCTCTGAAAAGAGAGTTCGTCAAGCTGTCTATGACATTCGTTATAGAGCAAGAAGAGAAGAGATTCCTTTGTCAAAAGCATATACTCAGTACATGCAGAACACCACTATGAGTGGTCCTGAGAAGTCTGCTGTTAAAGGTAAACTCGGTGAGTCTGTAGAGTTTACTGAAGAGACAACAGAAACCAAATATCAAATTCGTGTAAAGGATAAGAACAGTGGCAAGTCATACACCCGTATGGCAACCCGCGAAAAGATCAATCAACTGCGTGCAAATCCAAACATCGCATCAGTTGAGATGACTAAGTATGGCACTCCTTATGAAGGTGAGAGAAAGAAAGGCGAGCAAACTGCAGCAACTAAGTCTGGTAAAGGTTTAGATCCTGTTGGTAAGGAAGATGGTGATGTCAACAATGATGGCAAGAAAGACAAGACCGATAAGTATCTGATGAAGCGTCGTGATGCTATTGGTAAGGCAATGTCAAAGAGAAAGGGTAAAGTTTCCGAATCAAAAGACGTTGAGGTTCCTTCAAAAGATCTGAAAGGTGCTGTTAAGAAAGCAGTCAAAAGAATTGATAACAATGTAAGTGGTGACGTTGACAAGAATGATAAGTCAATGGGTAACTTTGGTGAGTTTGTTCCATCTGTTGATGGTAAGAAGAAAGTAGTAACCAAGATCGGTGAAGGTTTCTCTAACTGGAGAGAAGAGTTTGTATTTGAGGTTGAGGAAAAAGAAACTGATGATATTCCTAAAATCAAAGAGAAGAAGGTCACCAATAAGGTAAAGATCAACCCTGAAATGAAGGAAGCTGTTGAAGAGATTGGTGGAACTCTGCTTGAGTCCATTGAGATTGATGAGTTTGACTTCATCATTGAAGGCGTATATGATGAACTCCTTGAAGAGGGATTCTCTGAAGATGAGATTGAAGAATCAATCGAGTATGCGCTTGAAGCAAAAGTAACAATGGGTCATGACACCGAAGGTGGTAGTGCTCCTCGTATGAGAGATAAACTCAAGAGCAAGGCAAAAGAGTTTCTTGCAAAGGCAGCAGTCAAAGGTTATAACAAAGCAAGAGACCTGAAGAGAGCAGCAGAACCTACAGTTCAAAGAGCAAAGACTTCTCTGAAGCGTGGTATTAAGAAAGCAGCACTTAAGGTTGCTGATCGTATGAGTGAAGATGTTGAGCAACTTGATGAGATCTCTGCAAATCTTGCTCTGACTGCATCACAGAAAGCAGATGAGATGCGTCGTAAGGCATCACTTGCTGGTGATAGAGAGACTGCTGCTAAAAAAGCACAGCAAGCATCTAACCTTTATAAAGGTGTAGCAGCGAGACGTGCTAGAGAGAGAATGGCAAAAGAGGAAGTTGAAGCAGTTGATGAAGCAATGAGTTCTTATGATCGTAATCGTAAGAGAGCAGCACAGAGAGCAGCAGCAAGAAATGCTGCTAGAGATGCTGGTAAGACTGGTGTAGTTCCTGGTGTTGGATATGTTTCTCCTAGAAGGGAGAGAGAAACTTATGTTGACTCTGCAGGCACTACCAGACATAAGTCAGGTGCTAAAATGGAAGAAGTTGAGAATGTAGAAGAACTCTACAAGGGTAAGCACGGTCAGTCTGAGAAAGAGTATCAGGACTCCCGCTCTGATGCTGGTAAGATGGTATCAGGTGACTCTAAGATGAGTGGATCTGCATATTCCTCCCGCGCAACTAGCAGCACTGGTCCTAATCCAGCTGGTGGTTCTAAGAAACCAGCAGGTCAGGGTCGTATGACCAAAGGTGCAAGAGCTGACTTGGAACTTCGTAAGGCAAACATGATGAAGAAAGAAGAGGCAGCGATGTCTCCTCAAGAGATTCAACTCCAGAAGAGAAAGGCACAAATTGATAAGATGATTGCTCAAAAGAGGCAGCAAGCACTCTCAAAAGCAAAATCCTCTGAAGCACCTGCAAAGGCAATGGATGAAGCAACCTATCCTTCAGACTTTAGAAATCCTGATGGTTCTAAGAGATCTGTCGCCAAGAAAAAGGATGGCAGACCGATTCAGCATGATCAACCAACAAAGGGTGGTCGCAGAAAGACTGTTGATGAATCAGCAGAGGATCGTTTGAGAGATCGTCGCATGGAGCGTGGTGGTGTTGATGGTAACGTTGATTACCGTCGTCCTGCCAGAACAGCGACAGGTCCTAAGAAGAAACCATCTGGTAACTCAATGTCTGCTTTCGATAAGGTAGTTGGAGACCTTAAAGCAAAGTATGGTGACAAGGCAGTTATGGCAAAGAAAACTGAAAGAAAGTGACATGCCAGCAGTCTCCAAAGCGCAACAAAGATTCTTCGGGATGGTTAGGGCGACTCAGAAAGGGGAAATGGAAAACCCCTCACCTGAGGTTGCCAAAGTTGCTGCCACCGCCAAGCGTTCCGACGTAAAGAAGTTTGCTTCTACTAAACACGATAAACTTCCCGAAAAGAAGCGTGTAGAGGAAGAAAGAAACTGTGGGTGTGGACAGACTCCTTGTAAAACTTATGGTAAGAAAAAAGTACAGGAAGGGTTCAAGACAGATATTCTTACTGATCGTAAGTATGCCAAGAGGGTTTTGGAGAGGGAAAAGCAGAATAAAGAACGTGATTCTCGTATAAAGCATGGAAAGAACTGGAAACAGTTTACTCGTGATGTAGAATCAGTGAAAACACGTCTCCGTCCTGGTGAAGTTAAGAAATGGGATAAGGAAAAGAAAAAATATGTTTCAAATAAAGATTGATTTTCATATATAGAATGTAGACTTGAGGTTCATCATGCTTGCATTTTTACTTCCCCTTGCATCAAAGGTAATCTCCGATGCCGTTAACAAGATTCCAGAAAACGAAGAACTCGGTGAAAAGTTGGTTGAGATCTGTCTTGTTATCTTGGGTAAAGCGGTTAAGCTGACCAAGACTGACATGGACGATCAACTCTTGGAAGTCGTCAAAAAGGCGATGGTAGCAAGAGAGACAGAAGAGGGATAGTCCCCGCTTTTTATAAATATCAATAGGTAAATTATTAATAGGAAAAAGACATGGCACTCTGGGGAAATAATGCCGCTGTGGAGTCAGGTGGAACTGTAACCGTTGATTATACGACTCTTGAAGTCCTTGGTAGTGGTACTACTTTTGGTTCTGCTGGTTTCGCTAAAACTGGTCAAACGATTGAGTTCGGAACCCGTGCAGGAACCTGGCATGGTACTGCAGTCATTGTTGGTATTGCCAGCACGACTAATCTGTCCATTGCTTCAACGGCAGGTCTCTCTGGTGCTGCCATCGCCGCAACTTCATTCACAGTGAGTGAAGCACCAATCTATGCATCAGCGGATTCACATTTCAGTGAACTTAACACTGATTATGACGCTGTTGTATATGGTGTTAGCGGCGCAAGTGGAGTAGTTCCTGAATATCAGGTAACTCATGAAGGTTGGGTTGGTGTTACAACATACACTGACACACACGGAAACCTGAGAGTCAAGAAAGAAACTCTGGTTGCTATGTCTGGTATCACAACTGAGGCAGATGGAACGGATGCACTGACGTATCCAACTAAGGAGGGATGATAATTTGATATGATTTTCAATGAGTTGAATGAGGATACATTCTTACTTTTCGCTATTAAGCATTATCAAAATCCTCAAGCGGTAACAAAAGAAGACTTCGATAGGGATTTAAATCATTTCAAATATATCAAACGATTGCTGAAACGATATAGAAACACAGGTGAGTTAAAATCTCACCTGTTGATAAATCACTTTATCATTTTATATAATACATTTGGTGATGCTACAACACCTATGTTGTTTTATAAAATTGAAAGAGAACTTTGGTCTGTTATGAAGACCTTCGTTCTTTTTTTAAATAAACTTCCCGATACTCCACGTTGTTATATTCATGATGTTCAGGTTGACTTGGACTGCATGATAGAACTAAACAACCTTTGCAAAAATGACCAAGAAGATTGACAAGATAATCAATATGATCAGGAAACTTCATGAGGAAGTTCCTGTAAACAATGTTTCTGGTGGTCAGATAGCAGGAACGACGGAAGCTGGTGACGATCCTCCAGTCAAGAAAAAGAAGAAATATATCTACGGTGGTCATGGTAGTAGGAAGACCTGGCTTGCACATCTGAAAAATGGAAAACTCTGATTACAAAGATTCAAATATTGCAGTTCTAGAATCAAAGGTTGAGACTTTTGAGCAAGTCTTCAATCGACTAGATCGTGCTATAGAAAAAATCACAGAGGTAAATAATAATGTGAGTAGGATGCTTGCCGTCCATGAAGAAAGAATCTCAAAACAAGAAGGCATCGACGCAGTTTTGTTTGATAAAATCGACAAACTACGTGATAAAATGGACCTCGATCATGACCGTGTTAGTAAACGACTTTCACTATTGGAACGGAAACTTTGGACTGCTATCGGAGCATTGGGAGCAGTCGTGATCGTTTCCAACCCACAAGCAATCAAACTGGTCCAACCCTTGTTTTCTGCAGCAGACTCTGCTATAGTGCAACCAGCATATGCTGTTGTGAATGGATTACGTTGATGCGAAGTATGTTGGGTTACTTTCTACAAGACTGCAGAAGTTTAAGAGAGTAAAGCCGACTCTTTATAACTTCCGTTGTCCTATTTGTGGCGATTCTCAAAAGAATAAGAATAAGACGAGGGGATATCTCTACGCCATAAAAAACAATACAAACTTCAAGTGCCATAACTGTGGTTCTTCGATGTCTCTCAATAACTTTTTGAAAAAGTTAGATGGGCAACTGCATAAGCAATACACTCTAGAAAAGTTCAAAGAAGGACATACTGGAAAAAACTTTGTTGTAGAAGAACCCGTTCTTAAGTTTGAAGCACCAAAGTTTAAGCATAAGATCAATCTTCCTAAGGCATCTGAAAATCAACTTGCAAGAGAATACCTGACCAAACGTAAACTTGATCCCGACAAGTTCTACTATGCGGACAAGTTTATGGAATGGACGAACACGCAGAAGCAAACGTTCGATCGAATCATGAAGGATGAACCGAGAATCATCATCCCACTATATGATGAATCCAAAACTTTGATTGGATATCAGGGCAGAGCACTCACATCATCTTTCACTAAATACATCACTGTGATGTTGAATGATGATGCTCCAAAAATTTACGGACTGGATTCCATCGATGTCAAGAAACCCATTTACATTGTGGAAGGACCCTTCGATTCCACGTTCGTGGAAAACTCTATTGCTATGTGTGGGTCCGATGTTGATGTTGGGACGTTTGGTTGGAGCGATTATATTTGGGTTCTTGATAATGAACCACGTAACCGAGAAATCGTCTCCAGAATTTCAAAACTCATCGATAGAGGACAGAAAGTATTAATCTGGCCAAACACAGTCAATGAAAAAGACATCAACGACATGGTTCTATCTGGACATGATGTTCAAGAAATGATAGAATCAAACATATATTCTGGATTAGAAGCAAAACTTAAATTTAACCTTTGGAAAAAGATATGAGCAACGGCACAAAAGTTAAAAAGAGAGACGGTAGAATCGAATCCCTTGATCTTGATAAGATGCATCTTATGGTTGAAGAGGCATGTCAAGGTCTTGCGGGAGTCTCCGCGAGTCAAGTTGAGATGACATCTGGTATTCAGTTTTATGATGGTATTACTACTGCAGAAATCCAAGAGATTCTGATTCGTTCTGCTTCTGACCTTATTGATTTGGAGCATCCTAACTATCAGTTTGTGGCAGCAAGATTGCTTCTGTTTGCTTTAAGGAAGCAGTTGTATGGAAGAATGAGAGAACTCCCGTCTTTGGAGGAACATATCACGAAACTCGCATATCAAGACTTGTATGACAAAGACATTTTTGTTAAATATTCTAAGGAGGAGATTGCCAGAGTTGATAGTTGGATCGATCATGATCGTGACTATCTATTCACTTACGCAGGTCTACGTCAGGTCGCTGATAAGTACCTCGTGCAAGATAGAAGCAGTGGCGAAGTATATGAGACGCCACAGTTTATGTACATGATGATTGCTCTTACAATCTTTGCCGAATACCCTAAGGAGACACGTCTCGATTATGTCAGACGATACTACAACGCAATCTCAAAGCACAAAATCAACATTCCCACACCTATCATGGCGGGAGTGCGAACTCCACTTCGACAATTTGCTAGCTGTGTTCTTGTTGATGTTGAT
>JGI10211J34971_10002939_pt1 | contig 13723 bp, 14 predicted proteins | sample Etolagsediment_FD_34971 | JGI IMG/M metagenome (IMG submission 34971) | reverse complement strand
TACCCTCAATTTTTTCCGAAATACTTTTCATAGTGTAACATCAATAATGAAATGTGCATACTCCCTATCCCCGAATTCGCTGTCCCTCTCAACGAGCGAATAGATCACGGCATAACCGGAAGAAACAATAAACCGATGCAAAGCCTCCGCATCCGGAAGTATGTCGTCACCGAGAAACGGCCTTTTTTCGGGAAATGATTGACCGACATACACATACCGGGAACTCAGCGCAGCAAGCCCTGACAAATAACCCGCAAGATCCTCAAGCACATACCATAGCACATCTTTGCTGACCACTACGTCAAAGGAGCCATTATCGAGCGGCGGTGTGTGTGTGTGTGTGTGTTGGAACCAACTACCGAACCGGAGTGAAACTCTATGTTGGGAAACATTGATCGAGCCTTGGCAACCGCAGTTTCCGATACTTCAAGGCCGACAACACGGTTAAGTGATTCTATCTCTTGCTTCAGCCTGTTGGCCATATACCCCAACCCGCATCCGACATCAAGAAGGCTTTGAGGCCGTAACCTGCTCAACAGAACAACAGTCAAGTCGCTGAAAATTGCATGTACCGTTCTATCCTGGTGCCATGGGACCTCATCGGAATTCCGGTACATATTCTCAAAATCGCCAATTAGGCGGCCGTCACGAATCACGTAATCTTGGTAACGTTTACTTGGCATAACCCTTATGCTTGTCTGTATTGCTTGGATACATGATAATAAGGACGGAGATCACCGCCGAAGCTCAACTTGAACCAGCCCCTGCGGGGGCTGTTGACCCCTTCCATGTCGACCTCATCAATGCCACCTGCGGATAATACCTTAAAGGCATCCCAAAGCACTGCGGTGCCTGTTGGCGTGTTCCGGTATTCAGGATCGTTCGCACCGAAAAGGTAATAGGCCCTTTGGCTATCAACTGCAAAGACTGAAACGCTGCCAACATGGCCGTCTGCCGTCGATGACAAAAACATCTTTGCCTTTTCTTTCCCAAACAAGGCATCGACCAATTGCGCCATCCGCTCAACTTTCTCGACATCAACCGCCTCGTNTTGGCGCACCATTGTTTTTCTGTAGAAGTCGATAAACAAGGGAACATCCTGTGACTCCTCAGTAACAATACCGTCACGCAGAGCATAACGAACCTGCTGTCTTCGCGCTACCGATGCGCTTCTGTATATCGAGATATCCTCAAGGGCACGCGCTGATCGATAATCAGCTATTGGCACAAAAGAGGTATAGCGAACATCAACACGATATCGATCCGCATCGCTCCCGTAGTTATACCACAGGAAGGGACGAATATCAACAATACTCGGAGAGAGCTCAAAATCAACGCTCTGGTACATTTCGGCTAGCTGCTCAGCAATGAACGCAGTGATTTCATGTCGTTCAGACATTACTTGTGCGTGCACCTGATTCAAAGCTGGTGCACCAATCATAACGCCACTATAAACGACAAGATCATCCATCACAGCCGACGATCCATCCGGACTTTCAACCAAGGCGACCAGTGCTCTGCGTTCATTGGCCCTAAAGACGTCATAGAGCCCCAATCTTAACGAGGTGTTAGCCAGATACGTCGAGTCAACGAATACAGAAGCATCAGGTGATGACGCCAGAAAGGCATCCCACTCTTCGCCAAGTGCTGTTTTTACTATCCTATAATTCTTAGCCAAATCTGGTCCTACTTTTTCTTGACTTCAGCTCAGAGGGATACAAGTCCCTTTTCACTCAACAGTGCGGCAATGGACTCGAGAGCTTCAATGTCAACCCCCATTGTATGAGATATCTTTGCTAGCGTATGCGTTCCATCAGCGAGAAACAAAAACCACAGGATCAGATCCAGTTCGTCCTTCCCCCCAATCCTGGGCACCTGAGCACCCCCGGATTTCGGATAAAGATCGTGCTTGGAGAGCATGACCTCGCAATTCGGGTATAGGTTTCGATAACAAACGTTGCGATCAAGAAGCCGGATGAGATCCAAGTATAGCCCCAACGACTGCGCAATCTGCTCGCCACTCACAAAATCGAGATTGTCGAGCGACGTGTGGTAATAGGGATACTCGTAGTACTTGTCCTTGGTGATAGAAGCTATGTTGATCCTGAACCCCTGACTGGAATACTGCCGTTCGTCACTTCCATGGATGTCGAAAGGATAGGTAATGTAGTCTAGCCCCTCCTCTTTGAACACCTCCTCGATCATGGCGTTGACATGGTGACCGGGATCATAGCTCTGCTTGTAGCCGAATTTCCCGGGTCCGCCAACGGTCGTGACGACCAAGCCGGTGTCGATGCGTTTCATCACATCCTCGTTCATTGCGCAATAAGCGATGGCGCCGATGGTTTCCGGGACGAAGACAATGCGATAACTGTGCATCAGGTCGGTTCGTGCCAGCAGATCCTTTGCCAGAAATGCCGTCATCACGGCACCACTGAGGTTGTCGTTGGCAAGCGAGGGGTGGCAGATATAGGTGGAAACAAGAATCTCTTTCCCAGTCTTCCCTGGGATCAGCACCTCGCCGACACTCAGGCTTCCGCGCTCGTCGAACTCCGAGTCTATAACCACCTCAAGGCTCTCCCCCTCCTCCCTTAGGCGCTCTCGTTGCGAATGGGTGACGCAAAAGCCCCAGTCACGTTTGTAGTAGGAGGTCCTGTAGGGGATTGCATCGGGAAGCTCGGGATGGATATGCAGATGAAGCTCAAGCTCTTCATAATCCATTGTCTTTGCTACGGGCTCACTATAGCTGACGAGGTGGACGTTGCTGGCCTGAAAATCCACAAGCTTCTCACCCTTGCTGTTCCTGATATAGGCATCTCTTACCCTCCATTCATGCGGAATCACCCAGTCGTACACAGGAGTGCCTGAAGGGTATTCCTTGATTTCGATGGGGGCAATTTCCTGCAGGATTGCGAGGGACTCTCGGTTCCCCGGTCCGGTGATGCTCCGGCAAATCGGAAAAAGCCGCTTGATATAATTGTCTATTTCAACGGCGATATCACGCACTGAACATCTCCCACTTCAGAACGGCATCTTCCGGGATATCTTTTGCCGCCGATCGTCCGACAACCTGCTCATGGTCTCGGGGGTCTATCCCGCTGGCCGGTCGTTTCCACGTCAGATCAGCGGCATCAACAAGCTTACCAGCAGGAATGTTGCGTGCAGCAACGAGGCTCCTTCTTGCATTCGCTCGTGCCGGTCCTTCACTCTCCAGAGGCACTCTGACATCACTGCCGAGCAATTCACCCAAATCTGCCATACGCTGCCGGAACCGCTTGATATCCTCCTTATCCATGGCATGATAATGGTCATTACCCGGCAAGGACTTGTCATGNGTNAAATGCTTTTCGATGATCCTTGAACCCAAGAGAGCCGCTACTTCAAGCGTCTTCATCTCCTTCGGCAGGGTATGGTCGGAATAACCGACCATCAGCTCAGGGAACTTCCGTGCCAACGCCGTAATCATCGCAAGGTTGGCATTCTCGTCTGCCGTCGGGTAGTTGAGCACGCAGTGAAGCAATGCCACGGGAATCCCCTTCCCCCTGATCCAGCCGACCGACTGCTCCACCTCCCACATCCAGGATGCACCGGTGGAGAGAACAACCGGCTTGCCGAACCCGCAGAGGAACTCAATGAAAGGCTTGTTGTTGAGATCGGACGACGAAATTTTGAACACACCCATCAAGTCATTGAGAAACCGGGCCGATTCGATATCGAACGGAGTGCTGAGGAACTCGATGCCCCGCTCTTCACAGTACCCTGCAAGTTGCTCGTATTCCGATTTCCAGAACCTGTCGTATTTCTTGAAAAGCTTGTACTGGCTGTCGGTCGGTTCCTTGGAGAGATCCCAGTAAGACGGAGAATCCTTCGAGGCGATGGTATCCGCCTTGTATGTCTGGAACTTGATGGCATCGGCGCCACCCTCTTGGGCCTCGTCAATCAACCGTTTGGCAATATCCATATCGCCCTCATGGTTCACCCCGGCCTCTGCAATCAGGAATGGCTGCAGAGAAACCCTCGAGGACTCTTTCCCGGGACAATAATTCTCAATCAGGGATCTCAAACTCATGGTGCATGAAAGGATGACTGTGGCTGTAATGCGACCGATACAACTTCTTCCGCGCTCATTTCAGGAGAGAGCGGCATGGCGAGCAATGCGGCATAATCCTCAATGGTATCAAGGTCAAGTTTCAGTTCAGGATGAACCAACCCTTCGTCAGGATCGAATGTCCCTATGCGAAAGGATTCCTGGTTATCCCATATGTAGTTGAAGAGGTGCTCACGATGCTCGTCACGCACGGCATTGGCATGGATATGGTCCAGGAGATCGATGCCGCATATCTCTGCGCCAAGGCCATCGGGATAGGTGTTGCCTCGAGGGATGTGGTTGAAGGCGTAATCAAAGACGCCGGCAAAGTAAAACGCAACAAGTCTGTCAATCTCACTGGCGGCTATGAGAGGGTTGTCGGCGCAAATCCTAACAACAGTCTCCGCCTGCATCGCATGAGCCGCAGAGTGAAAGCGCTCGACAAGATCGTGTTCGTTTCCCCGAAACACCTTTGCGCCTATTGAGTTGAGGTACCAGGCAAGAACATCGTCTCGCTCATTCTCAGGTAAAGCGAACACCAGTTCGTCAACAGCCTGCGACATTGACACACGACGGAATACCCACTCAATGACCGGCAACCCGTGAAGGTGGAGGAGCATTTTGTTCGGAAGGCGTGAGGCGCCCATGCGCGCCTGGACGATGGCGAGAGTTTTCATAGGGCAGGTCAGAGGCTCATACCGTTTCCCTGGAGGGGAAACATGCCTCTTCGTTGAATGGAACCAACAGATGCTGTATCGCCAGCAGTACCACCGTCCAATAGGGAGAGAATCATCGCCAAAACCTTTTGCTTGTTCTTCGAAAAATCAAAACGGGTTGTTCTGTTGAATAGATTGTGGCGGTACTCTTCATCATCCAGCAATCTGGTCAGTGTCTCAACAAGCATGTGCTCCAAAAGAATCTCATGATAGACTCCAAGGGATATGAAGCCGTTCTCTTCACAAGCAAACTCATGGGTGTTTTCGCGCTCGTGCTGGGAAATCACGATAGAAGGGATGTTCATATGCGCCAGTTCATAGACCGTCCTCCCGTTCGATACAATCGCGACCTGGCACTTCTCCATGATACGNGAAATGACTCCGGTAGAACGGGTGAGGCTCACATGCTCAAATTCACCGANAATNCGATGCAGCTCATCATATCCAGCGTATCCGGCACCTGCAGCAATATGGATACGAATTCCCCTTTCTTGACACAATGTGTTGACCACCGGAAACACTTTCCGGGCGAGATCATGCTGGTCTGTCCCCCCGAATGTGATCAGGATGTCCGATACTCGCCTCCTGAATCGGAGTGGATGCGCTTCATGAAACTCATCACGGACAAAGAAATACCTGTGCCCCCAGTAAATGCTCTCACCCTCGAACTGAGGATTGTCATACAACTCGTTGATCGTCAGATCAGCCAACCCGGCACCTTCGCCGAGATCCTCGAAATTCATGACACGACACCCCTGCTCCAACAGAGGCATTACATCATCGGCCGAAGTCGCCAATATATCATTGACAACAAGATCAGGCTTCAGTTCGGCAATGCGACGAACGACTTCGTAAGGCTCATAGGCCTCCAACCAATAATCATATCCAGCCAACCGGCTCACTGCAATGGCGTTGGAGGTATCAGTCACAAACAGCACCTCATGGTTGACAATTTCGTGAGCCAACGACAGTGCGCGATAGATATGCCCCATACCGACCTGTTCGTCACCTATTACCCTAAACACAATGCGCTTCCTCTTGATAAGCCTCTCACACACCCACCAGTCATGATATGAGTTGATATCCGGATAATCATTCGGAATCGGCCAGTGCAAGATCCCGAGCGAATCTCCTGTCCTCGATATGAGGGCAGAGCGCTTCAAGACGGTAAAGGACGGTGAAACCATTTCAGTCTCCCGATGCTCCGTAGCAAAAATGCCGGCAAGCGTACCGTTACCAATGGTTCGGCTGACCCGCATGGGAATCCTGACCACAGGCCTCAGGATCCCTTCTTCAGCAAGCCCAAGTGTGTCGATGGCCTGAAGCATAAGATTGGCAGGCAGCAATGGCGAGTAGGGAGACAACACCAAGAGCATCGAAGTCGACGAGGCTACCCCTTCGATAAACTCCCATATATCCCCGGAGGATGCGTCTCCTTCAAATACGAGTCCCGCATCATAATAACACTGAACCTCATTACGCTCGGCAATGAGGCGAATCTCATCGGAATCCGTGAGCACATGGATTTGCTTGCGCCCGCAACGGAACTCCATCGCCTTGTTGATTGCCCGCTGAATCAGCGTGATGCCGTCAAGCTTCTTGACGAGATCGTCTTGGAACGCCACCCGCTTCTTGAGTGCCGGTATAATGACCGTCAGATCTTCAAGCATCAGCGCACGCTCTTGACGACCCGTCTGACGGCAACAATCATGGATTCAAAATCCTCGTCACTCATCATATGGTGGAAGGGGAAGGAAATCATGCTGTCGAAAAACCGGTCAGTGTTCGGACAGTCCGCGTCAGCCTGCCCGGCCTTGCGATAGAGGTCATAACGATAAAGGGGATAGTACTGCACGACGCACTGGACACCCTCCTCGTCAGCCAGCCTCCCGATGATCTCATCACGCTTTCCATTGGTGACCTGCGCAACCAGCAGGTGGTAATTATGCCTGTCGGTGTCCACCCGGTGGAACACCAGTTCGGGAATATCCTGCATGGCATCGATGAACCGCAGCGCCCGGTCCCGTTTCTCTTGATTCATTCCGTCGATCCGCTCAAGCAACTTGGCACCGAGAGCACACTCTACTTCTCCAAGGCAGTAATTGTTCGGCCAGAGCGGCTCACCGTTAAGCTCCGGAAGGTCGACATTGCCCATAGCCGGAATCCAGTATTTCTCACGGTCGTAATCGAAGGCGCAATGCCCGTTGTGACGGAGCATAGGGATCAGTCGGGCAAGTTCAGGATCCCTGACCGTGAGCATCCCTCCCTCTCCGAGAGTGGTGATGTTTTTGTGCGAATGGAACGAATAGACCCCGAAATCCCCGAAGGTGCCGGCAGGTCGGCCGTCGATCCTTGCCCCCAGGGCCTGCGCGGTATCCTCGACCACGATGAGGCCGTACTTGTCTGCAACCCGCATGATAGCCGGCATATCCGCCGCATACCCATACAGATGCACAACCACAACCGCCTTCGTTCTCTCGCTGATACACCGCTCGATCGTTTCAGCAGTAACGACTCGCGTAGCCAGATCGATATCAGCCCAGACAACCCTTGCCCCCTTCTTCAGGAAGGGGTATGCTGAAGCGGTAAAGGTGTGAGCAGGAATGATGATCTCATCACCGGGCCTGAATTGGCACAACTGGGCCGACAGCTCAAGCGCCGCCGTTGCGTTGCACAAGGCAAAAGCATGTTCAGAACCCGTATAGGCACCGAACTGTTTCTGGAATTCATCCTGATATGCGCCTTGAGTAAAGGGAACTGCATGCTGCATCGCCTGTAAGGCGACATCGAGCTCTTCGTTTGTGTAACTGTGTGCCCTGCCGCTGAAGGGAATCCGGTATGACATGCTCACATTTTCCTGAAAATTTGAGCCACCCTGTCTTTCGTCAGGATATCCCTGAACCCCTCACCCAATGCATTGGTCAAGGGCTTTTCATGAATAATGGTCGACTGGTACAGCCTCTCATACTGCTCATCCGTCAAACTTCTGCACACTCCTTCCGGAATCTGTATATCCTGCTTCTCGACATAGGACCAGAAGGTAGCGTGGGCTTCCGGATAAAACTCTTCCATTGCACGCATCGTGATGCAGTTGGCGATGCAGTGATGGGTACCGAGCACAACACTCAAAGCTGCAGANAACGGATGAATGACTCCGACATAGCTGGTAGCGATAGCACATCCNCCGAGATAGGAAGCCACCATCAGTTTCGCACGATTCTCATCCGACATCATGTTTTCAGCGCTGAACACCTCCTTGCATAGCGCGATCGTCTGCGCAGAATAGGCATCGCCAATGGCATTACGGTATGAACCGCTCAATGACTCCACGCAATGCACCCAGGCATCGATACCCGTATAGAAATACTGATCGCGCGGCACTGTACGCGTCAGTTCCGGATCGAGGATGATTTGATCGTAGACCGTGAAATCGCTGTTCATGCCGAGTTTCAACCCGTTGGCAGGGTTGATCATAACGCAGGTTCTGGTAGACTCGGCCCCGGTACCGGAAATAGTAGGAATGCCAATCTTGTAGATGGCAGGGTTCTTCACAAGATCCCACCCCTGATAGGCCTCAGCATCCCCTGTGTTGGTCAGGAGGTTGGCGACCCCTTTGGCCACATCCATCGTGCTGCCACCACCAATCCCGACAATCGCCGAAGGATCGGTGATTGAACGTCCGACAAGCAGATCGCGCATTTCATTGACAAGCGTTGTGGTCGGCTCGGTTGAGGCATCGACATAGATCACTTGATCACGCGACTCAATCGCATCGAATTTATTTGGCAATCCCTCTTGCTTGAAAAAGGAATCAACAAAAAACACGACATCTCCCGAAGCATTGCCACGCCTCTCCTCCAACACGCCTTTAAGGTCAGAAAGCGCACCGGCTCCGAAGAGATATCGGGAGACATTGCGCGCATTGCGGATTCCGGTGTCAAGGGTTAATGAAGAACTCATAAGACTGAATGGAATAAAATCTGTTGGCGGAAATCAGAACATACAGAATCAATTTTCAATCACTTCAGTATGCTTTGGCATAAGTTTGTGAAGCAATTGCGTCAGTATCGTATTCCCGGGGTCAAAGACCATGACATCATCGCGATACTGCTCATGCAACTGCGCCCATTCCTTATCGGAGACATTGTCCAGATAATCCATGATTCGCAGAAACTCCGACTTGTCGGGCTTGTTGCTCCAGAACGGTCCGAAATCAGGCAACGCTGCAGGCCAGGCAAAAACCAGATCCCGATCATTTACCATATAGCCTCGACCTGTCAGGAACGCGGTTTTCTTCCCCCTGGCAAAAGCCTCATAGCCTAGCGTCGAATCAATTTCGACAACGATATCCGCCCGCTCAATCGCCTGATATGAATCATATACGGATTTTTTCGCCAGATATTCCCATGAACACTCAACCCGGCCCAAGATCGACTCATACCAGGACTCTTCTCCTCGTTGCTCATCGTTCATGGCACACCCACAAACCAGTAATTTCCGGCCGTGCTCCAGACACCATGCACCGAGCCATTGAACAACCACCCTGTCAAGTGCATAGAAATCATCCCAATGCACGGGGCGCCCCAGATGATCTGTATACATGACCGGAGCGCTTTTTCGCCTGTACTGAGAGACGAACAAGACGGATTCAGGCTCCCAGGACACAAGGGCCGAACCATTGCAATGGTTGTTTTTCAATGACCCGGCAATCAAAGTCTCTCCAGCAATATATTCAGAGTACTTTGCTGCAATAGCCCGATTGAATACTAACATATGGTCAACCCGATAGTTCTCGCTCCGAGTTAACCCCACAAAAACATCGGCCCCTCCACCTCGCATGCCATTCTGAACAAAAACCGTCGTAAGCCCTGGATGCTCGTCCGATAACATATAGAAACGAGGGTTATTATCGATAAATGTCATGGCAACTTTAGGCGCAACCATTTTCAGCACATGACGACCGTATGCAGACAACGGATTGCCGAGCCAGAAAGACGCGTCGAATAGCGCCCTGACAAGACAGGGAACATTCACTGCCTCACCCCGGGTATAATGCACATACAGCGAATAGCCCTTCAGGTATGGCATCAACACATCTAACCCACTGCCGTCATAAAGAAGGATATCGCTCCGTTGAGGGAACCGCCATCTTTTAGGGGGCCTGATGAAAAGCTTATAAAAAAGCGAGAACTTCTGCCACAAGCCACTTACGCGCACGTCTCACCCCCTATCATGCATTCAGCCATTTTGAAATCCCACTCGTCGTCGATATCCAGAGCCTCTTTGCGTGAGTGCATCATCAGAGGACAGGTGTCTTTAGGGAAAAAGGTTCGTTGATCCCGAAGCACATCGGTCGATATGAGGTACAATGCGCCATTCACAACATACGCAGTCTCGAGGTCCTGTGAACGGGTTTCTAAACCGTTACCATCGATAAATGGCACAAGCCTGCCATTCATTATGGAAAATGTCCAGGCGGGATGGTTATGCGATGTGGAAACCCCCACAACGGAATCTGGGGTATGCTCCGAAAACAGCTGAATACCGCTCTTGATCGTTTCGCTCGTCCTGAACGGAGATGTCGGCTGCAGGAGAAGAAGTGCATCGACGACTCCTCGATCACCCTCATACCAGTCAAGGGCATGAAGTGCCGCATCGACCGAAGTCGCCGTATCACTCGACAATTCAGCAGGCCGAAGCCATGGGACCAATGCCCCTGCGTCAGACGCGACATCAGCTATTGCCTGATCATCTGTCGACACGAGGATATCGCATATCCCTGAAACCACTTTCGCTGCATCTATCGACCAGGCAATCAAGGGCTTCCCCCCCAATTGTCGAATATTTTTGCCAGGACAGCGTTTGGAGCCCCCCCGCGCAAGAATCAGCGCAAGAATTTTCATCTGCTTATGAACTGCCGAAGAATACGAAGCCCTACATCCCCACTCTTTTCCGGATGAAACTGACAACCAACAATAGGTCCGCTGCTGATAACAGCTGGGATACGGTGGCCGCCAAATAGACAATGGGCGTTTTGGTCGGCCATGTCATCCGTCACGGACATAAATGAATGGACAAAATAGGCCGCATCGCCCGAAGCCGTTCCCTCAAGAATCGCCTCATGCCATTGGCCCGAAGCGTCGCTTGGGTATAACTCACTCCAACCTATATGCGGAATCTTCTGGATCTGACCATCAACGGTCTTATTCGGAATACCCACAACTCGTCCCGGAATAAGCCCCAACCCTTTCGTAATCCCGAATTCTTCACTTTCGTCAAGAAGCAGCTGCATCCCGAGACAAATGCCAAGAAAGGGAACCTGCCGTTGGGCCACTTCATGCAACGCGTCAACCAAANCCAGNCGCCNTAACGCCTCCATTGCATTNCCAAAAGCACCAACCCCCGGAAGCACAACTTTTCTGGCAGCCGATACCTTCTTCTGATCAGAAGTCACCAGAACCGAAGCTCCGCAATGTTCCAGCGCACGCCGGACACTCAACAGATTGCCTACGCCATAATCAACAAGAACCACATCAGTTGCACTCATACGACCGAACCTTGATACCTTTTGCTGAAACCTCATGCCTTAGAGAACACAGGGTTGACCGATTATAGTGAAGGATGTCAGCCATTGCCACGGCCTCGACATTCGCATGCCCAACCACATCAACGATGTCTTGTGCGCTTCCCAGTCCGCCACTGGCGATGACCGGAATATCAACCGCACCCGTCACTGCCTTGACAAGATTAACATCAAAACCTTTCCTGGTCCCTTCACGGTCGACCGACGTCAGAAGGATTTCTCCCGCGCCCAATTCAGCCCCCCGCCTTGCCCATTCAACGACATCCAACCCCGATTTTTCCCGACCATTGTCGGTATACACCTCCCACCTATTTGCTGACACCTGCTTGGCCTCGATAGACAGAACCATACACTGACTTCCGAATCGCTGAGAAATCCCCGCTATCAAGGAAGGATCCGCCACAGCCGCCGTATTGACAGCAACCTTATCTGCGCCAGCGCGCAATACCTCAACAGCATCTTCAACAGAACGAATTCCTCCGCCTACGGTCATTGGGACAAAAATATTCTCAGCAGCAGACCGTATGATATCGGCTAAATGATTGCGTCCATAAAGGCTTGCGACACAGTCCATATAAATCAACTCATCCGCACCGTGTTGATAATACCGCAATGCGTGTTCATTTGGGGATCCGATCACACGCAATCCCTCAAGATGAATTCCTTTGATGAGATTATGCCCTTTAATGTCCAGACGGGCTATCAAGCGAGTGTTGGTCATAAGGAACCACCTGCCTTCTCATGCCATACGGCATGCCGCAACTTCCATTCGCCGTTATCATAATACCACAGATGAGGTGAGCGGAACTTGTCAGTAAGCAAACGGAAATACTCGCGATTCATTATGGGCTGCTCAAACATCTTACTGGCAATAGGAAACTCTTTTTCCGGCAGGCTCAAATATGCGAACAATTCATCTGCAAACCGCTCTGGGTACTCATGATCAAAACGCTTGACCAATGCAACACCTTCCTCACGGGTAATATCACCCGAACGAATCTCCTGAGCTGCATCATAACTGGCACGACCGATACCGAATTTTATCCCCGTCGTATAGTAGTGAAGGTCATCAATCCGGTCATCTATGCTATTATACTTGGAATATGTTCCCGGGGTTCGTTCAGGCGAAGCCTGAAATCCTCCATGCTCAACAGAATAATAGTAGCAGGACTGGGGATGCCATTTCAAATAATAACCCAGATAATGCACCTCTGTTTTTTGCTCGGCAATCCGCGTCGGATCAGCTGGAATGTAGGGTTGCAAATCATTTTGATCGACACCAAATTGGCACTTGAGCTCAGACACAGACACGCCACCGAGATAGATATCGGAAGGATCTTGAGCAGTAAAATAAGACCAATCGCGCCTTGATGAATCTGCATCACCTATTGGGTTTCCATATTCCGCCTCGTTCTCACCATAAAAAACCAACGGGATATTAAACAACAGTGCCATTTTAGGGGCAAGTGCCTTCTGCCCAAACATGAAGGCCTGGAATGGGTGGAAAAGAAGTTCGGTGGATAGTCGGGTTAAAAGGCGATGCACTCGGCCGTTGGGTGTCATTAAATAATTGTCATGTCCGGCATGGATCCATGACTGAAAGTTTTTCCATCCCCAATCAGTATAAATATGAGGCGCCCATGTCACTGTCAACGGATGCATCCCGTATCTCGTCTTTAAGACATGGGATGCATAGAAGCTGTCTTTTCCGCCCGATCCGGGCACAATACAGTCATATGACCCATCGTTTTTGCGATGCTTTGCACACAGCTCTTGAAGTTGCCTTTCTCGTTCATCCCAGTCAATCGTATGACGTTTACGTTCAGTAAAGTTACAAGCATCACAAACGCCGTTCTCATCAAAATTAATGGTCGCCTTTTTAGAGCCCTGAACATGCTTGTACTCAACTGCAGAATTGGGCCGCTGGTTCGAAATAACGCACTTCTTACAATACTCCACCGATTCCGGCAAGCCATACAGCACTTGAGGGGCAACGGCATCTCTTGAAAAGGCTGCAAAATCAACAGGACCGGGGTATTTAATGGTATCCATATTATCTCTCTGAATTTTCTATTACAGTCGCATTCGCATAAGAAAGGTCTTCAGGACGCCCAACATCCAACCATGGCTCATGCATCGGGTAAGCAATCGTCTGCTTTCCTGCCGCCTGAAGACGCTCAAAAAATGTAGGCATATCACAATGCCTATTGGCAGGGAGAGCGCCCAATGTTTCTGGAGAAAAGGCGTAAACACCAGCATTGATATAGCTTTGATAAACCGGCTTCTCTTCAAACCCCACTATATCAATCCCCTTGGTATGAACCACGCCAAACGGAT
>JGI10211J34971_10002937_pt1 | contig 13730 bp, 15 predicted proteins | sample Etolagsediment_FD_34971 | JGI IMG/M metagenome (IMG submission 34971) | reverse complement strand
GGCCGGTAATCGCTATTTCAGCCACTTTGGCCCAAACGCCAACCTGCTTGATCGCCTCGCTGAAGTGTTTCAGTCCTACGGCGACAGCGGACGTTGTCAGCGTCGTTATTACCTGCACAGCGGCCCTGAAGCCGAAGAGCACAACGCGCGCCTCGGCACCGATTTGAATCCAGGTCAGTTCACGCCGTGGGAAGATGTTGGTGAGAACACCGACTTGCTGTTCTATGAAGGCCTGCATGGCTTGGCGGTCAGTGATGATGCGGACGTTGCATCCCATGTCGATCTCGGGATCGGTGTGGTGCCAAACGTAAACCTCGAGTGGATTCAGAAGATCCATCGCGATAACGCCGAGCGTGGCTATTCCGCAGAGGAGATTGTGGACACCATCCTGCGTCGTATGCCGGATTATGTGAAGCACATCACCCCGCAGTTCTCACGCACGGACATCAACTTCCAGCGTGTCGCCACTGTGGACACCTCCAACCCGTTCATTGCACGCGACATTCCGACACCGGATGAAAGTTTTGTGGTGATTCGTTTCCGTGACCCGAAGAAGTTTGATGTGGACTTTAGCCATCTCCGCAACATGCTCGAGGGGTCCTTTATGTCGCGACGCAACACAATCGTCGTACCCGGCGGCAAGATGGGTATGGCGATGGAAGTGATTCTTGCCCCGATCATCGAGGACATGATGGACAAAGCGCGCGCCGCCGCGAATTGATCCTCACTTGGATGAAACCAAAAAAGGGCCGCAAGGCCCTTTTTTTATTGGCTATACATCCAGGATGGATTCAGCGTCATTGCGAGAAGCGAAACAAGCCTTCAGCCGCGAGCGCAGCATGGCGGGACGAAACAATCCACAAAACAAGATGGACTGCCACGTCGTCCTACGGACTCCTCGCAGTGACGCATTACCGCTCACAAGAGCAACGCCAACCCCACTGCAACCGTGACCACCTCATAGCCACGCTTGATCCAGACACTGCCTTTGGCAATCGCAAAATGTGCGCCGAGGTATCCTCCAATCAGCGAACCGACAATGAGCGGCGGAATCCAATCCCAACGAATCTCGCCCAAAAGACCGAGGGTCAGCGCACCGCTGCCATTCCAAAACAATCCCACTAAAACCAAGGTGTATGCGACCGCTTGTTTGTAATCCAAGCCAAACCAACGCACCAACCACAAGGTCACAAACAGCCCCGTACCCGAGGTGAGTGAACCGTTGAGCACACCGATCGCGAAGAGCACTACGGCTCCCAGCAGCAATCCCCATCCCGACTGATTGCGCAATGCTGCATGCAGACCGAGATCTTTCTTAAGGAAGGAATAGAGGCCAAGACTGAGGGTGAGCAGCCCCAGCGCAATCTCCGCAACTCGATCGGGGATGTTGAGAATCAGGCTCGCGCCGAGTACCACACCAGGAAGTCCGGCCACGAGTAACAAAACAACGAAGCGGGCCTCGAGGTGCTTCTCGCGCAGGTGGCGTACGGTTGCGCCCAAACCCAGCGCGACACTCGCAACCTTGTGGGTCGCCAGCGCGATGGGAAAAGGCAACCCGAGAAACAACAGTGCAGGTAGCTGCACCAGACCGGCGCCACCGCCGGCGAATGCAGAGAAGAGATTCGCGACCAGCGCGATCAGAAATAGAAGGATTTGTTCAATCACTCTTTAATCCGTCATCGCGAGGACCGAAGGTCCGTGGCGATCCATAAACTGCAATGGATTGCTTCGTCGCGAAGCGCCTCGCAATGACGTTATTCGATGCTTTGAATTTACGACAACAAAGCCGCTTCGAGTCGCGGCCAATGTGCAAGCCAGTCGCGCGTTGGGCGTTCTTCAAAGTTACTGCGCAGATAGCGATGCATGCGCCCTTCAATCACAGTCAACAAGATCTCAGCGAGTGCACCCGCATCGCGCGTGCGATCGAGCTGATCGGCAGCCTGCCCTTCACGAATCACTTGTTTAAGTTGCGCCTCCACCCGACGGAAGAACTGCGCCACGCGCTCAAGCAGGCGTTCGTTTTCACCGACCAAGGCATCCCCCATGAGGATGCGCGTCATGCCTGGGTTGCGCTCAGAGAAGCCCAGCAGCAATTCCAGAATGCGCGCAACACGCACCCGCATGTCTTTTTCGTTTTCGAGAATACGATTGCTCAGCCCAAAAATGCTGTCTTCGATAAACCCGAGCAGGGCTTCAAACATCTGTGCCTTGCTGGCGAAGTGGCGATAGAGCGCAGCCTCTGAAACACCGAGCTCTTTGGCCAGCGCTGCGGTGGTGATGCGCTGGCCCGGCGAGTTCTCGAGCATGCGCGCCAAGACTTCCAGCATCTGCTGGCGACGTTGTCCGCGCGGTGCGCGCTCGGCCATTAGGCTTTGCCTCCCGCGGCATCGCTGGTAATCAACGTACCCACACCCTTGTCGGTAAAGATTTCCAACATCACCGCATGCTCAACGCGGCCATCAATAATGTGCGCACTGTGTACGCCGTTTTCGACGGCATCCAGCGCAGTCTGAATCTTCGGCAACATACCGCCATGGATCGTGCCATCCGCGATCAAACCGAGCACCTGCTTGCGCGTGACACCCGTGACTAGATTGCCTTGCTGGTCGAGTAGGCCCGGCGTGTTGGTGAGCAACATCAACTTCTCCGCGCCGAGCGCTTCCGCGACCTTGCCGGCAACCAGATCAGCATTGATGTTGTAGGAGGCACCATCCGCGCCGACACCGATCGGCGCGATCACTGGAATGAAATCACCGCTGTCGAGCATCTCGACCACGGCGGTATTGATCTTCTCGACCTCGCCAACATGGCCCAAGTCGATGATCTCGGGGGCATTCAGCTCTGGATGTTCCGCCGTCGATTCACGCGTCATGTGCAATTTGCGCGCACGAATCAGGCCGCCATCTTTACCGGTGAGGCCGACCGCGTTGCCGCCATGCGAGTGAATCAGATTGACGATTTCTTTGTTGACCAAACCGCCCAACACCATCTCGACCACATCCATGGTTTCACGGTCGGTAACGCGCATGCCACCAATGAAGGTGCTTTCTTTACCGATGCGCTTTAACAGATCGCCGATCTGCGGACCGCCGCCATGCACCACCACGGGATTAATCCCGACCAGCTTGAGTAGCACGATGTCACGCGCGAAGCCCGCCTTCAGGCGATCCTCGGTCATGGCGTTGCCGCCGTACTTCACCACCACGGTCTTGCCGCGGAAGCGCTGGATATACGGCAGGGCTTCGGAAAGGACTTCCGCGACTTGCAGCGCGTCGTCACGATTGAGGGCGGGTGTGCTCATGCGGGTTCGATGAATTTCTTGTTGAACGCAATTCGGCCAGACAGGTTAGCGCTTACTTCGCAAAAACGCTATCTCAATGAATAGCGATACTGCTGGCTGCGGGTAATTGCCCTCGCCGCACGCTCGAGTACATCCCTGTAACGCTCCATTGCGGCCATCCATGGCCGCAAAGGGCGGCGAGCCCAACTCCCCACACCCAGTCCGGAAGCGAGTGTCTGGTAAGGCATTTTGCGACCGTCTGCGGACAGGACGTCCGCAGTCGAGCGATCCATGGACGGACTTGAGCGCGTCGCAAAAGGCTTTGCCAGGCGATCGCTGGAGAGACTCAACGACCAAGAGAGGATCAGAACGGCAATTCCAGCAGCGGATCGACCCGCCGCAGCTGCTCGCGGAACACGGCTTGCACCTGCCCAAGCGCCTCAACGCTCTCCGCCTCGAAGCGGAACACCAAAACCGGCGTGGTATTAGACGGACGCACCAAACCCCAACCATGTGCCCAATCGACGCGCAACCCATCAATCGTGACTACCGACCCATCCGCAAACTCGGCCACCTCACGCAGCGACTGCATGAAGGTGTAGTGTGCGCCTTCGGCAAAAGAGAGGTTGATCTCAGGCGTATTCACGGTATCGGGCAAGGCCGCAAAGATTTCGGCCGGTGTCTGCGTCTCTTTGGCCAGAATCTCGAGTAACCGTGCTCCTGTGTAGAGGCCATCATCAAAGCCATACCAACGCTCTTTGAAGAAGATATGGCCGCTCATCTCGCCTGCGAGCAAAGCGTTTGGCGTTTCCTTGAGCTTCTTTTTGATGAAGGAATGGCCGGTGCGCCACATGGTCGGTTGACCACCCGCCTCGGCGATCACATCGGCGAGATTGCGCGTGCACTTGACGTCATAAACGATTTCCGCGCCCGGATTGCGCGCCAGAATGTCGCGCGCGAACAGCATCATTTGCCGATCGGGGAAGATCACCGCAGCGCTAGCATCCACCACGCCCAGACGATCACCATCCCCATCGAAGGCCAAACCAATCTCGGCGCCGGTTCGTTGCATCGCCGCCTTGAGGTCTTCGAGGTTTTCCGGCTTGCTCGGATCGGGATGATGGTTGGGGAAGGTGCCATCCACGTCGCAGTAGAGACAATCCAACACCTCACAGCCCAGCGCCTGAAACAAACGCTGCGCCACAATCCCCGCAATTCCATTGCCACAATCGAGCACCACACGCATCGGCCGCGCCAACTTCACATCGCCAACAATCCGTTCAACATAAGCATCCAACACATCCTGGGTTTCGATCGTCCCGGCTTGCGTTGGTGTTTGCAGATCTTGTTCTTGAATGCGACGCAATAAGTCGGTGATCGCTTCAGCGGACAGGGTTTCGCCACCCGCCACCATCTTGAGTCCGTTGTAATCCGGTGGGTTATGACTGCCGGTGACTGCCACGCAGGAATCTGCGTTCAAGGCCTGCATCGCAAAATACACCACAGGCGTGGGCACTGTGCCGACATCGAACACCTGCATGCCACTCGCGGTCAGTCCTCGCATCAATGCCGCCTGCAGCATCGGTCCGGACAGACGCCCATCCCGACCCACCACGATGCGCTGCGAACCTCGCGCATGGCATTCACTGCCAAGCGCGCGGCCAATCTGCTCCACGGCCTCTTCGGTTAACTGCGTGCCCACCACGCCGCGGATGTCATACGCACGAAAGATTGCGGGATCGATGTGCATACTTAACTCCGTCCGGTGGAGCCAAAGCCACCGGCACCGCGCTCGCTTTCGCTGAATTCGTCAACCACCTCAAATGCCGCTTGAATCACCGGCACAAACACCAGCTGTGCGATGCGCTCACCCGGCTCAATCGCGAAGGTTTCCTTGCCGCGATTCCAGACCGAAACAAATAACTGGCCTTGATAATCCGAATCGATCAGGCCCACCAAGTTACCCAACACGATGCCGTGCTTATGCCCTAGGCCGGAGCGCGGCAGGATGACCGAAGCGAGGTTGGGGTCCTGCATGTGAATCGCAATCCCGGTCGGCACTAATGTGGTCTCACCCGGCTCCAGCTTTACCACTTGGTCGAGGCATGCGCGCAAGTCCATGCCGGCCGCGCCCGGCGTTGCGTACGCAGGCACAGGCCAAGTCGAGCCAATACGCGCATCCAAAATCTTCAGCTGTACGGGGGAACGATTCATGCAGTGGTTTCCAGGTGTTGTTTCATGTTCTTTGTGTAATGCATTGCGATGCGCTGGATGAGTTGACGCGCCAGTTCGGTTTTGGGTGCATTGGGAAGCTCTTCCTGTCCCTGCGCAGAAAACAGCGTCAGTGCATTGTCTTCCGCCTCAAAACCAACACAATCACTCACGTGATTCGCAGCGATCATCTGCACACGCTTGTCATGTAGCTTGGCTTGTGCGTACCCAGCAAGATTCTCGGTTTCTGCAGCGAAGCCCACGCTAAACGGCGCATTCGGTAAGGCTGTAATCGCGGCAAGGATGTCAGGGTTACGCACCAACTCGAGCGATACAGGCTCAGTGCTGCCTTTCTTGATCTTATTCGCTGCAAGGTTGGCGGGCCGAAAATCTGCAACTGCAGCAACCGCAATGAAGATGTCAGCGTCAGCTGCGCGTGCCATGCATGCGGCATGCATGTCTTGTGCAGTTTTAACACGCACCACCGCATGCATCCCCGCAGGATCGGACAAGGCCACTGGGCCGGTCACGAGCGTGACCTCAGCGCCCGCTTCCGCTGCCGCCGCCGCCACGGCATGCCCCATCCGGCCGGAACTGCGATTGCCCAGATAACGCACAGGATCCAAGGGCTCATGGGTCGGTCCTGAGGTCACCAGCACACGTAGGCCCTGCAAGTCGCCGGGCGCGAGCCAGCGCTGCATGCGTTGCGCAAGCTCGGCTGGCTCTAGCATCCGTCCCGGGCCGACTTCGCCACAGGCCTGCAGGCCTTCATCGGGACCCCACAGTTGCGCGCCACGCCGTTGCACGGTCCGCATGTTGGCCGCGGTTGCGGCATGTGCCCACATCGCGCGATTCATTGCCGGTGCCAGCGCAAGCGGCGCTTCACTGGCCAAACACACGGCGGCGAGCAAATCATCGGCCTGACCATGGGCCAAACGCGCGATGACATCCGCCGAGGCGGGTGCGATGAGAATGCGCTCGGCCCAGCGCGCCAATTCAATGTGGCCCATCGCCGCTTCGGCATTGGGATCCAGCAAATCGCTGTGCACGGGTTTGCCCGACAAGGCCTGAAAGGTCAGCGGACGCACAAACTCCATGGCCGCACGCGTCATCACCACCCGCACGTCATGCCCCGCCTGTTGCAGCAGGCGCAACAACTCCGCCGCTTTGTAGGCAGCAATCCCACCCGTTACGCCCAGCAGGATCCGGCGCGGTGCAGCAAGCGGCGAAGAAGGTGAAGCGACTGGTTTCATCAGCATTTCAATGCATTCATGAGTGTTTTAACTCGTTGGCAGGCGCCAAACGACGTGCCATTGTAGCCGCGATGAGCATCCGAGATTGGCCCGAACAGGAACGTCCGCGCGAGCGCGTGCTGAAGCATGGCGCGGGGGCACTCTCAGATGCTGAACTGCTGGCAATCTTTCTCCGCACCGGCAGCCGTGGGCGATCGGCCGTAGATCTGGCACGTGACTTGTTGCAGCGTTTTGGCAGTCTCGGCGCACTGCTCAGCGCCTCACACGCCGACTTCACCGCTGCACCCGGCTTAGGCGCTGCCAAATACGTCCAGTTGCAAGCTGTATTGGAGCTCGCACGCCGACATTACGCCGCTGGGCTGCACGAACCCGATGCCTTCAACCATCCCGAGCTGGCGCGTCGCTTCGTACAAGCCACGTTGAGCACACGCCAGCGTGAGGGCATGCTGTGCTTGTTCTTGAACAACCGCCACACCCTGATCAAGGATGAATTGTTGTTTGAAGGAACGATTGATCAAACCACGGTACATCCGCGCGAGATCGTGAAACGCGCATTGGCGTTGAATGCCGCAGCGGTGATCCTTGCGCACAACCACCCATCGGGCCACACCGAGCCTAGCCAAGCCGACCGGGCGATCACTGCACGCATCCGCGAGGCCTTGGCGTTGGTAGACATCCGCCTGCTCGATCATTTCGTCGTAGGCACAGGGGAACCCCTCTCACTCGCCGAGCGCGGATGGCTTTGAGCACAACTTGTGCCCAGAATGCTGCCATGCGCCCACAGTCCGGCTTCACATTGATTGAACTGTTACTCACGCTGAGCGTGCTCGCCATACTGACAGGGCTGGCGATCGCGAGCTGGCAAGGTGCCTTGACGCGCACCCACATCGCCGTACAGATGAATGCGCTGGTCGGAAGCCTGCAACGCGCGCGCGTTGAAGCAGTTCAAGGCGGAAAAACGTTCGTAATCTGCAAGAGTGCAGACGGCGTGCAATGCGGCGCAGACCAATGGGAGGATGGTTGGCTGGTGTTTGGCGATACCGACAACGATCATCGCGTCGATGCCGGCGAAGCCATTGTGAATGTGCAACCGGCTCTGCCGAACAGCTACACCCTCCGCAGCACGTATCATTTCACCAACCGCGTAAAGTATTACGAGACCGGTGACTCCAATACCGCCGGACGCTTTGTGCTCTGCCACAACGACACGCTGGTTGGATCTGAGGTGATTTTTATCAATTTCACGGGGCGTGTACGGCGCGGCGAGGACAACAATGAAAACGGTATTCCAGAAGACAGCGATGGCATCGACATCACCAGCTGTACTCCGTAAGTCGCTACTCGGCTTCACTCTGATTGAACTGCTGATCGTTGTCGCCATTGTCGGCATTCTTGCCGCCATTGCCGTACCGTCCTACCAAACGCAGGTGCGCGAAGCACGCCGCAGTGATGCACAAACGGCGCTCACCCGTTTTGCCCTCGCGGTTGAGCGCTATGCCGTTGCCCAAGGCAGTTATCTTGGTGCAACGACTGCGGTTTATAGCACCACTTCCGTCGATGGCTATTACACGCTCAGTATTAGTAACGTGACTGCATCGACCTATACGCTCACCGCATCTGCAACCGGAACCCAAGCTGCAGACACGAGCTGCTTGAGTCTGACGCTCGATCAAGCTGGAAACAAACTACCCACAGCCTGTTGGTAGCCGCAGAACGGCTCAACTCAATCGAATCAAGCGCGCAACAAGCGCGGCACGGGGAACACCACATCCTCGCGCACGCCTGCCAGTTCTTCGATCTGCCCTACGCCCAACTCTTGCAAGCGCGCAATCACGCCTTGCACCAACACTTCGGGCGCAGAAGCACCCGCACTGACTCCAATCGTTGTCCGTCCGACAATCCATTGCGGATCAATCGCAGACGCATCATCCACCAAATAGGCGGGCACCCCATTGCGCTCGGCCACTTCACGCAAGCGATTGGAATTCGAGCTATTCGCTGAACCCACCACCAATACACAGTCGGCCTGTGCACTGAGTTCGCGCACTGCGTTCTGTCGATTTTGGGTGGCATAACAAATGTCATCACGGCGTGGTCCCTGGACCGCTGGGAAGCAGCGTTGCAGGGCCTCGACCAATGCTTGTGTATCGTCCAGCGAGAGCGTGGTCTGGGTTACAAAACTCAGACTTGCTGGATCACGAATCGGTAACGCCTCGATATCGGCTAGCGTTTCAACCAGATGAATATCTTCAGCACGTCCGCCATGACGCAGCGCCTCACTGGCATATTGGCCCATCGTGCCTTCCACCTCAGGGTGGCCCGCATGACCAATCAGCACTACTTCTTGTCCAGCGCGGGCATGCCGCATGACTTCTAGATGTACCTTGGTTACGAGAGGACAGGTCGCATCAAACACCTGCAACCCACGGACCTCTGCCGCATCTTGCACGCTACGCGGCACACCATGGGCACTAAAAATCACCCGCGCATCATCGGGCACTTCGTCCAGTGATTCGACGAAAATCGCACCTCGCGCGCGCAGGTCTTCCACTACGTAGCGGTTATGTACGACCTCATGCCGCACATAGACAGGCGCACCAAACTGCTCGAGCGTACGCTCAACAATCTCAATCGCGCGATCCACGCCTGCGCAAAAACCGCGCGGGTTGGCCAATAGAAGTTTCATCACCACCTGTTCAGTCCCTGCTTATGGTGTGCCCACACTGAGCACCTCCACTGCAAAGTGCAGCGGCTTACCTGCGAGCGGATGATTGAAATCAACGTGGACTAAGCCCTGATCAATCTCGAGGATGGTGCCGGGCACTTCCTGCTCCGCGGGCGTGGTGAAGCCAATCACCAAACCCGGACGCAACTCCAACTCGCTCGGAAACGCATCCACTTCCAAAACATGCACGTTATCTTCATCCGGCAGACCAAAGGCCTCGCCCGGCTCCAGGTCAAACNCGGTTGAGGTGCCCGCATGTAAACCCATTAACTTTTGCTCCAAGCCCGCCTCGAGTGTGCCGTCACCGATCACGTAATGCAGCGGCTCCTCGGNCGTGGCCGCATCTACCACGGTGCCATCCTGCAGTGACAGTGAAAACACCAGCGTGACTGGCTCACCCGGCGCGATGCGCACATCACTCTTCATTGTTGCTGCCATGCTTGGTCGACCTCGTTTCGGTGAATTCCCGCTATGATGGACGCATGCGCTCGCCCTTCTCGACTGATTCGCACGCCGTTACAGCGGCCTCTGCGCGCCCACGCTTTCGCTGGAAAGGCGTCGATGGTAGCGGTTCCCCTCGGCAGGGGGAAATCCGCGCACGTAACCATGCCCATGCTGAGGCTTTGCTGCGTCACCAAGGCATCCACAACCCACGCGTCGCACGCGACTGGACGATTCTGAGCCAACAGCGCACACCACATCTGCGGCGCGCCATTGCCGCCCAACTCCTGCGGCAACTGGGCAGCCTGTTACAAGCCGGCATCCCCATTCTGCAAGCGCTTGAACGCGTAGAAGAAGGCCTGATTCGCCCGGAAGAACGCGCGCTGGTCAAACGTGTACATGATCAGGTGGAGGCAGGCCAACCGTTGTCGCAGGCCTGCAGTCTTTTTCCTAAGGCGTTCCCAACCTTAGTCCTCGAACTGCTTCGTGCCGGCGAAACCTCAGGGCGACTCGATCAGGTGTTGCTACGCGCCGCGAGCCATCTTGAAGATCAATTGGCCTTGCAGCGGAAGCTACGCAACGCCGCACTGTACCCCAGCATTGTTTTTCTGGTGGCCATGGCTGTGTCCGTGTTGCTGTTGACCTATGTGGTTCCACAATTCGCAGAACTGTTTCAAAGCCAAGGGCTGCATCTTCCTGCGCTAACCGCCGGCGTCGTTGCGACCTCGGTCTTCCTACAAAACTTCGGGGCATGGCTGTTGATCGCGCTCTTGGGCATGGCCGCACTTACATGGCGTAGCCGCGAGGCATGGCTGCCGCGCATAAAACCCAAGCTCGACCCGCTATGGCTGCGCCTACCGGTGCTAGGACCGATCGTGCGTACTGCACAGGTCGCACGCTTTGCACGCACCTTGGAAACCCTACTACAGGCTGGGGTGCCGATCCTCACCGCACTGCAACGCAGCAGCCAAGTTCTAACCAGTCAGCCTTATCAGGCAGCCGTGGCACATCTACGCACCCGCGTCGAACAAGGCCAGGCGCTTGCTGTCGGCCTGCAGCAAAATGCATTGTTCCCGAGCCTTGTCGTGCAATTTGTGAAAACCGGCGAAGAGAGCGGACAACTCACTGTCCTGCTCGCACGCTTGGCCGACACGTATGAAGCCGAGTTGCGCCAACAATTAGATCGCTTCACTACGCTCGCTGAACCAATTCTGATCCTACTCATTAGTACCATCGTGGGCATTTTGGTGATTGCCATGTATTTACCGATCTTCCAAATGGGGCAGGCGTTCTGATGGACGCTTTACTGCAAACTTTGGTAACCACACAACTGTGGCTGCCTTTTGTTTTTGTGTTCGGACTCATGATCGGTAGCTTCCTCAATGTGGTTCACCTGCGCATGCCCGCCTGGCTGATCGCCGACTGGCGTTCGCAGTGCCAGAGCCTCCTCAACGAGGAGGCCCCGCACGCTGCGCACACCACAAAAAGTTTATGGACACCAGGATCGCATTGCCCCGCATGCGGCCATGCATTACGTGCTTGGGAAAACATTCCGCTGCTTTCTTGGATGCTGTTGCGCGGACGCTGTCGTGCTTGCAAAGCAGCCATCTCGCTGCGCTATCCTCTGGTTGAACTCAGCACAGCACTGCTGAGCCTACTCACGGCGCTGCAGCTTGGCGCGAGTATCGAAACCCTCTGGGTGTTGCTGGCGCTATGGTTGCTGATTGCGATGGCGGGAATTGATGCCGAACATCAGTTACTTCCCGATCTTTTGGTCTACCCACTACTTTGGCTTGGTTTATTGCGTGCAGCACTCGAGTCCGGACCCATTCCCGCCAGTGAAGCCATCCTTACAGCCGCCAGCGCCTATCTCGCACTTTGGCTTCTGATGCATCTCCATCAATCCATCCGCAAGGTCCAAGGCATGGGTCATGGTGACTTCAAACTGGCCGCCGCGCTCGGCGCCTGGGTCGGACTGCCGCAACTTCCCTTGATGTTTCTGCTCGCAGCAATCACGGGACTGTTGTGGGCAAGCTCGGCTCGTATCGTGGGTCAGCGCTTCGAGCGCATTCCTTTCGGTCCATTTCTCGCCCTCGCCGGCTGGGTAGTTTTACTCTGGCCCGACCTTTTGCTGCACATCCTCGAAGCCGGGGGCTTTGCATGAGCCCTGCAGGGATATGGACCGTAGCGCTGACCGGCGGCATTGGTTGCGGGAAATCTGTGGTTGCCGATGCCTTCGCCGCACTGAGCGTTTGTGTCATTGATACCGATCAGATTGCGCGTCAGCTCGTTCAACCCGGTCAGCCCGCACTTGCCGAAATCGTTGCACGCTGGGGATCGACCATGCTACTGGACTCGGGAGCTCTGGACCGGCGTGCACTGCGCAGCCAAATCTTTACCCATCCGCAACAAAAGAAAGAGCTCGAGGCCATCCTCCATCCACGCATTCGTAGCGAGGTTGCATGTCAACGCGCGGCCTGTCTCAGCGAATATGCGCTGGTAGTCATCCCGCTCTTACTCGAGACGGGACAGGCCGCGGAATACGACCGGGTTCTCGTCGTGGATTGCACACCGGAACAACAGCGTCAGCGCGTCGCGACCCGTGATCACAGCAGCGCAGACGAAATCGAAGCCATTCTTGCCGCTCAGGTCGACCGAGCGACCCGCCTCGCTGCTGCCGATGATGTGCTAGATAACAGCGAACCACGCAGCCCAGAGCAACGCGATCACTATCTGCGGGACGCCGTAGCGCAGCTGCATAGACGCTACCTAGACTTGAGCCAACGCGCCAGAAAGCGCATCCTGTAGCGATTTGTGGCCCGCAACCCGGAAATGGTGCCGAACTGATGATGGTGTATGAGCTTCCGCTGAATGAACGTGTGCGCATCCTGCTGCGCCTGGAACATGTGTTGCATGGACTCGAACAAGCGGTTGCGGAACCCAGCCAGAATAATGCCCAGCTCGCACTGATCCATCTCGCGGATGCGCTCAACCTCACGGATCGATCTGAACTCAAAAAAGATTTACTGAAAGAGCTCGAAAAACACAGCCATACGCTGGGTCAGCTGCGCGAACGCAAGGGTGTCGACATCGAACAGCTCGACCGTTTTCTCAGGCAAATCGATCATCTCCGCGAGCAACTCAGCCTCGATCTCGGTAAACCTGCGCAAGCCTTGCGCGAGCACCCCCTGCTTAAAACCTATCAACAGCGCCAGCATGTCGCCGGCGGACTCTCTCCGATTGATTTTCCGTGGTTGCAGCAATGGCTGCATCAGCCGACCGCCCTACGTCAGCAACAGCTACAGGCGTGGATGGATGAGTTTCGTGTGACCCAAGAAGCGGTCGGGATGGTTTTAGGCATGGTGCGCGAAAGCAGCCGCCCGAAAGAAGTCATCGCCGAGCAAGGCTTTTATCAACAAAACCTCGACACCAGCTTGCCGTATCAGATGGTGCGCGTACTGCTACCCAACGCTGCACCGTGGTTTGCCGAAATCAGCGGCGGCAAACACCGTTTCAGTGTGCGCATGCTGAATGCATCAACCGATGGGCGTCCACAACAAGTGCAGCAAGACATCCCTTTCCGTCTCTGTACTTGCATGTTGTAGCTGTNACCGAACAAGGCGATGACCGACAGTCCCGTTCAGGAGCGTCGATCGACATGGACGTCGATCGTCGAGCGAGCCATGGAAGGCGAATAGCGACCCCTCGGGATGCCGGTCGTCGTAGCTTCTTAACGAATCTCCCACCAGGCGCTGATCGCTGCAACACCTTGCGCACCCGCAGCCTGCGCGTGCGCAAGCTCGGCTTCCGCGACACCACC
>JGI10211J34971_10002935_pt1 | contig 13737 bp, 22 predicted proteins | sample Etolagsediment_FD_34971 | JGI IMG/M metagenome (IMG submission 34971) | reverse complement strand
GGTGTGATCCGTCTGGACCCATCGGTGAAAAAGACTCCGTTGGAAAAACAGGTTCTGAGGGATGCCTTCGGTTCCGAACTACCTTTGGAGATATTGAACCGTCCCAAGGATGCCTTCAGCGACGCGGTGGGCTACGGGTGGGTGGATCACATCGGGGACTACACTGAAAAGTACGTACCAGATGATTTGGTCGGGCACGTGAGGGAAAGTTGTAAGGGTCACAACGTACCCCTAACAAAGGAAGAAGTTTGGTATCGTCAAATGTTTCAGCAGATATATGGTTACGACAAGGATCATCTCATCACTGAGATATGGAGACCCAAGTGGACGACGGTTACCGATCCAAGTGCTCGAAAACTAGATTAAAGAATTTGGACACCAATAGGGTATAAATGGATTTCATTGATCGTTTCCAGTTGTACATTCGCTACAGCCTGTTGGCCATCCTCGCCCTCATCGGAAAGACGGACACTGTATACTTCAATAACCAACTTAGAAAGGTGGATCATGTGTTGAATATAAATGACGAGCTGGACGAAGAAATTCAATCCGAAGAGTCAAGCGCATGTGGAGTGGCTGAAGACGCTTTCCAATGTATTGGACACGACGAAGATGAGCAATCCGTTGGAAATGGAGAAGGCACTGAGGAAAGTGGATCTGAAGGAGTTGTTGAACAGCAACCCAATGGGGATCGCAGTCTCTGATCGGGATCTCATGGAATTTCCTATGATTCATTTTGGTTTGGCGATGGTGTACACGAATGCGGTCCTGAACAGTGACGCGTGGTTGCCACAAAAAAATGAATGATAATAATAAATGTCAAATTTTATAAAATTTATCAAGGATGAACACATACTAAAATTGGGTGTATCCTTCATGATAGGTTACAGCACCCAAAATCTATTTCAGTCACTGATAGAACATTTTACCAAAAACATTAATAACGATAAGAAAACAGATCCAATTGTTGTAAACTTTTTCACACTTGTGTTTGTTCTGATATTTTCGTATTTTTTATCCAGGCTTCAGTCTCGGTGAGTGTGAGATCTTGGTGATCTGCGTTTTCGTCCATTCTGATGAACAAGATTGGTCCGTAGATGACTTCTTTATCAAAGGGTTCACTTAGAATATTTTCATTTTTTTGGAGATCGAAAATTGATTCTCTACATTTCATGATCACCACGTCACTGTCTGGCCACTGTCCCACGAAGGTTCCAGGTCCCTTTAGAATTTTGAATATTTCATTCTTTTTGGGGTGTATGTCCAATTCAATTTCGCATATGTTACCGAACGTTTCGCTCACCAGCACAGCCTTCATTTTATATCTTGGTACATTATAAAATGATTGCTCTTGCTATCCTCTTATTCTTGGTTTTGTTTTTAAAGGTCAGATCCTACAAGGAGTGTATGAGCGGCGGTGGAAGCAGTTGGGACCGCGACGGTTACAAGTACGTGACCTCTTTGGACGAGGCCTACAGGTCCACCCATCCAGGTAACCGCGTGAAGGGTCTTTTCATGGACTGTTCCCCGGAGTCTCACCCCTATGGTTGCGGATCCAGAGCGTCTGCGCTAAATGTGATGAGAAGGGGGCGCATTCAGGCCATACCTCACCTTCCCAGGGAACCAAATTTCTTGTTCTAAAGATATTTAAGTATTTAGGCCCCATATAGTAAGTATTAAATGATGAGGGAGCACGTGACTTCGAAGGTTGCCGCTCTCATGGGCGCTGAGTCTGAGACGATAACCAAGAATGTTGAGAAGGCCATCTTCAACTGGTCAGTAAAACGTTGTAAGAAACTTCGTGACATTCCATCCTGGGAGAATCCAACCTTCAGGGATATCTATAGGCGAAAGGCTATATCTATCCTTTTCAACCTCAATGAGCCCAGGAGTCATTTGGTCAACCGACTGAAGTCTGGAGAAGTCAAGACCAAGGATGTGGCCGACCTTTCCCCGGATAAACTTTGGCCCACGGGGCCCTACGCCACGGCCCTTAAGGAAAAGGAATACAGGGAACTGGTCAAGGACAAAAACAAGGGTGTCGAAAACGATTTCAAGGGTGCTTTTCAGTGTGGAAAGTGCCGATCCTGGAGGACCACATACTATCAGCTCCAGACCAGGAGTGCCGACGAACCAATGACTACATTCGTAAATTGTGTGGATTGTGGCAAAAGATGGAAGTGTTGATATAGTTTTGAGAGTCTGTGAGATCGGTTGGTTGATCACCAGCTGAAAGTAAAAAATTGTAACCGAGACGTCTCTTAACGGTTGACTTCATGTTTGGCGAACAAAAGTACAGTTCGTCGTAGTGTATCCCCTTTGAAGCCAATTGTCTCTGGGTCCACTTTATGTTCTCTTGGTAACCAGGTCTGGCGGTTATGATGACCACTCTGTACCCCGCCATCTTGGAACGTCTGAGGAGATCTATCATCTCCACTATAGGACTCCCATCCGTTCTGATGAGAGTGTCATCTATGTCAAACATCACAGCGTCCACCATTCTTAAAAGAATGAATCATTTAATTTTTATATGAATAGGTGTGATGCCACGACCAAATTGGATCGTAGATGTAGAAATCGCTGTGTTAAGGGTCTCACTACTTGTTACATCCACTCTGATGAATGTAGTATTTGTCTTGTTAGGTTGGGAACTGGGTCAACTATTTGTAAACTTCATTGTGGTCATGTTTTCCACGAACGATGTGTTCATAGATGGATTAATACTGATGGCCGTTGCCCTATCTGTAGATTTGTCTGTAGAGCACCTATTATTACTGTTCATGATCTTTCACACGTTCACGTACCAGAATCAAGAATCGCAGAAATACTTAGAAGATTATACAACAGTGGTGAACTCAACACAACCCGTGTATCTATGATCACAGAAAATGATACGATAATTGTTAATGACTACTCAAACGGTACATTTATCGGTTCTGAACCCTTTTCTCTCTGACGTCTCCTTTACAAAAAGGACACTTTGTACTCTTTTTTGTAAACCACTCAATGGTACACTGCTTACACACATAGTTCCTACAACACTTTATCCTGGTGCGATCCATCTTTAAGCTCCCACACAGGGTACAGTCCCAACCCCCAACCACACCCTCAAACACAAAGGTTTCTTCGGGAACAGTCACTCGCACAGGTTCCCAGAATTCTTTTGGTATCCAATCAAGGTCTGAATCCATTGATAAAGATTGTAGACATTAAATATTTATATGGATTCACTCATTGATGTTAACGTGTTTGATGAAGAACAGGACGAAGAGGTTGTTCTTTTAGCTAAAATTGTTGGTGAGACTCAGGATACTTATAAGGTTAAATTTATGAGTCCCACGAAGGGTGGTCTGTTTCGCTACGAAAACGATATCACGGAGATTGAAAAGGAATCTGTGTGCGGTTTTTATGATTCCACGGATGAGCACGACGCTGGGTACATACCAGCGCACGATGGATGTTTTGAAAAGATGGATGATGACGAGGAATACGATCCATCTGAATCAGATGACGAGGACGACGAAGACGAGGAACTCGAGGACGAGGACGAGGACGAGGACGAAAATATTGTCTAACCTAAAGTTAAGATACCCCAACCCTTATGGTAAGAAGCAACGAAGACACCATGGAGTGCCCTGTCTGCTACTGTGAAAAAGCATGCTGCCACCTCGTGTGTGGACACTCCTTCTGTAAGGGTTGTACCAAGGAGTGGTGGCTCAAGTCTGCCGAAAGCAATTGTCCCATGTGCCGCGCCCCCCTTTATTTCAGGGGGCTGCGCAAGATGGCCGAACGGTGGGAGAGGAGCGTGAGGAAAAGATGAAGGAGGCGGTCTACAACAAGATCTTCAACGAAATCATGGAGGATTTGGGCGAAGATTTTGATGAGTTGGAGGCAACCTTAGCCATGTTCGCTCTGAGGGAGTTTGATGAGCGGTTCAGGAAATTTGCCTATGATTGTGACTGGGACTTTACAGAGGATGAACTCTATGAAATGGTTGGTGATGTGTTCACAGATGTGTACACCGAGAAAACCAGATGGGATGAGACAGCTCCTGATAACCTTCTGTTTGTACCAAAGGCTAAAAATGGCACTGAGCGTATGATTAGAGAAGCACAGGCCAGGGACACTCCCACCCCACCCTTGGATCTGTACACCATCTTCATTGTTGTGTAAGCTTCCACACCAGTAACTTTTGTTTTCCAGACCCCACCTCCATGGGGTCAACGAGTGAGTAATCATTTGGGTGATTGAACATGTACCAGTTTACCTTCTTGCGAGTTTCACCTAGGGATCTGGCAATATTGTTGGTACTGTAGTATTTCTTTTGGGTAATGAGGGAACGGATGGTCTGGTCCATATATTTTTTTAAAAACGCCTCTTGTTTAAATATGTGTCCCAAAACAAGTTAAGCAAATTTTGTACTTATAATAACGATATGAACATTTTTTTCCTTTCGTGGGACCCAGACACCTGTGCTCAGTTGTACTGTGACCAGCATGTTAACAAGATTCTTTTGGAAATTGTTCAGATGCTCTACACGGCATGGTACTTTTTGGGAAAGGATGGGTGGAACCTTAAGGCTCCTCGGCGAAAGTCGGGTGATAGAGGCTACCGCCCTGTGTCAAATCCTAAACACGCCATTGTCATGTGGGTGAGGTCCCACAGGGAAAACTACGTGTGGACGGCTAAGTTGGGTATGGCTCTGGCCATAGAGTTCAATCACAGGTTTGGGAAAATTCACGCGTGTACAAAACACGTCATGTGGTTGTATTCCAACGTTCCCACATTTTTCGAAGAAGTTAGGAATGAAAAGGCTTATTATTCTTCCGAGGGTTTTCCACCCCAGGTAACGCCCGTGCCCGAGTGTATGGACCCTAAGTTCCACGATCCCAATCTCTTGGTGGCCAATTACAAAAATTACCGAGAGACAAAACTCCCCTTTGCCAGGTTCAAGAGAGACGAATCAAAACTTTTTTGGTTTCCACATACCTGTACAAAACATATATAAGTTGTGGGTGTCCTTAGGGTAAGGATGACCATGGAGGTCATCATCCACACGAACGCTTTGGTGGTCACCGGGAAGACATACAACAACCGAGACTTCCTCAAGTCTAAGGGTTTCAATTGGAACCCTGATCAGAAGGTGTGGGTTCACACAGACCTTGATATGCGTAGGGCTTTCCCGAGGAACACACGAGTCTACGATGTTCGTAAGCTTTATTTTATGAAAAAGGCTTACGAAGATCGGAAAGTGGCCACCCTCCAAGCGTGTGAACCCCTACCGACCGATATTACAAAAAAGATATTCAATCATATTCACTTTAACAAATGTAGATGCGCGGGAAAGTGGGTCTGCTCTGACTGTCAATATTCTTGTTGTGAAATGGCCACTCCTACCTTTTGTGTGTGTCTCCACGCAACCAACTGTCCCAAGCACGGTAGAAGATGTAACGGGTCCCATGATTAATCTTTTTTAAAAACTTGTCACTCCCAAAAATGTGTATAAAAACAATCCAAGTTATGATAGTACCTATAGTAAGGTACATGGCACCCTACGAGCCACCTATCGCACACTACTCTCAGCTTGACGTTTCCCAGTACACCGACGAGCAGATCCTTAGTGTGATTGGCAAGGGTGGTAAGGGTTTCTACAAGCTTACGACCCAACTCGGACTTAACTACCTATGGTGGGACAAGGAGCGCAAGGTTGTGGAGCTGTGGGGATCCTTCGGGGCCCTGAGCAACGGAGCCAAGGACAAGCTATCCTCCGCAATCTCCCAGAAGATCTCCAGTGGTACATCTGGCGAATGTACTTCAAACAACATGTCGTTCCAGACTTTTACGGAAAGTACCGCCACACCTGGGAATACCCCAGTGACCGCCTGTTAGACCTTTGTAGAGACAAGGGGTGTATAGAACAGGGACACCACGAGTTGGAAGACCTAATCGAAGATGAGAACATGTGGGCCTGGAACATCTGTGTGAATGGTAAATGTGAAAACTGCTCTCACCACGGTTTTCCGTGCGCCAATTTGGCCGTGTATGGTTTTCAAATCCCTAAACTGGGATGCCACTGGGAGGCAAACTTTTAGTTTTTAAAAACCCGCTACACCCAAAAAGATGTATGAAATCTATATAAACAAAGGGTGCCCCTAGGGTAAGAAAGGACGATGGAGCGTGAGCCAGTGTGGTACGGTGACCTTGACCTCGCTCCTCCCACACCTGAGCAGTATCACGAGAATCTTCTTTGGCAGATTGATCGTGAGTCACCCCCTGGTGACGAGCGCGCCCCGGTTGACCCCGATACACCCACGTGGGCTCTGGAGCAAATGATTGACACTCAGAACTTTATTCCTTTGATCACAGAGGATTACAAGTTGGCCTTTTGCCAGGTGACCCGCGAACTTCCAGAGCTGTGTCAGACTCATATATGGTCGGCCCTCATGAGGGATGACGTGTCACTTCCTCCTCCAGCTCCCAAAAAGAAAAAGTATGAACTTTCACAAAGGATGAAGTCTCACATGGCTCGGTGGGCCGCCAGGAAGCAGCTCACCTATTAGTTTTTTAAAAACCCAATCGCCCCAAAAACGTGTGTTGAACGCATTCAAGTATTGTGTGCCCTTAAGGTAAGGACAACCATGGAGGTCTACCAGCCAGAAAGCCCCGCTGCGCGTTCCTATGTGCCCGTTTCGCCTAGGAAGAAGGCCTACGTGCCCGATCCCAATACTATGGTCGGTAGGATTTTGATTTCCATGAAGAATCCAGTGCCTCCCGTGACCAACACGGCCGTATTCATTCCAGTCCAGAACTGGGAAAGATACGTGGAGTCTCTGAGGAGGAATATGAAAAAGAATGGTTGGGACAAAGATGAGGAATACTTTGCGAGGTGTGATGCCATCATAGAGCGCATAGTGAAACAACACCAGGAGTACTACGCCAAGAACCCCCCTAAGCCTCGCAAGGAGATCGTCAAGGGCTACGAGGTACCTTCCACTATTGACTACGTGACAGTTGGACTCACTGTGACTAAGAGTGGTAAGGTCAAGGCTAGGATCTCCGCACCCATGCTTGAGATATACGAAAAGTATTTCAGTAAGGGTGTGAAACCACCGACTGATGTTTACATCAGGGCTCTCAAGGAGTTTGGGTACCCCAATGAGGTTCTGGAAAAGGTTCTGCTGAAGGCCCAAAATGCCCCCAAGCTTAAGGCTGAAATGGAGGCGGTCATCGAGAGGGTCTTCGGAACCGGCGGTCCCTCGAAGTCTAGTAAACCCAAGAGGGGTACGGTAACCCAAGAGATTACAAAGCGTATGAAGGGCTTGAAGTCCAAGTAATTTTTTAAAAACCCACTCGTTCCATAAATGTGTACAAAAAACATATAAGTTTGCCCAGCCCATATGGTAAAAGACATGTCGAGCCACGTCGTGATTCAGATAGATCAGTCAACTGTTGTCTTTCCTCCGCTGATTAGACAGAATGCTCTCACACCTAAACAGTGGAAGAAACTTATCCCTATTCCCTCAGAGGCCTTTCTCCCCCAGAAATGGGACATAGAGAAAGGCCGCTACTAATTTTTAAAAACATGTCGCTCCCAAAAACGTGTTTCAAAACCGTTCAAGTTAGCGCACCCCTTAGGGTAGGACGAACAACCAGAGCACAGGCACGCAAGATGGCTTACTTCGCTTTCGATACCGAGACCACCGGCCTGCCCACCACCCGCGCCAGGCCCACCAAGGATAACATTGCTGGGTGGGACAACTGTCGTATGCTTTCCTTTGCGATTGTCGAATTCAACTCGGATCACAAGATTCTCGCAACGCATCACGACATAGTGTACCCCGACAATTTCCAGGTTGCCGCGACTGAGATCCACGGCATCACAGAGGAACAGGCTAAGGCCGAGGGCAAACCATTCGAGGACCTCTACAATATGTTTGTGGTTATGGTTAACAATTGCCCTAAGATTGTTGGTCACAACCTTGAGTTTGATATCAACATCATGAAGGCTGAGGCTATCAGGCGTGGTCTTGATCAGTCCATCTTTGACATTATTGAGCCCGTGTGTACCCTCAAGATGGTCAAGGATCTTTACTTCAAACCCATGAAGTTGGGGGTCATTTACAAGACCCTCTTTGGCAAGGAGTTGGACGGGGCTCACAACGCCCTAGCTGACTCTGTGGCCGCTGGTGAGGTTTACGCCAAGCTTCTTTCGGACCCTAGGGTCTACAAGTCTCTCCCCGTTCGTAGGATTACGATCAAGGCTAGTGACGTGGCAGCCTGTGTGGGTCTCCACAGTTACAAGACCCGTGGGGAGGTTTTGGATGAGATGTGGAAGAAGAATCACCCCAATAACTTTACGGGTGAGACCCGCGAGGATCGCAACCTCAAGGCTCTCGAGCAATCCGAGGAGGCTCAGCAGTTACTAAAGGCTGTGCTCAACCACAAGCCCAAGGATTCCGATGAGGTGAAGGAAATCGTGAGTCTCTCGTGTGAGATCATCCAACAGGATGAAAAGCTCACCAAGGAACAGAAGGGGATGGTGTGTGAGCACCTCCGCAAGATGGTCTACACCACCCACGGTACCAACTCCGAGGACACCACGGCTGATATGGATGAGGCTACTCTTCATAGGGACGATACATATTATACTCTTAGTGTCATCAACATCAAGGGTACCGAGTACCAGATTGTGGGTCGGATCGACCGTTACCAACTCAGGGAGGACGGTACCAAGGTACTGGTCGAAATCAAGAACCGCACCAAGGGCCTCTTCAACAAGGTCAGGCTCTATGAGATGGTTCAGGTTCAGACCTACCTCCAGATGTTGGGTCTCCAAGATGCTCGGTTGATCGAACAGTTCAATCAGGAGCGCAAGCATTATCTGATTGAGCGCGATCAGAAGTCCTGGGATGATAATGTTTTCCCCAAGTTGGTGGAGTTCTGTAGGACTCTCCACCACCACATGTCCATCTAAGTTTTTTAAAAACTGTGGACCACCAAAATTATGTGCGAAACTGTATTATGATATTTTGACCCTAATTGTAAATGGAAATCGTACCCGGTGTCCTCACACCCGCGGAATGTGACCAGGTGGTCAGCGGTATATGGGACTCCTTCGAACACATTACCCAAAAATGGGATGAGCCAATTGATAGAAATTCCCAAAAATCTTGGAAGGGATTTGCCAAACTCATGCCAAGTCACGGTATGCTTTATCAACACTGGGGTCTGGGTCACTCTCAGGTTGTGTGGAACGTCAGACAACATCCCAAAATTTTAAAAGTTTTTTCAAAATTGTGGGATTGTAAACCCAGTGATCTCATAGTATCTTTTGACGGTTTGAGTTTCATGCCCCCACCGGAGATCACAGGTAAGGGGTGGCACAGGGGCAGAGATTGGTTACACACGGACCAATGTTTCAAGATGAAAGGTCTGAATACCTATCAGGCATATCTGACCGCAACAGACGTGACGGAGGACGACGCCACTTTTTATTATTTGGAAAACTCTGAACAGTATCACGAAGAGTTTGGAAAAACCTTTGGTATTACTTCACCCGCTCACTGGTTTCAAATGAAAGATCCAGCTCATAGACAGTGGTACCTCGACAAAGGGTGTACACCCAAAAAGGTGGTGTGTTCAAAGGGATCGTTGGTTATATGGGATAGTAGGTTGATACATTGTGGTATGGGCCCCGTTAAGACTCGAGAAACCCCCAATACCAGAGCTATTATATATGTGTGCTACAAACCCCGAAGTACCTGTTCGGAACTGGTCCTAACAAAGAGACTAAAGGCCTTCGAGGAACTCAGAATGACCACACACGATCCTTGTAGGTGTAAGCTACAGGGTAAATCCCCTCAGACCTACGGCCAAGAAATTCCCGAACTCACACCACTGGGACACCCAGAACTTACTAGGAGAGTAGCCACTCTTGTTGGTCTTGCTTAGGTTCATTAGTTTCTGGGTAACAACAGAACGCGGTTATGTAAATTCCATAGTAACTACACAGTGTTACGAGGCAACAATAGTCACATGTATCCATATTAAAATATGTTATTAATATAAATGGTGGAGACACGCGAACAGAAAGAATCCAGGCGCCTGATCCGTGAGATACGTAGAGTTCAGGCAGCCAACTCCAGAAATCTTCAGCGCATAGGGGCACTTCGTAAAAAACTTGAGCGACAGGCACTTAAGAAATAGGGGCCCAATAATTAATATGGAAAGTATAGCCCCAAAGTCATGGATCTGTAAATTCAATTCCACAAAGTTAGGATACAACCCACCAAACTTTGTGGATGTTTGGAACCTCAAACCAGATGTTAGAGGTAAGATAATTCTTTTTGGCAAGGAGCACGATGTGCCGAGGTGGCAACAGTCCTATGAAAAAAATTATTTTTTTTCGGGGATGACTCATCAAACATTTTCAAGTACACCAAAAATATTTTTAGATTTTTTAAAGGTGTGTAAGACCCACGTGTCCCCCAAGTTGAATGGTATCTTGGTAAATTGGTACGAACCACAGGACTACATAGGGTTCCACTCCGATAACGAAAAAGATCTTGTACCAGATGAACCAATAGTGACCCTCACATTTTTGGAAGATCCCACCGAACCCAGAAAGTTTAGGTTGAAATCCAATGAGACTGGCGAAAACAAAGATTATCTATTGGGTCACGGTGACATATTTGTAATGGGGGGAGATACCCAAAATACCCACAAGCACAGTGTACCCAAGAGTACAAAGTACAAGTCCAGAAGAATTTCCATCACTGTAAGAAGTTTTGGGGAATGAATATATAATTTCTACATTTAGTGATATCAAATATATCAAAGGCACTACAACTTTCATTTACTATGTGGTATTTGTATCCCAAATTTCCTAATAAATGTTTTATCTGTTGTGTTTTGTGTATGTCTTTACCAAGTGACTCCACAATTATGACAGGGTTATCTCTCTCTATTATCCCCAGTGACCCCTTGACGACTTCCAATTCCATGCCTTCTACATCGTAGTGCATTATGCCAACTTTTTCTTGTATAAGATCATCCGCGGTGATGCTATTTATTTCACCGTCGGTACTTTCTTCATATGACGCATTGGGTTTGTGTTCATTTACACCCGTGTAGACCATTCGTCTATCACTCAAAAGAGCCCTTAACACTTTGACATTATTAGGTTTCACCTTTTCTATAAATTTTGCGTTTGTGTCGGATGGTTCTATCATATAAAATGTACGGTTTGGGTATTTGTTTGATAGTGTGAGAAATGAGTCACCCACATAGGCTCCCGCATCTATCACACATCCGTTGGTATGTTTGATAATTTCATCAAGTAATTTGGAAAGTTTGTTTTCGTGAAAAAAATCACAAAAAATAAATATATAAGAGTTCTTATTTAAGATGGGCAATTTTAAATCTTTGTATTCAAATGTACCATGTAGTGGATATATTGTCACTATATGAGAAATTATCATGTAGATGGAAATCAACAGAGGTATTATACCCAGTTTGTATTTAATTATAACACCTGTAAATATAAAACCAATTAGCATGGCAAACCTGTTACACAAACTTTTGGTTTTTGGTGTACACTGTTTACCTGTTAACATTAGGTAAATGTGGGTCGTAAATTGTATGGCCGCTAACACGTATACAAGTGGCAATTTACATTTGAACACATAACAGTAAAAAATCAAAAGACCAGGAATAAAAATTAATAATCTTTGAATCAATCTCTGTGTGTGATCCATATACTTTTTGTTTTTATTTTTTTTAGAGATTCCAAAAGTTTGTGTGGGACACAGTCAAATACCGACCGACCATAGGTTAATGGACCCCGACCACGACCTCATCTGTGAACTGTACCCATGGTTCACTCCTCTAATGGAGGATAACGTGAGGGACAATTACTATGATATGGTGTGTGGTGATCCCGACCCACTTACCAGGATCTTTTTCAATTCTTTTTGGGAAGGTATACCCAAACACGTGTGGCCAAATCCCCACGAGGTTCGGTACATGTGGGAAGACTTTCTATTGATGTATGATGAACCGTGGATCTCATTTTAAAAACAACCCACCCCCAAATATATGTGTGGACCACACTCAAGTACCGACCGACCTAAGGGTAAGAGACACAGCCATGGCCGCGACTCTCCCCGTTGGACTCTATGATGACATCCTGGCCACCACGAGGAGTATGGTGTCTGCCGAGGTGACCATCAGCGAGTGTAACGCCAAGAGTTTCGTGGGTTTCTGTAAGGTCGTGGGTACCAAGTGTCACATCAGGGTCTCCTCGCAGTACACAGGTGTGAGGTACTTCCTAACCCTGACCCACGAGATTGCGCACCTCCTCGCGTGGGCGCGGTATTCAAATAAGATAAAGCCCCACGGAAAGGAATGGAAAGACGAGTACCGTTCATTCGTCCTTCGATTCATGAGTAAGGGGTACTTTAGTACCGAAATAGAGCACGGGATCATCATTCACATGGCGAATCCACCTTATTGTGCCAAGCTTCACACGGAATTGATGAAGGCTCTCAATCCTGGATGTGTTCCTATTAAAGAGCTTCGGTGCGGAAAAACTTTCCAGCTAAGTGGTAATCATATGTATGTTAAGACTCAACAGAAATATTCCACAGTCTATTTCAGATGTATACAGTCCAACGCAGAGTTCAAGATACACAAAGACACATTTGTTAACGTCAACTTTTAAAAAACTGTGGACCACCAAAAACATGTGTCAAACATATTCAAAACATCTTAACACTAAGGTTAAGATGGAGGCACTCATAGAGCAACGCATGGACTGGGATCGGGTTCTCACAAAGAAGGGTGACACCCAGAACTCTGAACGTTACTACATATCTGTGATACTCGAGGTGATAGAAAGCCTCGGTGGGAGGGTTGGATCCAGTGCTGGATCTCAACAGTCTGTGGATATTCGTAATGTCGAGTGGCCCGATGGGACCACAAAGTCCTATGAGGGCAAAAAGGTTAACAAGGGTTCGAGGTTTATCTTCAATGATACCTTCATCAAGCCGGATGTGTGGTACATATTTATCTATGTGGAAACCAAAAAGGTTCGAATTGCCGAGGGTTCTACATTGATAAAGGAGACACTAACACCAGAGTGTGACTCTCATAAGAAACATCTTAGGGTTCTAGGAAAAATTATCCTTGACATGATGGATGACGACATGTCATCTGAAAAAATAAAAAGTTTTTTTTCAGAGGTACTTTTATTTTTGAGATCATGTGTGATGAATGGTTTTATTAGTTACTTTGACTTTGGTGAGCTGTTCAAACAGACTGTGTCCTTTGGTACCTTCGTGTCCAGACCTAGGCCTAACTGGAGTCTAACAATACCTTACAAACCTCCCGAACAATCGGTGGAGGTACCGCATTCCCCAGTTGAACAATCTGTTCCTTCAGAGATCCCTCCAGATGGTAATCCCTCGGAAACCCCTGAATCTCTTTGAGTTCATCGGGTGTGAGGCACCTTAGGTACCTTTTCTCACCCACACCCTGTGCTACAAAAAGTCTGGGTTGGTGATCATATGTACATATAATGGTTTTACTTTTTGCTTTGGGGTTTACTATCTCACAGTGGACGGGTGAAATTCTTTTACCAAATGAAAAGGCGTAGGTACTGTAGGTCTTATCTTTGTAGACCACACCTCTCACACCCGCTCTGTCCACTAGGTATGGGTGGGGATTGCCCACTGGTTC
>JGI10211J34971_10002934_pt1 | contig 13740 bp, 18 predicted proteins | sample Etolagsediment_FD_34971 | JGI IMG/M metagenome (IMG submission 34971) | reverse complement strand
GGAAGATTTTTTTTTTTTCAAATTCTTCGTTGGAATCTGAATTTCACTTTTGTAAAAATTTTACATGCAGAACCTTTCAAACACTTAAATATTTCTCTTCCCTCACTCATTTCAGTCATTTTATTTTTATATATTGATTATTTTATATTTTAATTACTTTTTTAACTAAATAAATAATAAATAATAATAAATATATAAATAGTAATTAAACACTCCATGGTCAATTTGGTAAAAAAATGTTTAAATTTTTTAATTATCGTAATCAATCATTACCATACGCCAAAAAAGACTAAACACCCTCATGGTAATAAAAAATAAGTATCGTAAATCATACTGAGTTGTAAAAATGATATTATTTTTAAAAAAAGAGCGTTTTTATAGATACTGANCTAAAAANCACCCNTCAAAAATGGTCATCGTAATAAATGAAGCTTCCAGGTTCTCTGTCATGTATGGTAATAAAATGGTAANGTTAAGCTTCTGAAAAACTTCTATCTTACCATCAATGGTCATTTTATCGTCATCNTAAAACTCCCATGTGAAACCTAAAATAAAATTTATGGTAATCAACCATCATCAAAAATCGGACATTTTTTCTTATTTAACATCTCCTCAAAATGGAAGATAATGGAATAAAAAGAGCATTTTTAACTTTATATTTTTATAAAAAAAGAAGCTCACCTTTTTTTGCAATTTTATTACCATTTATCATAATAAGAACCTTTCAAAAAAACTATATTTTACCGTAATCATTACCATACCATATGGTAATAAAAAATTATTTTTTTCTTAAAAAAATAATTTTTATGGTATATGGTAATCAAAAAAAATTAAAAAAATACACTGATGACGATAATTTTTCAGTCAATTTTTTTTCGTCATCTCATTACCATAAATTAATATTCCTAATGCCCTCTTATTACCATAAATTATCATCATCTATTTTTTAATAAAAATAATGAATTTATGGTAATATATTTACCATAATTCTTCAAAAAATAGACCATGAACGATTACCATCCATTACCATTCCATTACCATCATTTTTAAAAAATGTGGAGAAAAAAATCAAAATCTCGTAATAACCCCCTATTTTTAGCCAAAAAAGAAGTTCAACATACTTTTCTTTTTTNATTACCATTTTTCATAATCACATTTTTAAAGTCGACCAGCTTCATGTATACCATAATGGTAATAAATGATGGTAATAGCATTTTGCACATGAAGAGCACTATTACCATAAACCATTACCATTTTTTATGGTAATGGAGAAGCTGATGGAATATTTTTATTTTTATGACGATGATGGTAATCATGATACACCATNCAAAAAATGGGGCATTACCTATTTTTCAAATTTATGGTAATGGTATTACCATGACCATTACGACACATTTTTTTATTTTTTCCTAAAAAAATGACGTCTCATCACTTCCAGTTTTGGAGGATTTTGGGGCATTCTCACTCATCGTAATAACCTACTTTTTCAAACAATTACCATTTATCATATTGGAACCGTCGCCCCAAATATAATAACGTAATCAAAAATCATCAAAAAATCCTAAAAAAAAACGTTAGAAAGCGGTACTTTTGGTAAAAAAACGAGCTTTTTGACCCAAATTTTGACTGAAATTTTTGTTGTTAAAAATCGGCCATGAAAAAATAACCATATCATAAAAATATTGTAAAAATAAGGTATTTTTAAAAAATTGTTTTACAAGGGGGTCATGATTACGAACGACTTTTTTTTTTAAGCTACATACGAGAATTATGGTAATGAGCATTTCGAGAAAATTAAACAGTACCAAAAACTTTCCTAAAAAATTATTTATTACCATAATGTTCATTCCAAGCACTCCAAAAATGACGAACCTTCGTCATAAAGTACTTCCCACTTTTTTTCATTTTTCTTTCTATGGTAATACCATGATTTTCATCTATCTTCTCATGACGCGAATATAAACCAAACTTCGGATAATAACCATCCTCCCACTCAAAATTATCTATTAATGTCCACCACATCACTCCCAACAAAACATTGGTATTTAACTGATAATTTAAAATGTTTTTTAAATGATGATCCATAAAATATTCCTGCGTCGGATCAGTTGACCCTGACTCCGTAATCATTATTTTTAAATATGGATACCTTTCCCTTACCATATTTAAAACCCTAATAATAGAATCTGGATAAATATCCCACCCTAATATATTCTTTACCAAATTATTCTTTTCTCCTAATAAAACATTAATCTTATCCGCACTCAAATAACTTATATCCACATACCCCACATTATAATGATTAACTCCTATAAAATCTAACTTATTCCGCCAATTATTATTCTTCATTACCCAATTCTTTCCTATCCCTAAAATATCTATCCCAAAATTAATCTCTCCAGTATGAAACGCATCTAAAATACACCAATTATAATGCTCTATTATTTTATCCTCTAATGATGATTTTATCATATCATAATAATACCTTTTCTCAAAATAAACTAAATTTTTAGCAATACTTACCATCGCATTTGCATTAACGTTCTTGATTAAATCATAAGTTAAACTATGTAATTCTAATATATTTACTATCGCCCAATACATCCCCTCAAAATCTCCTTTCCGTCCAGGTGGTCTAGTCCCCCTTAAATATCCATGCACCACTTCTAACATAGGTTCATTAAAAGTAATCCAATACTTTACCTTCTTTCCTATCAATCCTAAAACTAATCCAACATACTTCAAAAAATATTCATTTATCATTTCATTATGTAATCCCCCAAATAACTCATCCACCCATAATGGTCTGGTAAAATGATGTAAAGTTATCACCGGTTCTATCCCATGCTTTAAACAACAATCTACCATCATCTCATACCTTTTTAACGCATCATAATTAATCTTGTTCAATCTAGGCATAATCCTACTCCATTCTAATGAAAATCTATATGAATTACATCCTAACTCTTTTAAACATAATATATCTTTTTCATATTCTATCCAACTATTACAACAAATTCCTGATGTTGGTATTTTATTTTTCTTCTCCCAATCAAACCAATTATTATGAACATTAAAACCTTCATTTTGATGAGATGCAGTAGCACATCCTATTAAAAATTTTTTCATATATTAAAATTTAATTAAAATATATGTAAATTACGATTTAAAAAAATCATACAACTTAAATTGATTATTCAAAATAAATTTTAATTGAAATTGATTAAACTTATCAACTGTATAATGATAAGCATCATAATACTTTTGACATCTTCCACCATAATTATTAATAAATTTGGATTTTAATTCTTCTTTTAACCCATATTCATAATTTATAGCTGGATATCTCCAAGTTCCTTCTTTTATATTGCAAAGAATATAAGGTTCTGGTAAATCTAATTTTTTATTCATATCTCCAGTTGAAGGTGATGATTTTTCATTAATATTTAAAGTCATAGCATCTATAAAATTTAAGATATCTTTCTTAGCTAATTTCATTCCACTCTCTAATAATTCAATAGTCATATAAGGCCCAAATTTTTCATCTATCTTCTTCAATAAAATATCCAAAAAAACAAATGACTTATTTATCTCTAAACAAACATTAATCTGCATAATTGTTATATAAACTGTTCTTAATGCAATAGCAAAACATCTCTTTAAAACACTATCCGTTTGAAACATCCCTGCTTTATGACAATTCCTGATATAAATATAATTGATTATCACTGAATTCATACTTAAAAACCTCTCCAAAAAACCAATTATTTCTAACTGATTATCACAATAATAACATTTATCTATTAAAATGTCATATCTCTCTTCTTTGATTAATTTAAAAAATTCTTCAAATCCTAATACTCCATAAGAGTAAATCATTTATAATAAAAATTGATTAATTAATTTTTAATTTCTAAAAAATTAAAAAATGTTCATCGGAGCTAACGAAAGCATCTCCAAAGGCTTCTCTAAAGCCGTCATTAACTCCCTTTCCATAGGAAGTAATGCCCTTCAAGTATTCCTGAGAACACCCATGCGAAATACACCCATCAAAATTAAAGATGATGAATTCACTAAAGTACTAAACCTACTCTCTGAAAACAACTCTCAATGCGTAGTTCATTCCTCTTACCTTTACAACTTCTCTAAACCTAATAATGAAGTAGACTGGTGCATCAATAATATGAAAGAAGAACTAACTTATTGTGATAAATTTAACGGAATAGGTTGTATTATTCACATGGGTAAACACCTGAAATTATCTAAAGATGAAGCATTCCAAAATTATATTGATAATATTAACTTAATTACCAATGAACTTCAAACTAACTCAAAACTCATTTTAGAAAATAGTGCGAGTCAAGGAACGGAAATTGGAAATAAAATTGAAGATTTAGCAAGAATTTATGAGGGAATTATTGAAAAAGAAAAAGTGGGGTTTTGTTTAGATACTTGTCATTTATTTGCCTCTGGTTATGATTTATCACAACCAGAAATTTCTAAAAATGTTATTAATGAATTTGATGAAAAAATTGGACTTGAAAAACTTTTAGTTATTCATCTCAATGATAGTAAAAAAGATTGTGGATGTCATGTAGATAGACATGAAAATTTAGAATGCGGTAAAATTAATCTTCAAGGACTTAAAACCTTTGTTCAAACATTAAGGGAAAAAAATTATCAAGGTTTAATTATTTTAGAAACTCCAAAAGACGATAATGAAACTCGTCAAAAAGAAGTTTCTTTAATTAAATCTTGGCTTTATAATCAATGATATAAATAAAAACAAACTGAAGTATTAAATGACCACCAAAAATTCATTTTACCAAAAGACTTTTTATTTTGATGTTGGTCATAAATTATCTTAAAAACATGATTTTTTAAGGCTTCTTTCAATAAATAATCATTAGAAAATATTTTTTGAAGATATTCATTTAATTCCTCCATTTTTTCAACAGATAATCTTAAACAATGTGCGTCATCTGAATTTATTATTTCCCAATATTTATCTAAATAACTTTTTTTAACATGAATTTTAAAACCTCTATAATCTATTACAATCTCATCTCCATATTCATACCCTAATTCCCTAATATCAGGATATTTTTGTAAACTGTTTATACACTCTCTCAATTGAGGTGCAAAACAATAAATTTTAAATAAACAATCCTCGTTTAGCTCTTGAAGTTTCATTTTTTTTAATTATTAAATATAATTTAAAAATAAATCAATTTTTTATAAGAAAAAGTATGTTAATTGATATTTATAAATATTGGTTTTCAAACCCAAAATGCTGGTTCTCATCTACCTATGACCTTGAACTTAAAGAATTATTCCTCAATGATTATCAAAATTTATCACAAGATTACGAACATCTCCTTAGAAACTTAAGATATGAAATGAAAAATTATAACCCTAATCAACTCAATATGATTAAAAGTAATATTTTAGGTTTTATCATCCTCTTTGACCAAATTCCTAGAAATATCTTCCGNNGAACCCCTCAAGCCTACGAAAATGATANCTTAGTTTCTACCTTTGTTAAAGAACTATTTAAAATCATTGATAATAAATTTAGTTTTTTNACTCCTGATGAATTTAATTTTTTAATCTTACCTTTAATACACCTTGAAGATGAAACCTTAGAAACATCTAATTACGCATTTGAACTAACCCAAAAATATTGGGAGTCTTTACCTCAACCTTTAACTAAATTCGCAAACATAAAAAAAAATAAAATGCTTATTAATATTATTAAACACCAAGATTTACTTAAAAAATTTGGAAGATATCCCCTGAGAAATCCCATTTTAAACCGCGAATCTACTATCGCTGAAACCTTATACATCTCTCAAAATCAAAACCGCATGTTCTAAAAAAATTGATTTTATTTCTTTCTTATTACTTCAAATAAAAATGCAATCTTTTCCTAAGTTTATAGATATTAAATATGGTAATTTTGGAGAGGTTTTAAATCTCTCCCTTATGATTGTAGATAAAATTGAAAAACAACCCTTAAAAGATAAATATGAAATTTGTTTTTTCGGTTCGTATGAACCGGAATCACTTAAAACCTTATCTGATGAATTAAAAAAAATTGGTATTAAAATGATTTTGAAAGACTTATCTGTTAAAAATAATAAAATACAAACTATTTTATTATTAAAACCTATTTCTAGATTTTTACAAAATTTTACTTATGATGTTTCAAAATCCCTAGAAAATAAAATTAACAAAAAATTAGGACTTGATATTAAAAGCGATTTTTTCCCACCTTATTTCAACGTTTATTACGTCTTTGATAATAACCGCGGAAAAAAACTTGATAAACTCAGAATGAAAATCTACTTATTTTTAGAAAAAAATAATTTTCCTAAAAATATCAATTTATCTCAAATACCCCTCAACTTACAAGATAAACTTCTTTACCATGATTATCACTTTAATCAAATCAAAAAAGAACTAAGCAGACGCGGTATTTCATTTAATTATTATAAAAATTAACTATAGTATTTAAACTTTTCTCCAAAACTTCCTCTTTAACCACATTCGCATCTATCTCAAAAAATCTAATCCCGTCTTCCTCACAAATCTCCCTCAAATTTTCATATTGGTTATTCAAATCTTCCAAATAATCCCTACTAATATTAGTTTCCCTATTTCTCTTCTTTATCCTCTCTAATGCCACATCTACATCCGTTTTTAAATATAAATAAATATCTGGTTTTATTCCACAATCTAAACATAATTCACGATGTATCCTCACCTCATCCTCATTCATAAATTCAACTTTTTCTAACATTTTAGTAAAAATATTAAAACAAGAATAAGTTGAACGCTCACTAATAATAGTTATGTTTTGACCGTGTTTTTCAATTAAATTTTTGATATTTTTTAAATGACTTATCGCAACTTTCATTTGGAAGATAAAAGCCATTTCTTTTGGATTTTGATAATATTTATCCAAAATCCCATCTTTCTTCCACTCTTCAACACTCTCTAAAACAATAAAAGCATCTAATTTGTTTTTTAACTGATTTAAAAGAGTGGTCTTACCACAACCAATATTTCCATCAATTACGATAAATTTCATTTTCTTATTTATATTTATAAAAATATTTATTCAATTTTTTTTAATTCAAAAATATTATCATAATTACCTACTTTTTTATCATTTTCCCTCGGATACCCATAAGGATAACAATAAGTTTGACATCCTTTAAAAAAATTTTCCTTCCCCTCATGCGTATGCCCATAAATCCAATATTTCACTCCATAATCAAAAAACTCCTCACAATCCGCATTAAATCCCGAATTATTCCAATTTTGGAATTTAGGTGCAATAAAATAATCACTGGGTAAATGATGCGTAATTAAAATCTTATTCTCATTATTCTTCAAAAAATCTAAACACTTTGTTTTACATTTAACATGCATTTCTAAAATCTCCTCCCCTAAAAAATTCAAAATGAATATCACTTTGAATTCTTATCTTCATTCTTTAATATAAAAATAATTACTTTTTTTAAATAAAAAATTGAATGTTTTTTAAGTAAAATCTTTTTAAATCAATTATGGAAGACTGGGAAACAGCAACCTTTCAATTAGACTTACCTGAAGAAGTTGAAAATACCCCTTATGAAGATGAAAAAATTCCTTGTCCAATCTGTGGACAAGAATTTTCTATACTTAATTCTTTAACACAACATAAAAGAACATGCTTACCTGGAACACAAGTTTTTAAAGAACTTTTAGGTGGAAATATTACCATTGATGAAATTGGTTTCAAAGATTACCTTATTAAATATAAATGGGATATTTTAATTAAAGCTTGGATTATTGATACTTTAAAAAGTAAACACGCCTTAGATGTTGGTAAAATTTCTAATCCTGTTAATGCTCATAATACAGAATGTTATGTTAGTGAACAAAGTTATTTTATTCCTTGGATGACAACTCAACTTTATTTACTTTATCTTGGAAAACCTAATATTATTGAAGGATTGTCTGGATTTTCTGGAAATACAGCTAAATCTATTGAAAAAATTAAATTAATTTTAATGAAAAAAGGAGAACATATGAGGAATGATAAATTCCCTATTTGGAANGGTTGGAGAAAATATTTTAAAAATATTTTTATTTTAGGTAAATTTAATGTTATGAACTTAGAACCTATAGTTATTTATGAAACAGTTAATCTTAAACCTATTAAAAAAGTAACTAAAAATGTTGAAGAAGAAAAAGAAAAGGAAAGATTGAAAAAAGAGATTAAAGAATTAACTAATCAAGGGAATTTTTTTGTTATTTCAATTGAACAATTAACTTTATTAAAAGAAAAAGTTCTTTATCAACTTGGTCTTTATGATGAATTAGGACTTGAAAAAACTAATAAATTTTATTTTGATGAATATTATGATGATTTTTCTTCTTTTCAAGAAAATATTAATTTACACAAAGATTTCTTTAAAAAATACTTAATGGATAATGATTTAACAATCTCATCTTTTCAAGAAATTATTGAAAATCTTAAGAAAATGACATCAACACCTTATTTTCCAATTGTTTTCTTTTTAGAAGAAAAATTTAAAAAGTTTGATGAAAATGCAACTATTAAAGATAAAAAACAAATGCTTATTAATTTAAGACGGTGTATTAATACAGGTAAAAAAATAAAAGGTGATAATCTTTTTTCTGGATTTAGTAAATTTAATGTTTTTAAAAATATTTTAGATTATTTTGAAACCTCTTGGAATTAAAAATTGATTTTTATTTTTACTAAAGAAAAACTTTAAAAAAATGCCAATTTTAAACTGTAACGTTTGTGAAACACCTCAAGAAATTGAGTATGAAAGACAAAAATTTATTTGTTATCTTTGTGATGCTGAATTTTGTTACGATCACATAGTTAAATGTAAAGAATGTAAAAATAATTATTGTCAAAAATGTTTAAAAAATAAACATTTTTGTTAAAAAAAAAGAAATTAAAAATAATTTTATAAAATAAATTATGTCATTTGAACTTTGGAGACAAAAACAAAAACTTTATAACCAACTTTATGACGATGTTTTAAATAAAGTTGAAAAAGAATTATCCTGGAAAAACAAAGAATTATCTTTTAACCAAAGATATAAACTTTTCCTTAAGAATTACCAAACTTATTATTATAAAAAAATTAATTTCGGTAAAAAATTAGAGGATGAAATTTTCAATCATAATAAATTAAACCTTACTTTTGAAAATGCTTTATCTTTATGGTAATTTAACAATACATAAATAAATTTTTTCTTAATCCCCATTCAATTATTTTTTCTTTTAGATTTCCTATCAAATCTAAATCAACTTTTTCTACCATTAAATAATATTCTAATATTTCATCTTTTCCATGATAAAAGGCATGTTCAATGCCCCTATGTTTTACTTCTTCATCTATTTCACCCATCATCTTTATCATCCTTAAATTCCCCTTAAAAAAACATAACATCACTGGAAACCAATTTTGATAACTTTTATCCGCTCCTAATTCCAACATAAAATTAACCATCTCCTCATCCCATTCCATTATCGCCATTATTAAACCCTCATTCATATTTCCTCCCTTCTCCTTCAAATACCTCAATATTTTTTTTCTTTTCAATGAAACTGCATAATTAATTAAACTAAAATTATTAACATGTATATTTGACCCAGCCTTTACCATAACCTTAACTGCCTCGAAATTATTAACTTCTATTGCATAATGTAAATATTTTTCATTTTCATTTCTAAATTTAGCACCATTATTTATAAAAAATTTTAATAAATTAATATTTCCTTCTTTAATACATTTTTTTAATTCAATATCCATTTTTATCCTTAAATTACTTTCTTTTTAATTAGCAAAACTCACTCCCTTTTCCTTACGCTTCTTCATCGGTGTCTTCCTATAATCGGAAACCGCCTGACTTAACGAACTAAAACATTTTTCAATTCCTTCTTTATCAACCTGAAAAGTCCTTGAACTTTGATTGTTAATTCCTAATTTACTTCCCTCTAAAATAGCATCTTGATTAGCACCCAAATAAACAAATTCCCATCCTAATTCCTTCTTCTTACTAATCATCTTTGAAATTCTTTTACCTGTAAATTCTGAACTAGCATTCTCCTCTCCATCCGTTAAAACCACAATAATTACACTCTCATTCTCTTTAGCTTTAATATTATCTAAGGTTTCACCAATCGCATCAAAAAGTGCAGTTCTTCCTCTTGGAACAAACGTATCTTTAGTAAGTTTTTTGACTTCTTTAAGAGGAACATCTTGATAAACAATTTCATAATCATGGTCAAATTGATAAAGTGACATTAAAACTTCATCAGAATTTTCCTTAGATTGACTATCTAAAAAAGAATTAAATCCACCTAGATAATCATCTAATCCTTCAGACATAGACCCAGACCGGTCTAAAACAAAATGAATTTGTGTCGTCATTTTTTTTAATATCTAATATTAAGATTTCTTTAATCAATTTTTTTGTTTAAAAAAATTAATATATTTATGGATATGATTTACGGAACAACATTATTTATCGGTGAAACCCAAATTGAAACCAAATTTGGTGATTTTACCGCCTTAACTTACCAAAATTTAATCAGTTCTAAAAATTATGTTATTGCCCTTTGTTACGGTGATTATTTAAACGAAAAAACTCTTTACACTCGTATCCATTCTTCATGTGTAACAAGTGAAACTTTATGCGGTAAAGATTGCGATTGTGTTGACCAACTTAATGGTGCTTTAGAAAAAATTGCTGAAAAAGGATGTGGTATCTTATTTTATTTAATTCAAGAAGGACGCGGTGCTGGTTATGTCGCCAAATCTCGCGATAGAATGATGGTTCAATATTCTAAAGATACAATGAGCACCTTTGAGGCTTATCAAAGTTTGGGCTTAAAAAATGACCACCGCGACTATATGATGATTAAAGAAATCTGTTATTTATTAAGAATTAATCCTGAATGGATTTTATTAACTAATAATCCTGATAAAATTGAAGCCTTAAAAAAAATGGGATTAAATATCCTCCGAAATGAAAGTTTGGAATTTAAACCTAATGCAACTAATTTGTTTTATTTAAGGTCAAAACAAAAATATGGACATTTACTTAAAGAAACTGAACAAGAATTACCTTTTCCTTGTGATAAAGAATTAATTAAACCTTTTCAACCTTATAATTTACCTAAAATAAATAGATTTATTCATTGTTCAACTTATTATTTACCTATTTTAGATGAACCTCATTGGTTTAAGGTTTATGTTTATTATGATATTTCAACTAGTAATGATTATGTAATTTTAGAATATGATGAAAATAAAAATAATATTCCTTTAGTTAGAATTCATTCTGAATCTATATTCTCTAGATTTCCTTTAAAAAATGATTATTATAAAAATATTTATCAAAAATCAATTGAAGAAATTGTGAAAAATGGTCATGGTTTTGTTTGTTTATTTTATCAAGATGGAAGAGGACATGGATTAGGAACTTATGTTTTAGACCAAATTTCAGAAAATAATGGTGTACAATATGATGCAAGAGATTATCATGGAATTAGTCAACTTCTCAAACATCATTTAACAGGAGATACTGTTAATTTATTAATTACAGGTTTTAAAAATGATGAAATAATTAAACAGTTTAATAAATTGGATATTAAAATTTCAAATTTAACTTTTGTTGGAAATGATGATTTGGGTCATGATGTTTTAACTTCCCGAAATATGTTAACTGAAACCTTAGGAGATGAAATAAATATGTTTACTCAAAAAAGAATGGATTTTGATAAAAAAATATTAATTACTGGTATTGGTTCCTCTGCTCCTCAAGCCCAATATTTAAGAAAACTTTTAAAAGATAATAATTTTGATATAGAATTTAAACCTATTAGTTCCTTTAAAGAAGATAATTACCAAAATACTATGTTAATTTTATTTAGTCAAGGATTATCTCCAAATGCACAAATTTTATTTAATTATAGTTTTGATGATATCATTTTATTCACCAGTGTTTCAAAACATCCTTTATTTGAAAAATGTTCTTTTATCTGCACGTATCCTTTAGAAAATGAATTTGGAACTTTATTAAGAGTAGTTGGTCCTTTATATGGATTTATTGCAGTTAATAGATTTTATCATTATTTAGGATTTGAAAAAATATCTAATCATTTTGATAAATTAGAAAAAATAGATGAAGTTATTAATTTTATGGAAAAGAAACCTGCTGTTAAAATAATTTTTGATAGTTCTATTTATAATAAAGAAACCTTAGAAAACTTAAAACTTAAATTTCTTGAAGGATTATTTTACCATTCCACGCCTGATATTTTTGATTTCTTAGATTTTAGTCATGGATATTATCAAAATATCCTTTACCAAAATAATCAAGGTTCCCCTAATTTAGTCATCCTTTTAAATCCTAATAAAGATATTAAAAATATGTTAACCGGAAAATGTTTCCTTTGGGAATTAAAACATCAAAACATCATTTATTATGAACGCATTTTCAACCAATTAATATTAACCTTAATTAAAAAATGGAATATTAACCAAAAAAGATGGGATGGAGATGATAAACAAAATCCCCTCTATCTCAAAAATAAATAATATATAAAATAATGAATAAACTCTTATTTATTATTTTACTTGAACTTTTCCTTATCCTATTTCTTTTTTACCCCTCTCTTGAAACCTTCCAAAATGATATTCCCATTGATATAGTTTACACCTGGGTTAATGGAGATGACCCTAATTGGATTAATCAAAAACAACAATTTTTAAATAAAGATACTGCAAAACCTGAAAACTTAAGATATAAAAATATTAACGAATTAAAATATTCTTTAAGAAGTATTCAAAAATACGCCCCTTGGGTTAGAAATATCTTTATCGTCGTTGATGATATCCAAAAACCTGATTTTGTCTCTGATAAAATTAAAATAATTAAACATTCTCAAATTATCCCTCAAAAATATTTACCAACTTTTAATTCACACGTCATTGAAGCTAATTTACATAAAATACCTAATTTATCCAAATATTTCCTTTACTTTAATGATGATTTTTTCTTAGGAACACCTCTTTCCAAAAATGATCTTTTATCTCCTAATGGAAAACCTTATTATTTTCCTGCTAAATTACCACTCAATGGTTATTTTTCAATCGGACATGGTTTTTGTTCCTGGATTATGGCCTGGGAAAATAATTACAATATTCTTAAAAAAATGTTCCCAAATAAAAAAATACCCGGAATGTGGCATCAAGCAGTTCTAATTGATAAAACTCAAATGTCAGAACTCCAAAATAAATTACATTTTCAATATCATCAAACTTGTAGAAATAAATTTAGAAATTATAATGATACCGCCTTTATCGGTCTATGCTATCTTTATCAATACTTAAATAATCAAGCTGTCTTAAGTGAAAAACCTACTAATGAATTTTTAGATTTTCAATATACTAGTCAAAATAAACTTAAAAAACAACTTGATAAAATACGAGAACATAAAACTAAGTTTTACTGCTTAAATAATATAAAACAGGATGATAAAATAGTTCCTGAAGTTTTAACCTTTTTAAATGAAATGTATCCAAAAGTTAGTCAATATGAAAAATAATATCCAATAAAATAATGTTAATTAAAAAAATATGTGAAGAAACTAATGGAGAGGTTTTATTAAGTGAAAAAATGCAAATTTATAATAATTAT
>JGI10211J34971_10002926_pt1 | contig 13752 bp, 11 predicted proteins | sample Etolagsediment_FD_34971 | JGI IMG/M metagenome (IMG submission 34971) | reverse complement strand
GGGGAGGGCCGACAGGAGAGTCTGCAAAGCCGGCGGGCCACCTGTTGAGGCGCCGATGGCCACAATCCGGACCGTGGGAAATGTCGTCACCGTGAAGTCCGGGGACGTGGTCGCGGGACGCCGGAGATTGCCTCTCCGCCGCACAACCTTCACCTCGGACATCAACTTGACCGTCCGAACGAGTTCACGGCTCACACGTTCGTGGTCACGCTCACCGATGGCCGGGGGCTTGGCGAGCACCGCTACAGCGCCGGCGTCGAACGCGTGAAACGTCCGCTCCACGGCAGCCGGCTCGTACGACGCCGTGACGATGACTACGGGCACAGGGGAACTCTCCATGATGAGGCGAGTCGCCGCGTACCCGTCCATGCGCGGCATCTTCACATCCATGGTGATGACGTCGGGCCTGAGACGAACGGCTTTCTGTGCTGCCTCCTCGCCGTCCCGGGCCGTGTCGATGACCTCAACGTCGGGGTCGGCGGACAGGATGTGCGTGAGGAAGCGCCGGGCGACCTCTGAATCGTCAACAACCAAGACTCGTATCACATTGCCTCCTCTCAAGGCTTGGGCACGCCTCTCTACCTTACCCCGATGGAGCCAGTGCCCGCCTAGAGTAGTTTCTGGATCACCGCCAGTAAGTTGGTCTGGTCAAAACTGCTCTTGACAATATACGCGTTCGCACCGACCTCGATGCCGCGCTCCCGATCCTCTCGGGACTCGAGCGCTGTCACCAGGATGACCGGTATGTCGCCCAGGCGGCCGTCGGAACGGATCATGGCTGTCAACTCAAACCCGTTCCGACGCGGCATCTCGACATCCGATACGACCAGGTCGAAATTGCCGGATTTCAGCTCCGTCAGCCCCTCGACCCCATCGACAGCCGTCGTGACGTCATATCCCGCCGACTCGAGTACGTTCTTGAGCAGCATCCGCGACGTGATGGAGTCCTCGACGACGAGCAGAGAATGTCGCTCGCTGCCGGGCTCCTGATCCGTTCGACCAGCAGTCGATGCCGGCGTGGCTCGGACAGCAGATCTGACCAGGTCAACGGCATTCAGCACGGGCACGATTTCGCCGGTACCCAGTATTGTGGCCCCGGCGATATTGCGGACACGGATGAGTTGCTTGCCCAGATCCTTGACCAGTACTTCCTGCTCGCTTGCGACTGCATCGACACCGAAGGCTACGCGGCTCCCGCCCGCGGACACGACGAGAACGGCCAGCGTCTCTCCTGCTCCCCGGGCGCCCTCGGCCTCCGGCATGCCCAACACGTCCGCGAGTCGCAGGAGAGCCACCGTTTCGCCGCCAAGCACAATGACTTCGCGACCTTCCACCGTTCGGACATCGTCCCTGGCCGTGCGGGTCACGCGGTCCACGGCAGCGGTTGGCACTGCAAACGAGTACCCGCCAGCTCCGACGATGACAGCGCGGAAGGTCGCCAGCGTCAGGGGCAACAGCACTCGGAAGGTCGTTCCCTCACCGGGAGCTGTCTCGATGGTCACGCGGCCCCCGAGTTCGTCGGCCCGTTCCTGCACGATCGCCATCCCCAACCCGCGTCCGGACAGGTCGGTCACAATCGGGCTGGTGGAGAGACCCGACCTGAACATCAATGCCAGCTTCGCATCATCGTCCAACTCTTCGCTGTCCGACTTTGTGATGATGCCCTCCCGGACACTCGCCTCGACGAGCTTCTCGACATCGATCCCGTTCCCGTCATCGGACACGGCGATCTCGACCTTGTTGCCGCTCACCTGAGAAGCCGTTATGGCTACCGTGCCGCGGCGTGGCCTGCCCCGGGCTTCCCGCTCATCCGGCGACTCAATCCCGTGGTCGATCGCGTTGCGCAGGAGGTGGACCAAGGGGTCCTTCATCTGTTCCAGAATGCGCTTGTCCACCTCCACGTCCGCCCCGTCGATGAAGACATCGACTTCCTTACCGAGATCCCGGGAGATGTCACGCACCATCTTCGGGAACGTTGCCACGAGGGTCGCAAACGGCAGCATCAGCACATGCTTCGCTTCTTCGAGCAGGTCGTTGACAATGCCGCTGACTGCCCTGTGGTCTGCCTTCAAGACCCGCAAGAACCCGCCCATGTCCTCCTCGAGCTTCTCATAGTGTTCCCGGGACCATTCGGCGAACTCCAGCAGCGCGGCAAGATCGCCACCGACGCGAACAGCGTCTCCCGCGTCCGCCAGGCCGCGGAGGCCCCGTATCTTGTCCGATACCTTGTCCCAATGTCTCCGCCACTGGCTCAGGGCGACGAGCAGCTCCCGGATATCGGCCGCTCGCTGTTCAGTCGTCAGTTTCGCCGACAGCATCTGTTCGGCGACGAGAAGGAATGAGTCGAGCTTGGCTGTCGGAATGCGGATCGTGTCCCCGAAGAGCGACTTCCGCGCACTTCGCTCCGGTACAGGCGCCCCTCCTTGCGGCGGCAAATCAACGGACGCCGACCCGCCGGCCTCAGGCAGCACTTGTCCGGGGGGTGTTGCGGCGCTCCCGGACGGCTGTGGCGCCGGGGCAGGAGACGGGATTTCGCCTCGGATCGCTTCTTCCGCCGAGGTGCCATGTTCGGTGACATCCCCTCCCCGGGGGCCGCGGATGTCCAGTCTCAACGCTGTCCCCGCGTCGCCCCCGCCTTTGGCGTTGCTCCTGGTTTCCAGGACTGCACGCAGGAGCGACACCGATGCGGATGCAGCCCGCGCATCTGCTGTCCCTCCGATCAGGCCCTGGATCGCGTTGACGGCCTTGTGGAGGGCGTCGAAGCCCCCGGACGTAAGTTCGAGATCGCCGCGCTTGAGCCGCGAAAAGACGCTCTCCATCGTCTGGCACACGGCTTCGATCTCGGTCAGTCCGACCGCGCGCGCGGCGCCCTTCAGGCTGTGGGCCGCCCGGAACACCTCTTCGGTGCGTTCATCGGCGTCGGACGCATTGGCGTCCTCCAGTGCGAGCAGACCGGACGAAAGGACGTGGAGGTGCTCCTCCGCTTCCGTCTGGAACGCTTGCCGAAGTTCGGCCAGGAATGCTTCGTCGGCGGTCTGCATGGGGTCCGTCGTTTTAGGCTTTGTATTGTTTGAGGAGATCTACCAGGCGTTCGCCGAGCTGTCGGAGGTCCACAGCGGCCTGGTCCAGTTGCTTCATGCTGTCGACGTTCTGTGTGGTGGCTTGGCGGATGTTCTCCATCGCGCTTGCCACTTGGTCCACTCCGACTTGCTGTTGGTGGCTCGATGCCGCAATCTGGATCGCCGCTTGGGCTGCCCGGTCGATGCTGTCGCCCAGCGCCTCGATCGCCTCCCCGGCCTCGGCGGAACGGGTCACACCGGCTTCGACGGCCTTTGCTCCCTGTTCCGTGGCCATCACAGTGGCCCCTGTGGCCTTCTGAATGTCGGTGAGGATGCCGCGCACGCGACGCGTGGCGTCCTTCGATTGCTCGGCCAGACTGCGAATTTCTTGTGCGACAACCGCAAACCCTCTCCCGTGTTCCCCGGCCTTGGCGGCTTCGACGGCAGCGTTGACCGCAAGCAGATTGGACTGCTCGGCCAGGTCGTCCACACTGCCGATGATCTCGCTGATCGCCTGTGTCTGATCGCTAAGGGCCATCACCCGTTCCGAAACGACGTCCATCTGTTGCTTGATCCGCGCCATTTCCGCCATGACCCCCTCAACCGCCGCCGTCCCCGACTCAGACGTCTCCGCGGCAAGCCGGGCGCTTTCGGAAACCTGCTGAGCCTTGGCGGAGTTGACCTCAGACGTCTGTTTGAGCTCTTCTACGGTCGTGGTCGTCTCGGTGACTGCCGCAGCCGTCTCGGTTGCGCTTGAGGTCACTTGCGCCACGGACGCGGAGATCTCGGCCGCCGATGCCCCGAGGGTACCAGAGGCTTCCCGCAATTCGACCGTCTGGCCCCGCAGGCTCGTGACCATGCTGTGGACCCCTCTGCCGAGGGCGCCGATTTCATCAAGGCGCTCCCGCAGGCCCTCAGGCACGTTGATCGTCAGGTCGCCGTCGCTGATCTGCAACACCTGGCTGGAGACCGCCGCGACCGGTCCGGTGATACTCCTGGCCACGCAGAATCCCGCGAAGGCGACGACCAGGAAGACCAGCACTGCAACGAATGTCGTACGTACTGCGAGCCGGTGAACAGGCTCGAACGCTTCCGCCGTAGGGATCTCAGCCAGCACGTACCACTCGAAGTCCTCACCCACGACCTCGTCGATCTTGACGTCGGCGTATGAGCTCAGAACCTCGATGCCGCGGTAGTCCGTGGAGGTCATCGTTCCGCACTCGTGGATGCCGACGCATCTGCGGGCCGGCTCCGTGTCGACCTTCTGTTTGAGCGCGGTCGGTTCCGTCGAGAGCCGTGAGTCGGACCGCATCAGGTGATCGTCCCCCAGTATATAGCTTTGCCCCGTCTCACCCAGGCCGCTGTGTTCGTCCATGATGCCATCGATGTCGGCAACATCGATCCTCGCTACAACAACGGCCACCACGTTCTCCTCTTCGTCCCGAAGCGGTGCTCCCACGAAATGCCCCGCTCCCTTTGCCGGCGCGTATTCTGCAATGTCCGTGACGCAGAGCCTGTGTTCCTTGGTCGCAGTCTTCCAGGCGTGGGCGAGCCCGCTCTCGGCAAAGGGACCGGTCCGAAGGTTGGTCCCGAGATCCGATCCGCGTTCGAGTGAGTACACGACGTGGCCATGCGCGGCGCAGATCAGGTAGAGATCCGCGTAGTCCAGTAGATCGACGTGCTTGCGGAAGAACGGGTCAATGGTCGTGGCAACGGCCTCGTATTCCCTTCCCTTAGCCGGGAAAGCAGCGTCGGCGTCACTGGCTGTCTGCTGGTAGTAGGCATCGATGGCCGCGTATGCCTGTCGCGCCCCGACCGATCCTCCCAGCAACTCCAAGTCCTTCTTGAGGTCCAGGAGGTAGCTCATGATTTCCCTTACCTTGCCTTCGCGGGCCGCCTCCAGGCTCGCGAAGGACGCTTCTTCGAGTGCTTCCTTGCCGCTCTCGAAGGACATCCATGCGATGATGGCCGTCGGCAGCAGCGATGCGCCTACACAGAGCGCCACGAGTTTGCTCATCAGACTGCGGGAAAGGAGATTTTTCACTGGTTCCTCCTGGACGAACTTCGGACGAGGGCGACAAGCTCCATACCGACACTCCTCAGGTTTCGGGCGGCCTCGTCCAGTTGCTTCATGCTGTCCACGTTCTGCGACGTGGCATCCTTGATGTTCTCCATCGCGGCGGCTACCTGGTCGACACCGACCATCTGCTGGTGACTCGACGCGGCAATCTGGATCGCCGCGCGCGCAGCCTCCTCGATGCTCTCGGCCAGTTGCCGAATGCTGTCGCCTGCCTCGTTCGCTTCGCGGACGCCCGACTCAACGGCTTTCGTCCCCTGCTCGGTCGCCATCACCGTCGAGCCTGTTGCTTTCTGGATGTCGCTGAGGATACCCCTGACTCGCCGGGTCGCGTCCTTCGACTGTTCGGCAAGGTTCCGGATCTCCTGCGCGACCACGGCAAAGCCTTTGCCGTGGTCACCGGCCTTGGCCGCTTCCACGGCGGCGTTGACGGCGAGGAGGTTCGACTGCTCCGAAATGTCGTCCACACTACCGATGATCTCGCTGATCGACTGTGTCTGTTCGCTCAGGTTCATCACGCTCCCGGCAACCGCATCCATCTGCTGTTTGATGCGTTCTATCTCGTCCGTCACCCGTTCGACCGCTTCGTTCCCCCGCACTCCAATCTCAGCGGCGGCACGAGCCGTATCTGAGACCTGCTTCGCCTTCTGACTGTTCACCTCGGATGTCTGCTTGAGTTCCTCCACCGTCGCGGTCGTCTCGTTGACCGCCGCGGCCGTCTCCGTGGCCCCGGCCGTAACCTGAGCCACGGAGGAGGAGATCTCCGCGGTCGATGTCCCCAGCGTATCGGACGCCCCTTGGATTGGGACGACTATCCCGCGTGCGGCCAGGTAGCCGACCAACACCACGACCACGGCGATGGCGATGGTGAGCCACGCCACATGCCCCGCGAGACGATGGACCGGTGCCAGGGCTTCGGCTCGATCGATCTCGGCAATGATGAACCACTCGAAGTCCTCGCCGAGCTCTTCGTTGATCTCCATGTGGTCGTATGAACTGAGTACGGGGGTGCCACGGTAGTCGATCGCCTCCCCGGTGCCGGACTTGTGCCTGTCTACCACGGCATGGGCTGGCGCTGTCTCGACTTTGCGGGACAGAAGCGTGGGCGTGGCGGCCCGATGGGAATTGGTACGCATCAGCAGATCCTGGCCGATGATGTAGCACTCCCCTGTCTCGCCCAATCCCTCGCGCTCCGCCATGATCTCGTCAATGCGCTCCGACCCCAGGTGCACGGCAAGCACAGCCTTCAGTTCGCCCGTGTCGTCCACAATAGGCGCTCCCCCGAAGGCCGCCGGTTCCTTTGACGTACCGTGCGGATGGTAGTCGGTGAGACAGACCTGTCGGCGCTCCATCACGTCTTCCCACAGATGCGCCAACGGGCCGTTCTTAAGTGTCCCCGTCCTCAGGTTCTCCCCGAGGTACTCGCCGCGTGTGGCCGAGTACATCACGTGACCGTGGGCCGCGCAGATGATAGCGAGATCTTCGTGGGCCAGTTTCTGGACGTGCTTGCGGAGCAGGCCATCGATCTGCTGACAGATCGTGTCGTACTCGTCCCCCCTGGCAGGGAACGGGCCGTCGGCCGGCACTGCTGTGGATTCATGGAACGCCGAAAGCATGTTGTAGGCCGCCTTGGTCTGGCTGAGGTCCGCCAGCAGGAACAACTCGCCCTTGACGCCCTCCAAGTAGTGGACGATCTCGCGGGCCTTATTCTTGCGCACGGCCTCCAACCCCGAACTCGCCGAGTCCCGGAGCGCCGTTCGCCCGGACAGGAAAGAAACGACGCTCACCCCAAGAATGGGAAGCAGGGAGACAGCAAGGAACAACGCGATGAGCTTCCCCATAAGGCCGCCTGCGAACAGCTTCTTCATTCTCTTCAACTCCCTTGTGTGTCTTCCATTTACGAGCCGCGGTTGTACGTCCAACCGGCCGCTCAGTCTTGGTCGTTTACCAGAATCTTGTCGTCGTGCAGAACCTTGGCCGCATCCAGAATAACCAACGGGTCGGTCGTCACCCCCAGCAGGTACTTCTCCCGTATCCCGGTCAGAGTGGGCAGCGATGTCTGGATCGATCGCACGGGAACCGACCGGACGCCCTGAATCCTCTCGGCCAGGACACCAAACTCCATGTCGCCATCCGAGATGATGATCACGTTGTCTTTGTCGGTAAGGCCTCGACCGGGAAGCTCAAAGAAGCGCTTGAGGTCGACGACCGAGACAATTCGTCCGTGGACATTGATGATCCCCAGTACAAAGCCGGGCGTGCCCGGCAGAGGAGTCAGTGAACGCAACGGTAGAACTTCACGCACCCACCGCGACTCGATTGCATAGTCCTCTTTGGCCAGACAGAAGACCACGACGTTGACGGTCTCGCCTTGTTCTGCGGAGGGCGGGATTTCGGCCAGTTCCCGGGCACGCCGGCGCAGCAAGGCCTTGACTTCGGCTCCCGTTCTTCGACCTCTCTGTTCCCTTTTGTGACTCTTGCTCATCGTGTCTCCGGGCCAGGCATTGCCTGGAGCAGTTCGGCCATCTGTCGTACGCCTACTCCATCCGACTCGGGCACGGTCGCGTCGTCTGACAGGCTCTCCAATCCCGTCAACGCGTTGCGGTAGTGCCGTTGGGCTTCGGCCGGGCGGCTGCTGCCTCGGGCGATGTTCCCAAGGGCAACATGCGCAAGCACGAAGCTGTCGTCAAGATAGACCGTTGCTTTGAGTTCGCGTTCGGCGTCCACGTTCCGTCCCTGAGCCTGCAACACCGTGGCGAGGAGGTACCGACTCCCCGGGTTCAATCGGTTCGTGCTGATGGCCTGTTTGCACCAGTCCGCGGCAGCGTCGAGACGACCGAGGTTGGCGCAGGCCCTCGCCAGCAGAATGTACCGTTGCTCCGGGGCATCGCCGTGTTTCTTGCCCTCGCTCGACAGCAAAGCCACCGTCTCCTCGTACTTCCCCTTGTCGAACAGCGCCCGGGCGCAGGCAATGGGGCCCGCTGACCCGTCGGCTTGGGCCGCCTTCAGGCGTGCTCGGTCGACAGCTGTGCCGTTGCGACGTCTGGCCGGGGTGCGGTCGGGTCGGGACGTCCGGGGCCGCCCGGCCCGGGGCGTGTCAACCGGTTGAGATGTGCCGCTTCCGGCGGCTGCCGAGACGGCTGAGCGGACACGAGGGATGGCGTCCGTCCGGCGGAACACCGTCGCGCCCGTGAAGATCATCGGGCTGAATGCGGATCCCGCAACAATCGGCACTTCCGCGGGGGCGACCATCAGCCATCCCCCCGGGCGGAGGCACCGGTACAGACGTGCGAGCACGCTTCGGGCAACGTCCGGAGCAAAATACATCAGCACGTTACGGCAGAAGATCACGTCCATGCTATGAAGGTCGTTCGGGAGGGAGGGGTATGCCTCGCTGGCCAGGTTAAGGCGAACAAAACGCACCATGTTCCGGATCTTCGGCGCCAAGTGGAATTGGCCGCCCCCGCGGGTCACGAAATGGCGCTCCCGCAGCCACGACGGGACATCTCGAAACGACCACTCGCGGTAGACGCCGCGCCTGGCGTGTTCCAGGTAGTGCTCGTTCAAATCGGCGCCGACGACCGTCATCCGCCAGTCTGCCAGATCCGGAACGAGCCGGCTGAGGATCATGGCGATGGTGTAGGGCTCTTCGCCGGTGCAGCATCCGGCGCTCATCACACGGAGCGAACGGCCGTTCTCCCGTCGCTCCTGGATCAGCTCCGGAAGCGCCTCCCGCTCAAAGATGTCGAGCACGGGCCGTTCCCGGAAGAAGTACGTCTCCCCAACGGTCAGATACGGCGCCAACTGCTCCACTTCGTCTCCGTCAAAGGACGACCGTATCAGGCCGTGCAGGCAGGACGCGGCGTCGGCATATCCCAAGTCGCCGGCCGCCGCGGCCAGGTTGCGCCAAAGGTCGCGGAGACGGTCCTGCGGGAAGTGCAGACCAAGTCGGACAGCCAGTATCCGACTCAGCCGGGCCAGGTCGTCACGAGACTCCGGTGGAACACTTCGTTTGTCAACGAGGTCAGGCATCCCTACACCTGTTCACTGGCCGCCGCGAGTGCCACAGCGTGGCGCTCGGTGAGGAATTCGGAGATGTTCTGGACCACAACCAGGGAGTCGCCCGTCCGTGCAACACCTTCCATGGAGGCCGTATCGGGCAGTATCTCCCGTGAAGCCACGAAATCCCCGCTCCCGGGCACGATGACGCCGCCGATGGAGTCCACAAGCAACAAGACATCTCGGCCGTGGACCGTCACGAGAACAAGTCTGTCCTTTTCCCGCACCTTCTCCTGTCTCAGGCCCATGCGACGTCGGACACTGACGACTGGCACGATGCGTCCGTGGATGCTGACGACGCCCATCACGAAGTCGGGCGCGTCGGGCACCAGCGTTACTTCCACCGCCCGGAAGACGCGCTGCACGACCTCGAGCGGAAGGCCGTACTGCTGCTCGGCAATCGAGAACGTGAGCAGAGACGTTGTTTCCGTTGCCGACGTCATTCGTCGTCGAGCTCCTTCAGCGCCAGCTCGAAACACTCCGGGCAGAAGCCATGACTGAATCGGGCCTCGGAGTGGTCCGTCACGTATTCCTCGACCTGCTCCCAGTAACCGTCGTCATTGCGGATCTTCTTGCATTTCGAACAGATGGGGATCAGCCCCTGCAATGTCTTGATGTGTGACAGCGCATCCCGCAACTCGCGGTTGGTGCGCTGCAGCTCGGCGTTCTTGTTCAGCACTTCCTCGTACGTGCCCAACAAGAGATCGAGGATCTGGACGCGTTCCGCCGTGAGTACGTACTTCTCGCCCCCGAACATGATGCTCAGCCCCATCTCCGTCATGCCCTGTCCGCGGATGTCGGCGTTGGTCAAGACATAGCGGACACGGGACAGCAGCGCCTCGTCGGAACACGGCTTGGTCAGGTAGCTGTTGGCCCCGGCCTGCAGCCCGTGGATGATGTCCTGGTGATCGGACAGCGTGGTCAGTAGCACGACGGGAATCGCGTTAAGCGCCGGGTCGTCCTTGATTCGCCGGCACAGCTCATACCCGTCCATGCCCGGCATGACGATGTCGCTGACGACAATGTCCGGCCGGGTTGTTTCCAGCCACGCCAGGGCCTCCCGCCCGCCGTCGCACACGGCGACAGCATAGCCGTTTTGCTCAAGCACATGCTTGAGCCGCAACGCCTGTGTGCGGCTATCCTCCACGACCAGTATTCGGTGTTTATCCGCCATCGTTCGGTGCTCCGTTTGGGCCAGACCGCAGACACATTGGACAGCAGTCCCTTTTCGACGGCCCGGCCTATATCCATTTTCTCGCAAGTAGTGTGCCAACGCTGCAGCATGCCCACCCCGCACGCTCGACCAACGCGTGCCGGGGGAGCTGTCAGTCATCCAGCGACTGAACCCAGGCCGCCAATTCCTTCAGACCATGGGGCTTCTGAAACATCCTGAACCCCAGCTCTTCCGCCCGGCGGTCGAGTGTCTTGTCCCACCTCCCCGATAGCACAGCGACGTGGCGAACACCGCACCCGGCCTCCCGTATCGCCCTTATGTAGTCAATGCCGCTGATCCCCGGCATGCCGATATCGGTGACGATCAACTCGGCACACGTCGGACTCTCGCCGAATAGCTCGGGACGCCCCGCAGCACAGGGACAGCTCCCGGGATCACTGAAGATTGTCGTCTCCTTTGGGGACGAGTAAGCCACGACCGCATACCCGGCCCTACTCACGACTCTGGCGACGAGACCCCGCACGCCGCTGTCGTCATCCAAGACGATTGCCCGTTTCGTGCGCATGCCCAAGCTTCCCATTTTGGCCCTTTATCACTACTATCCCGGTACTCTAGCACACCTTCCCTGCCGAGATGCTACACGCCAACCGTGCGGTTTGACATCTCTCTTCACAGTCCTAAAGTCAGACATGGACCGACGCATTGCGCATGTCCGTTTCTGTCGTTGCCGTAGAAAAGAGCTCCCCTGTTCACATGTCAAGTGCCAGAATCCTCGTTGCCGAAGATGACGAGCATATCCGCGACGGTCTGGTGGATCTGCTCGAGGGAGAGGGATATGACGTTACCGCGGCAGCCGATGGCCGGGCCGCCCTGGACGCGTGGCAAGCGTCGAGACCCGATCTTGTTGTTCTCGATGTAATGATGCCGGAACGGAGCGGTTTCGACGTGTGTCGCGAGATCCGCAAACGGGACTCCGGCACCGCAATCCTGATGCTGACGGCCAAGGGCGAAGAGATCGACAAGGTTGTCGGGCTCGAGCTTGGCGCGGACGACTACGTCACCAAGCCTTTTGGCGTTCGCGAGCTGTTGGCGCGAGTCAACGCATTGCTCCGGCGACGACGGGAGTCGCGGCCCGTTTCTCTACCGGCGGGAGACACATTCCGGTTTGGGTACGCAGAGATCAATCGGGATACACTCCGCGGAGAGCTGGATGGCAGGACATTCGATCTGACTCCGCGCGAGCTGGAGCTGCTCGACTATCTGCAGGCGCGCCCCGGCGCCGCGATCAGTCGCGACGACCTCCTCGGTTCCGTATGGGGCTATGAGTTCGGGGGCACCACCCGCACCGTGGACCAGCACATCGCGCAGTTGCGGAAGAGAGTCGAGCGATCGCCGCACGCCCCGGCGTTTCTCACCACTGTCCACGGTCTCGGCTACCGCTACGAGGGCGATCCGGACGACTGAGCTCCGTCACGTCCGGGCCGCGACCGTTGGGGCCGGGCTCCCCTGAATTGCAGCCCTCGCGAGTGGGCCGGCGGGCTCTGTGGACATGTGCCCCAACAGTGCGTATCGAGCGCTGTCGTGTCCGTAGGCGTCGAGCGTCTGCGTTGCGATGGTCCCCCATGCAAAACGACCGTTCACCGTGGCATGGCCGTTCTCGCCCATGCGTTGCGCCCGATCCGGGTCGCTGAGTAAGTCGGCGAGGGCACTCGCGATGGCCTCGGGATCAGGCGTCACCTTGAGCCCGTTCTCGCCGTGCGTGACGTACTCGTTCGGTCCGCCGTTTCGCGTGGCAACAACCGGCTTGCCCGCCGACCACGCCTCGAGCACGACGATGCCGAACGGTTCGTTCCGGCTGGGCACGCACACACCGTCGCTCAGTTTGAACAACTCGACCAGGGGATCTCCCCTCTGGTAGCCGGCGAAGCACGTCGCGTGTGACACGCCCATCTTCCACGAGTCGTTTTCCAGATCGCGCCGCATGTTCCCGTCCCCGGCATAGATCACTCTTGTTTCGGGAAATTGACTGAGCACGGAAGGTACGGCTCCGAGCAGTAGATCCGGTCCCTTCTGCCACTCCAACCGTCCGCAGAAGAGAATCGCCGGCGCCGACGAATCGATGCCGTAACGCGAACGGGCCGCGGCCACGTCGATATCTGCGGCGAACCGGTCCGGGCTTACGCCGTTGTAGACGACCCGCATCTTCCACTCGGGCACGTCGTAAAGGCGCGTGAGTTCGACCTTCGTAGCTTGCGAAACCGCAATGACGCGATCCGCCCAGTACGTCCCCGCCGACTCCTGGCAACGGACGCGCTCGGACCGCCCACCGGGCAGAGCGTTACCGCATCGGGCATATTCCGTCGAGTGGACCGTGAAAACGCAGTGATGCCCCCGTCCCTGTTTGATCCATATCATCGCGTTGGCCGTCAACCAGTCATGTGCATGGACGAGGTCGAAATGTCCTACGACATCCTCGATGACAAAGAAGCGTTCGACGAACGCCCTGCACATGTTGTTGATCTCATCGACAAACTCCTCGTGGGCCGGGAAACAACACCGGTGGTAGTGCACGCCGTCAATGCAGTCGTGATACCGTTGACCTGCTCCCATCCTCGTGAACACGTGCAGCTCGTGTCCCAACGCTGCCAGGGCCTCCGCCAGTTCACTTACGTGCGCAGCCACGCCGCCGATGGAAATCGAATAGAGCGACTCCCACGACAGCATGGCAATGCGCATCGCTTCATCCTCTCTCGTTGCGGAGCTGCATGCCCTCGACGCGTGACTGACCCGATCACACGCGCACGACGCTGTTCATGCTCCCGAACTCGTTGATCGTCTGTGCCAAGGCGTTCGGGTCGGGGAACCACTCGCCGTCAACCACGAACTTGTACTCGTACTCACCCGGCGCGAGCTGTTTGGTCTTCCGGAAACAACCGTTCTTCCTCTGCATGGCGTCGCACTCGGCATGCCAGCCATTGAAATCGCCTGCCAGGAAAACGGACTCTGCATCCGGCGCAATATCACAGACAAACGTAACCCTGGCCGTTTTCGGCCGCGCCCGGCCAGTTTTGGCGACGGTTTTCGCTGTCCTCGGTTTGGTTGCCATGTCTTGATCTCCTTCTCTTATCCATCGGCCAGAGACACGGAGGCAGGGACACCCACGCCAGGGCCGAGGCACGCACATCGTCCCCCGCTTCATCTGGGTGGCTTTCGCCCATCGTCCGGCTCTGCAACACGCCGTTTCACACTTGTTTCGCCGCACTGCCGTGAACGCAGACATGCGCATGGTAGATTGCGTGGCGCCAAGTGTAAATACTATAGCGCCGGCCACCCCTCTCCCGCCACTGGCATGACCGGCAAAATTGCAGATTTCGCAGGGCCGC
>JGI10211J34971_10002925_pt1 | contig 13752 bp, 8 predicted proteins | sample Etolagsediment_FD_34971 | JGI IMG/M metagenome (IMG submission 34971) | reverse complement strand
TTTTTTTTCTTTTTACCACCCATCATAGCAGATGATTCTTCAGTATTCATTGTTTCAGAATCACCACCTTTTTTATTTTTTTTCTTTTTACCACCCATCATAGAAGATGCTTCTTCCGTGTTCATTATTTCGGAATCACCTCCTTTTTTATTTTTTTTCTTTTTACCACCTATTATAGAAGATGATTCTTCCGCATTCATTATTTCAGAATCACCACCTTTTTTATTTGTATATTTTACCATATTAGAAACCATTTTTGTTAAAGATTTATTACTTAATTTTTTAGATCCACCACATGTTTTAAAACTAATTCCGTAATTATCTTTCATTAATTTATTCATTGAAACTTTATAATTAACTGGTTTATATATATTTTTTCCAGGTAAATTTGAAATTAATTTTTGATCAGAACCTCCACTCATTCCACTTGTAGAAGTATAATCTTTTGATGGATAACACATTGAACATCCACTTTGAAATGGTTTAAAATTTGGTTCATTATAAGATGAACTAATATAATTCATTTTGTCAGTCATAATATATTATATATTAATATATTTTATATAATTCAGTAAAAAAAATTATATATAAAATTATATTATTATATATATATATTAATTTTATAAATATATTTTTATATTTATAAAAAATAAAATTCTAATCAAATTGTACCACTATACTTACATCATGTTTATTTACAGTTTTTGTAGCACTAATTGATAATTCTGTTCTTTTTCTACGTCCTGTATTAGTATCATTTTTCTTATATAAATTTCTTAAACTATTATTCATATCATTTTCAATTTCATCAAAATTTTCTATAATATAATCTAAAATTTTATTTTCAATTGCCCATCTAAAAAAATTTAACTGCCCGACAGTTGTAATGAGTTCATTATTATTATGATCAAAAAAAGAAATACGTTCTCTACGACAAAATGGGTCAAACTGTTTTTTAGAATATGCTTTTAGTTGAGATTTATAATCTAAATAAACAATGAAAGTTTTATTTTTTTTATTTAACTCTAATTGATAAGTAATATTATTTTTTTTACTATAATTTGTTACAAACCAATCTAATATACGTAGTGAAATTTTTGATTTTCCTGTAATAATTGGAATTACATTATCTAAATTTTCTTTAATCGCAAAAAAATTTATTAATGATTGCATTAATAAATCTTTTTTTGAAGAAATATTAAAATTATTTTTATTATCAACAATACCACATTTATTTAAGTTATTTGATAAACTAATAATATCCATTTAATAATAAATATTAGAGTTTTATCTTTATATTCTTTTATAAAAAATTTAAACTAATTATATTTTAAAAAATGATAAAAATATTTTAAAACTGTTATTTATAATTATTATTGTTAAAAATATAAAATATGGAAAATAATATTTGTTTCAAATGTAATATAAATAATATTCATGAACATGAAATTTGTTCAATATGTTTAAATGAAATAACTGATACAAGTAAAAATTATATTTCATTAATATGTAGTCATTCTTTTCATTGTATATGTTTATTAACGTTAATCAATAATAACTTATTAAATAATAATTCATTCGATAATATTAAATGTCCATTATGTAGAGGAAATATCTATATCGAAAATATGTTAAAACATATGATTGATACAAACAATATTAAATATTTTATTGATAATATTAATAATATAGATAAAAAAATACTTATTAATGATTTACCAATACTTATATATTCAATTCTTGAAGATAAACATAATATTGCTAAATTTTTACATATTAATAATTTTAATATAAATTTCCAATTTAATAATGGAGATTCAATACTATTATTTGCTATAAACAATAAAAATATTAAATTAGTTGAAAAAATACTTGAATATGATATTGATATAAATATTAAAAATAACTCTGGAATTTCAGCACTTATATATGCTTCAATGCATGGATATAATGATATATTGCAAATTTTACTTAATAATGGTGCTGATATAAACATTGAATTTGATAATAAAACATCACTTGTTTACGCCATATTATATAGAAATTATGAAACTATCAGATTATTATTAAACGCATATAGTAATATAACTATTAATAATAAAATTATATTTACAAGTTTTATATACGCAATTAAAGAAGATATTAGTATCGTTAAAATTTTTATTGAAGAAAATATTGATCTAAATATTCAAAATACTGATGGTTATACACCTTTAATATATGCAATAATAAATTATCATTTAGATATAGCAGTATTATTGATAAATAATAATTCTAATTTAGATATTCAAACGAATGATGGTTATACTGCATTAATGTATGCTTCAATGAATAATTATATAGATATAATTGAACTATTAATTAAAAATAATGCTAATATAGATATTCAAAATAACGAAGGAAGTACATCATTAATGTATGCAGTAATTAATAAAAATATAAATACAGTTAAACTGTTAATTAAAAATAATGCTAAAATTGATATTAAAAATAATTATGGAAATACACCACTTATTTTTGCTTGCAAATATAAATATTTAAAAATATTAAAAATTTTAATTAACAACAATGCTGATATAAATGTAATAAATATTGATGGAAATACACCATTAATATATGCTACAAATAGTAAAAATTTAGAAATATTTAATGTATTAATTGAAAATAATGCTAAAATTTATATTAAAAACAATAGTGGAAATAATGCATTAATGTACGCTTCCAAATATAATTGTGAAAAAATAATTAACATTTTAATTGAAAAAAAATCAGATTTAAATATACAAAATAATAATGGAGATACATCATTAATAATGGCATCAAGAAATGGAGTATTATCAGCAATTTCTTTATTAATTAAAAATGGTGCATGCTTAAATATTCAAAATAATAATGGAGAAACAGCTCTAATGTGTGCTATTAAACATAGTAATACTAAAATATCAAAATTTTTAATTAAACAAAATTTTGATATGAATATCAAAGATAATAATAATTTAAATGTTAATGATTATATAAATAAATATAAAAAAAATTTAAAATTATCAATTTGAACATAAATATTATAATTTAATGTATTTTTCTTTAATTTATATTTTTTAATAATATTTTAAATTTTTATAAATTATATAGTAATTTTTTTGAAGTTATACTAATTTTTAATAAATTTTAATAATTTTAATTAATTTTCATTAATTTCCATTTCAGTTACATCTTTTTCATTATTTTGAATTTCATTATTTTGCTTAGTCATATTATTTAATATAAAACAATATTTAGCAGAATCAAGGCTTAAAATATGAATCATTATATCTTCATATGTTATCTTAACTTTAGATTTCAAAAATTTACCATGAATAGCAAATATAAAATCTTTTATATAAAATGGAATTTTAGCATCTTCTTTTTTAATAATATATTTATTACGATATATATCTAATATTTGTAAAGCAGAATTGCTAATTTTTGTTTCAAATAATGAAAATATAGATTTATCTTTTTCAAAATAAATCAAATAATTTTGTAAATCTGATGGATTTTTACGTAATTCAACATATCGATAAAATCGGCTGTTTGTATTACCCCATAAATTTCTGATAAAAATATATAAATTTTTTTTAAATTTTTGTCTTACATAGTTTTCATTAATTATTATTATTCCTTCATTATCAATATTTTTATCATTTTTAATAGTATTTATATAATTTGTTACTTCATCTTCATTTTTAAATGAAATTTGTTGTCTAAAACTTTTCATAATTCCATGACCAATAATTACTTCACATTCACATTGTCTAACAATATCAAATGTACTAATATGAATAATAACATTTTTAGGATATTTAATAACTATATTATTTTCATGATGAACTAATATAAATGAATAACACATATTTTTATCAAGATATTCATCAATATTTTTATTAGGTAATATTTCATTAAATAAATCGAAAAAACTTTTTGAACTAATCCATTTAGCTCGTCGTGCATTTATCATTTTTTTTGTACTAAAAAACCATTCATTATTATAGTGAAATAATCTAATCAATGTTCCTTCATAAGAAGGTTCAATATAAAGATTACTTGATGTAAATAATTTGTTATCAATAATATTTTCGTCAGTACATTTATTAAAAGTACGACATACAATTTTAAATGTTTCTTTTTCAAGAATAATTCCATTACAAAAACTTACTAGAGGTTCTTGAATGTTTGATTCATTTGAATTAATAACTATACATAATGTTGGATATAATGTATCTTCTTTAACAATAAGTTTATATGGTTCTTTTTCTAAAAAAGTTTTAAATGATTCAAAATCATTAATATTTTGTTCTTTTAATAATGTATAAAAATCTAATACTTCCATGATAAATAAAATATAAGTTTATACTAATAATTATTGTAATCTTTTTATATTAATTTTTATATTTCATTTTTTTATTTTTTAATAATTTTTTTAGAATGTTTAATTTATTTAATAAAATATCTATTAATATATTACATATAACTTAATATGAGTAATGATATAAAAATAATTAATTTTAATAAAAATCAAAATAATAATAATATTAGTCGTAATTTTAATAATAATTCTAATAATAATTCTAATAATGAAACTGTTTTACTATTTAATTCAGAAACAAATAATAATTCTACAAATAATAAATTAAATTTTTTTAAAAATGAAAATCCAGTTATTATTGAAGAAACTATTGCAATTAATGAAAAAAATATTGAATACGATAATGATATTATTTATATTCAAGAGCTCGAAAATCAATTACTGTCAACGTATCCAGTAACAAAACAAAAATTAAAATTCATTCAACAAATAGTTGAAAATAGGGTAAAAAGTCTAATTTCTTTAAAAAATGATTCTAAAATAAAATATAAAATGTTAAAAGAAAAAATTTCTTACCCGTTAATGTTTGATATTATAAATAATAAATTTAATAATAAAATAATAATTCCAATTGTTTTAGATAAACATAATATTTTTACAAATATTCATTTAGAAAATAATGATAATAATGAAAATTATAATGTACATAATATAGATAATAAAGAACATGTTTCGTTTTCAACATCTTTTGAAAATCCAAATGGTTTACAAGAAGAATCACAACAAAAATTAATTAATGAATTAAACCAAAATAAAATTAATTTTGAAGAACAAAAAATTAATTTACAAGAGTTTCTAACAATACAAAGTAAATTATATAATTCTTATCAAAAGTATTTTAATAATAATATTAAACAAAATGGATTTGTTGTTAAAACAATAGATAATAATTTAGTATTACGTTACAGTGATTTATTTAATACTGAATGGAACAGTCATAATAATAATGATGATTTTTTTACACCAGTTAATATTTATGATGATAATGGAAAAATAAAAGGAACTCGTTCAGAAGTACTAATTAATGGAGAAAATATGAATGTTGTTGGTTTTATGGTATTACATAATGGAGGAAAAAATATTTTAGATGATTACAAAGATATATACGCATTTAAGAATTATAATAATCACCTATATAAAATTTTATATGAACATATTGATATTGAATCAATTGAACAAGATACGAAAGGTATTAAAATTAAAATTTCCACATTAAAATATAAACTACAAAATGATGATATAATTTATATAAATAATACAAATTGTTATCCAAGTGTAAATGGATTATATGGACATGAAAAAAATTATGAAATTATAGATGATAATACAATAATATTAAATATTAAAAAAAAAATAAAATTAAATGGAAATAAAGGAACTATTTATAAAGTATCGAAACTTAAATATGATTTATATAATATAAATGAACAATTAAATATTAATTATTTACAAACAAATTACGAAAATAAAGAAGAAAATATACATCATAATAAAGTTTATTTATTTAAAGATATTAACATTAATAAAGAAAGATATGATTCTATTATAAAAAAAATTTTACCTTCATTAGATGAAATTATTAATATAGAATACGAACAATTAAAAAAAGCTACATCAATTGATTACGTTAATCAAATATTAAATAAATATCAACTAAATATTAATGATTTACATATAAAACAAATTAAATATATTAAAGATTTTTTAGAAAAAAATATTAAAAATATAGATGTACTATTTAAAAATAATAATAAAATAACAAATAATAATAAAATAACAAATATAATTCAAAATTATCATTATAAAAATATTAATTTTTTAAAAGAACATGCTTCTTATGTATTAAGTAATGAAAATATATTAAATAATGAAATACTAAATTATTATGGCAAATATAATGGTATAGATAAAAATTATGATTGTACTTTAAATCGGTATAATTGGATAAATAATCAAAAAGATCATGGATTTTTATATTATTTAAATATTTTATTATATAATACACAAAGTAATGATTTTAAAAAATACATAGAAACATTAATTAAAAAATATCAAGAACAATTGAAAAGTATACAACAACATTTTATTAAAAATTCTTCTATTGAAAAAGAAATAAATAAGTGTTCCATATATAAATATCAAGCAATTGAAATTAGTCAAAAAGATATTGAACAAAAATTTAAAAATATATGTGACTCCAATATATGCTATGTTTTTTTTAATCAAAAATTATATGAAGTAATTAAAAATGAATTAAATGAAATAACTAATATTACAAATGGTGATAAATTATTGGTTAATAATAATTTGTGGACATATAATAGCAAAAAAAAAGAATGGATTTATGATGATAAATATTCACCATATAATAAATTAAAATATGTATGTAATTTTCACAATCTTGAAATTGATAAACTTGATTTAGATGATTTAGATTGTATATATAAAAAAGAAATTGGTTGTCAATCAAAAACATATATTCGTTTTCAAAATAAAATACAAATACTAAATAATAATATTGAATATTTTAAAAAATTACTTGATTATATTTCTAAGAATGAAAAAATAAATGATATTAAAAACAATATAGATAATTTAATTGAAAAGTATTTTTATGAAGGAACTTTTGATAAAATTAAACAAGAAAAATTGAATAAAATACAAAATAATAAAAATAAACAAAATATTAAAGAAAAAGATATAAAAATTTATATAAATTCACCTCTTAAAAAATTAGTTTATGCAATACGCCAATTAGACAATGAACAATTAATTGATAGTTTCTTTTTTGAAATTATAGATAAAGATGCTCTTTTAATTGGTGAAAATTTATATTCTAAAAAATATAAAGAAGTATACGAAATATGTGGTCATTATTATTACAAAAAAAATATTTACTATTCTTCTAATGCTGATATGAGAACTAAATATATTCAATTAATGCTTTCATATTTTAGTGATGATGGTGATGCAGAACATAATAATTTAACATGTAAAAATTGTGGTGAATCTTTGATGAATAATGATTTTGATGAAACTGAAGGTTTTTCAGATGAAGGTACTCTAGTTAAATCAAGACAAACATGGTCCAAAGTAGATTGGAAATTATTTGGTGAAATTGAAAATCGTGATCTAGATTCTTTATTATTATCAAAAAAAATATTTGATTGTGAGAGTAGTAATTTTAAATCTATGTTATTAAGTGAAGGGTTAGATGGTAAAAATTTAGATGAAGCAATAAATATCTGCACATTTATTACTAAGAATTTATATAATAAAATTGGAATAATATTACCAAATGGTGATTTAATAAATACTATTATTGAATCAATGCAACAAATAGTGACTATTTTTCCTTATAATATTTATGTTCAGATAGAAAAAAAGAAATTAAAAGATCAAAAAAGATCAGATACTATAATTCGACAAATGGAAGAAAAAGGAATTTTTCAAGCAAATTATAAAAAAACACGTGAATTATTAAAACAATGTATTATAAGTGCTCGATTATTAATTACTATTCAAACTATTATTCCTAATTTAGTAATAAAAAAAAGAACTTCTTCATGTAGTTTTAATGGATTTGATTCTCATCTTGGTATTGAATATATGGCATGTATTTTACAAGAATTAAATTCAGATGTTCCCCAAGTTAAAGAAAGTGAATTACAAAGTTATTTAGTATTTTATAAAAATACTATTCAAAAATATTACGATATATACAAAAATAATATTTCTATAATTCAATTATTTACAGAAAAACATAAATATTTACAATCTTTAAAGAAAGATAAAAAACAATTTCAAAATAAAGATGAAATATTTATTTTTCATTTTTCAAAAGAACCTTCTTCAATTGATTCTATAAAATTACAACAAAAAATAATAAATTCTAAAAATTCAAATACATTTCAAATATATAAAAAAGAATTAATATATCGCAATTTATATTTAGTTTATCAAATAAAAGATATTATTGCTGAAATAATTAGTGAATCACCTCTTAGTGATAGATATATTGGTCAGTTAGAAACATCATGTTGTGCTGAAGAAGCAAATCAATATTTAAATTTTTATAATTATTTTGAAATGCATAATGATAAAATAAAAAATTATATGGATGAAACAAAGCAACTATATTCATTAATGAATTATTTTTATAATTCTGGTTGTTTTCATAGATTTTATTTATATAATCAATATAAATTTGCTGGATGTTATAATACAATTATTGTATATGATGGAGAAAATCCTTCTGAAAAATTTAAACAATCTGTTTTTTTAACTTATGTTAATGAAGGAAAATATAAAGGAACAAAACGAGACTTTATTGGTAATGGTAAAAATGCTTTTGATATTAAAAGTGAGAAAACACGAGAACAAATTGAATCTCAAAAATATACCACTGATCAATTAAATGAATTGTTAAAAGAAGTAGAACTACATAATTTAAGTTATTATAAACCTAATAAAGTTTTTCAAATAAATGAAGAAACATTAAATGAGTTAAAAAAAAATAGCATTGAAAATATTACATTGCAATTACAATTTTTATTAAAAAATACATCTAATTTATTGAATAAAGATCAATCATTTATTGAAAAATATATGAATATAATACTAAAAATTGGTATATATAATATTGAACATAAAATAAAACAAAATGATAATAAAAAAGTACAGATAAAAATACAAGAAAGTTTATATTTAAAAAAACTTGATTATTTTAAAAAATTTTATATTAATATATTCAAAAAATATTTGTCAACTATTAAAAATAAAGATAATATCAAATATAAAAATATTGGATTAAAATTTATGGAAAATCCTGATATACGTAGAGAAATGCAAAAAGACATTGGTATATCACGTGATAAAATACAAGATTTTTTAGAAACTATAAAACTCTCTTCATTTATTAATAATAATCCTAATTATAGTAATCAAGAAATTAATAGTATTATAGGTAAAAATAATATATATAATAAAGATTATACAGAAATTATTAATTTTAGCGATTTAACTAATAATGATGCTGCCAGTATTATATTATTTATTTTACTTCATAATTTAAATCAATTTTTCCAATATAAAGATATTAATAATTATATTTTAGATCCTTCAAAAAAAGGACATAATCAAGATATTGCCAAGTTTATTATATTTTTACTAGAACATATTGAAGATGATTATGAAATTTTTGAATTATGTAATAATAATAATGAAATTGAAAATAATTTATTATATGATTATTTAATAAAAAAATCATTCTTTTTAACAAAAGATACTGAACAATTTGATTACTATAATGAAACTGAAAAAGATACTATGCAAATACAAGATTTAGAAGAAAAAATAAATGATTTTAATAGTAAAATAATAAATCAATATAAAGAAAAATATGGTGAAGAACCATCTGATGATTGGATATCTGATAAAAAACGTATATTACAAGAAAAAATATCAAATCAAGAATATTATGATGAAACAAATATGAATGGTCAATTAAAAAGCAATGAAGTAGTAGACCAAGGTTCAGAATATGGTGAATTAAACCCAGATGATTTTGAAACAGGTGAAGGATTTATATATGAAAATGAAGAATAGATTAAATATTTATCTAAAATAAATATTTAAGATTTTTATAATAATTATCATATAAATATATATTTTATATAAATATATATGTTAAAATTATAAAATATATAAAATATACAAATATACAAATAATAATGGAATTTATTGAAGATAAGCTTCATTATAAATTTATACCAAATAGTTTAATTAGTTATTCTTTATTTACTATTAAAGATAAAATATTTGAAAATGATATTTTTAAAAAATATAACGCACAATTACAAATTTCAGGTGAAATAATTATAAATAAAATTAATGATAATGAAATAATTCAAAAATATAAATTAGTTGATGAAACATATGAAGAATATATTCAATTTATTTCTGAATATGATAATAAAAAAGATAAATGGATATATAATATAATTAATGGAATAACAGAACAAGAAAATATACTTTATAAAGACGACATTTTTTTAATTATTCCAAATTATACATGGATAAATAAAGATATAAAATATATGCATATACTATCCATACCTTATATTACTTCATTAAGATGTATTCGTTCTCTAGAAGAAAACCATGTTAAATTATTAAATAATATAAAAAATATAACATTAAAAAAAATAAAACAACACTATGACTTAGATGAAAATAAAATCAAGATGTTTTTTCATTATGCACCTTCTACATATCATTTACATATACATTTTGTTCATATTGAACATCCTTCTTGTGATTCTTCTTCTGAATATTCTCATAATTTAGATGATGTGATTTATAATTTATCCATTCAATCAAATTATTATCAGAAAAGAATTCTTAGAAAACGTGTATTATAAATAGATTATTTTATTTTATAAAAAATATTTTAAAAATGATTTAAAATATTAATACTTATAATTTATATGTAATAATTTATATGTAATAATTTATATGAAACAAAATTATAATTATGTCATTAATATTTAATTATGATAAAGATTTACCAAAACCAACAAAAATAAAAGCACAATATTTAATAGATCAAGTAAAATATTTAAAAACAATACCACAAAATGAACAGAAATCTCCTGAATGGTATGCTATGAGATTAACTATGTTATCAGCGAGTGATTGGGGAACTATTTTAGGTGAAAATCATTATTCAAATCCAAATGAAGTTCTTCTTAAAAAATGTGGTGAAGATAATTTTGTTACAAATGACGCAATGATGTGGGGAAATAAATATGAAGATGTTGCAATAGCAATCTATGAATATCGAAATCATAAAAAAGTATATGAATTTGGATGTATAAGACATCCTTCAATTGATTTTTTAGGTGCATCTCCTGATGGTATTACATCAGAAGGAGTAATGCTCGAAATAAAATGCCCAACATCTAGAAAAATTACAGGTATTCCTCCAAGATATTATTGGTGTCAAGTTCAAGGACAATTAGAAGTGTGTGAATTAGATAGATGTGATTTTTTAGAATGTAGATTAAAAGAATATGATGATGAAATATCATATTTAAATGATAACTATGAAGAAAATCATTTAAAAAATAAATTTGGACATGAAAAAGGAATAATAGCTGAATTACTTAATAAAGAAACGAAATCTTTTTTTTATGAATATGGACCAGTTTGTATTGTTGGTGATGAATTAGAATCATGGAAAGATAGTATTATTGAGAAGTATAAAAATCATCCTAGCAAAATGTTTTCAAATTTTGATTATTGGTATCTAGAAGAAGTATCATGTATACCAATTTATCGTAATCAAGAATGGTTTCAAGAAGCCAAAATAAAACTTCTAGAATTTTGGAATAATGTATTAAAATATAGAAAATTAGGATTATCTAAATTAAAGGAAGAACTTAGTATTAAAAAAGAAGAAAAAAAAAAAGAAAAATTACGTATTAAAGAAGATAAAGAAAAAATAAAATTAGAAACAAAAAAACAAAAAAAAATTAAAGAATATATTACATTTGATGATATTTCTAAACAAAATAATGATATTAGCGAATGTTTATTTAGCAATGTAAGTATGGATAATACTAATTTCGATGAAAATGAACTATTAGATTCAGAACCATTTTCTTTTACAATGACATAAACATTTTTTTTATTATTATATTATTATTATATTATTATTATATTATTATTATATTATTATTATATTATTATTATATTATTATTATTTTATTATTATTTTATTATTATTTTATTATTATAAAATATATAGTATGGACTTATATATTTATATTTTACTTTTTATTTGTATATTTTTAATATTACATGTAGTATTTTTATATAAAATACAAAAATATAATATTATAAAACCTGAATTTTTTAGTAATTATAAACAAGAAAAAATACCAAAATTAATTATTCAAACATGGAAAGACCATAATATTCCTAAAAAATATTATTATGATGTTTATAGTGTAAAACATATAAATAAAAATTTTAAAATATTATTTTTTACAGATAATGATATAGAAAATTTCTTAAAAAATAATTATCCAGAATATTATTTAACATATTTAAAATTACCAATATTTATTCAAAAAATTGATTTTTTTCGATATGTTGCTGTTTATCATTATGGTGGATTTTACTATGATTTAGATATGACAGCAACATATCCACTAGATGAATTAATTTATTATAGTGCAGTATTTCCAATTGAACAAAATACAGGAAGTTGTCAAAGAAACAGGTGGAAAGTTTTATGTAATCAAAAAACACCAATTGTATTAGGTAATTACGCTTTTGGTGCAGAACCAAAAAATTCATTTATAAAATTATTAATAGATAATATTCATAATAATATTGATAAGTTAATTGAAACGCAAAATAAAACTAATAATTATGTTTATTCTACAACTGGACCTGATTATATTTCTATTTTATATAATAAATATCCCTATAAAAATACAATTAAATTATTAGAAAATCCAAAACATAATAAAGATAATGTGTTTGGTAAGTTTGCTAAACATAATTTTTATGGTACTTGGAAAAGAAAAAATAATGTAAAATTATAATTATAAACGTTATATTATTAAAAAATAATATATATAATTTTTTTAACCATTTTTCAATCTAATATATTAGAAAATACAATAATGTATTAAATATATAATTTAATATAAATCTAAAATATAAGATCTAACATAAAATTAACACACCAATAAACTAATAAAATAATTATTATTACAAAAGAAACAAAAAAACATCCAACAAAAATGTTTTCATAAAGTTCTCTATAATTATATTTTGTTTCATGACGAACTTCTTGTTCAATATTTTCAAGTCTATATCCTCCAAATTTTGTAAGAACTACTTTCTTACCTGGTGGAACGATAGCTTCAATATATATACCGTTAAGATCCTGAAATACTTCTATAGTGTTTATATTACCCATAGTCTTTAATTTTGAATAATTTAGTTAATTTATTTTGAATAATTTAGATAATTTAGTTAATTAGTTAAAAATATATATGTCATTTTTTATAATTATAATATTATTTTTAGATATAAAAATAATATTATAATTTCATATTATATAATAGTTTTATATAAGTAATGGTCATTATTTGGTAAATAAAATAAATGATATTTGATATTAGTTTATAAAGGTTTTAGAATTATGTTTTATAAATATTTATATATTACACCTTTTACACCTTTGCACATTTAAAACGCCGACTTTAATAAGCATTATAAAGTTTAAAAGTGTATGTACCTCTATAGAATAAATTCTATCTAAGGCGGGA
>JGI10211J34971_10002924_pt1 | contig 13755 bp, 10 predicted proteins | sample Etolagsediment_FD_34971 | JGI IMG/M metagenome (IMG submission 34971) | reverse complement strand
AGTAAATGAGACCGGAGGGTTCCATTTCGAGGGGCACATCAAGATATTCGACCCGGAAACTGGTGAAGTTTTCCAGGACAAGCGCAATGCCATACACTATGAAAACATGAGTGTTGCTATGGTGCAATCTCTTTCTAATCAAGGTTTAGGTACAATTTATGAGATGGCGTTTGGTTCTGGTGGTACTTCTGTGGATCCTACCGGACTAATAACCTATTTGACCCCAAATACTGTAGGAATAAATTCTAGTTTATACAATCAAACATACACAAAGATAGTTGATCAAAACGCAATTGCCAATGTTGATCCTACTAGGAACAAGATGGAAGTTAGGCACATTAGCGGAGCAACTTACAGTGATATTATCATTTCGTGTTTACTAGATTACGGAGAACCCGATGATCAAGAAGCATTTGATAACAGTGTTAATCTAGATGGAAATTTTGTTTTTGATGAATTAGGATTAAAATCATACAATCCAAATGGCGAAGGCAAATTACTAACACATGTAATCTTCCATCCTGTGCAAAAATCATTGAACAGATTATTGCAGATAGATTATACGATTAGAATACAAAGTTTAACTGGTTTTAATGAGGGATAATAGATGCCATATATTGTAAATTTTACAGATAAAGATAACAAATCCCCTATTACTGTTTTTGATAATACTTCAAGCAATGATACAAGTTTAACATTTCCGGGAAGGAATGTAACTGGATACGGTCAAATAATTGCTGAAAACTTTTTATCTCTATTAGAAAATTTTGCAAGTGCTTCACAACCTGTAAATCCTGTCGAAGGACAATTATGGTATGACACTACAAATGGTGTATTACAATTGTATGACAACACTAGTTGGAAGGCTGCATCAAACATACAGAAAGGTCCTACCGAACCTTCAGTTGAAAATTCTAAGGTAGGTGAATTATGGGTTGACACAACTAATCAGCAATTAAGAATCTATACTGGATCTAGATGGTTATTAGTAGGACCAAGTGAAAGTTCAATCGACGGTAAGAGGTATGGTCCAGCAGTTGAAAATATTGTTGACCAAGATAACTTTGATAGAAACGTTTTAACTTTCTATATTGCAGATACTCCAGTTGTAATTTTATCAAGAGATTCATTTACTCCTAAGATTGAAATAAAGGGTTTTGACCAGATTAAGGCAGGCCTTAACATTGCTACTCCTGCAAACGCAGCCGAGGAAGCGGAATTTTCTACAATATTTTTAGGAGGTGAACTTCCTAAATTAATTGGAACTGCAAAAAATGCGGATGCACTTAATGTTGGTGGTGTTGAAGTTGCTGCTGGTAAATTTTTAAGAAGTGATACTACAAATACTACAGAACAAGGATTTAATGTAAGAAGTAATACGGGTATATCAATCGGATTAGACGGTAATTTCCAGTTGACCACTTCTGCAACATCTGCAAAACTTTATAACAGTGCGGCTGGAAGTTCAATAGATTTACAAATTAATAGAAATGGAATACCCGATACCATCCTAAGGGTGATTGATGACAAGGTGGGCATAAACATTGCAGCACCTGACAATGCATTAGACGTGGGTGGAGACATTGGCTTGACTGGAAGCATAATTGTTTCTGACACAAATGATGCAATTAATTTATCCACTGGTAGCATTAGAACAGAAGGTGGAGTGTCTATCAAGAAAACATTAAGAATAGGACAGCAATTAAATGTAAATGGAACTACAACAACAAAAAATATTGTTCCTGAAGCAAATGAAACATATGATGTTGGTACGGCATCTCTAAGATGGAATAATGTTAGAGCAAAAACTGTTATAGCAGATGAGATACAAGGAACTATCAGTGGTAATATTACTGGAAATGCAAACACAGCAACCAACCTTAAGAATGTAACAAATTTTACAATGGCTGGAGATGTTGTGTCCAGCGGATTTACTTTTGACGGCATTGGCGATGCAAAAGTATTCAACACACAATTAACAGCCAACATTATTACAAGTAAGAACGAGCCATTACCAAATAGAAGCGGTGAGGATGATCAAATCCTAGTTTATAGAGCAAATCCATTAACAGGAAGTACATCAACAGGATTGCTTAGACAGACTAGAGACACATTTGTAGGCGACTTAGGAATTCCAATAGGCGCTATACTTCCTTTTGCTGGACCCAATGTTCCATATGGTTTTCTTTTATGCGATGGCGGCGAAGTTGAAATAGCAAAATTTAGGACTCTTTATGATGTAATTGGAACAACATACAATGGAACAGCATCCTTGAATGGCGCTGTAGGTAAAACATTTAGGGTGCCTGATCTTAGAGGTAGGTTTGCACTGGGCAGGCACAACATGGATAATAATATTACCGTGCCTAATGACGTCGGGGGCTTTGTTGATAATGGAGGTGGATCTCCTGTTCCTGCAAGAATATCAGGTACAGAACCAGAAACATTAGCAGCGTCAAGCGGCAGTAGTTCAGTCACACTAAGTCTATCAAACTTACCAGAACACTCACATGATTTAGTTGCTGACGGTGAACAGTTTTATGGTGTAAGGGTAGATACGGCACCTACGGTAAGTTCAGTTTCAGGAAGAGGTCCAAACAACCCTGGTGAAGCACAGTATCTACCAGACACAGGTGGAGTAAAAGTTCCATCAGGAACCACACTAAGTTCACCGGTAGGTATTATGAATCCATACCTAACACTAAATTACATTATTAGATCAGGTCCGCCTGCATTTATAACTACATAGGAACAGAGAATGGCATATCAAGTAAACAAAACAGACGGAACGATTGTAGCAACTGTTGCTGATGGTCAAATAGATACCCTTTCAACTGATCTTACACTAATAGGAAAAAATTATAGCGGGTTTGGCGAAGCATTAAATGAAAACTTTGTAAAACTTCTTGAAAACTTTTCAAGCACAACACAACCAACAAATCCTATCAAAGGACAAATTTGGTTTGATGGAACTGAAAATAAATTAAAAGTTTATAGTGGAACAGCATTTGTTCCTGTAAGTTCTGCAACTATTTCAAATACACAACCTAGTACACTTGGTGTTGGAGATTTATGGTTCAACAATATTGATAAGCAATTATACTTTTTTGATGGAACCGATACTATTTTATTAGGTCCTGATTATTCTGAATTACAAGGATTAAGTGGACTACGTGTTAGTAGCATACTAGACTCCCTCAATCAAACACGTGTGATTACAAGTTTATACAATAATGGTATACTGCTTGGAATTTTTTCAAAAGATTCATTTACACCTAAGAATGCCATAGAAGGATATACCGGTAGCATAGAGCCAGGATTTAATCAGGGAACTCTTGCAGGCATTAAATTTGATGTTACAGCAACAAACTCAGAGAAGTTAGGTGCAGTTGACGCAACAACATATGCAAGACGAGATACATCAAATCAGTTTGCAGGACAAATAAGAATAAATTCAAATTTAGGATTAGTTTTTGGAGCGGGTGACCAAGGTAACCTAACTGTTGATTCTAATGGTAACTTATTTTTCTCAAATACAGCATCCGATAAGTCAATTGTATTCAATGTAAGAAAAGGAATTGTTCAGGAAGAAGCAATAAAGATTGACGCAACTGATCGAAAGTTAACTTTTTATGAAAACTTTACAGGAAGTGAAGCAGTATTTGGTGGAAGCGTTGAAATCAAAGGTAATACAACGATCAGAGGTCAGTTAACCATAGAGGATGGAGATATACTAAGCCTCAATACACAGAACCTTGTGGTTGAAAACAAACAGATTGAATTGGCACAGACGGGTGATGCTGCAACAAACAGTGATACAGTAGCGGACGGTGGCGGCATAGTGTTAAAAGGTCCAGCAGGTAATATTGATCACGTGTTACTATGGTCTAATCTAGGTCTAGCAGCAACTTCAAGAACACCAACGCTTGCTGCACAGGCATGGACATCATCAGAACACATCAATCTTGCTACAGGAAAAGCATTTAAGATTGATGGTGTTACAGTATTAGATGGAACAAGTTTAGGAACGGGCATTACAAGCATTCCTGGTGTTACATCATTTGGTACACAGAATGTTGTTAACATTGGTACAACTCCCCCTACAGCAGACTTTAAATTAGAAACCGATAGTGGTAGTGGATTACCTAGGATTACCACATTGATATCCGACAGTGATCTAGAAATAGCACCGGACGGAACTGGTAATGTTGCATTAATAGGAAGTCCGAAAATTACGGGATTGGCAGATCCTACTGATGCACAGGATGCAGCAACTAAGGAATATGTTGATGAAACTGTGGAAACTAGAAGTTTAGCGTTTTCAATGGATTTAACTGATGGGAAACCAAACAGTTATATAGCGGGAACGATTCTTGCACAATTGGCTCCTGTTGCAGAATATAGGAACGGAACTATCGCAAGAATTTTGTGTACATCACTTTCAAATTCAACAACAAGTTTAGAAATAAACCCACTAAGAAGCACTACCACGGTAGAATTTAATACTACCGCAGGCGGTTCAGCATTTGGTCTAACAGACGTTGCATTTAGCACCGCAACAATTTCAGCACCAACCATAACCACAGTGAGGGTAATCAAGACCTTCCAATTGGTGGCGGGTGCATGGACCTATGTTTCTGAGGTGGCACTACCATAGGATGATTAGGAGCGCAATATGGCATACGTAATTAACAGAAGTGATGGAACAGCGTTTACGACGCTTCAGGATTCCACGATTGATACAACTTCAAGCCTTACGCTTGTGGGTAGAAATTACATTGGTTACGGTGAAATTCAGAATGAAAACTTCCTTTTCCTATTAGAAAATTTTGCAAACACAACTGCTCCTGCCAAGCCCATCAGTGGACAACTTTGGTTTGACACAAATATAAATGTACTCAAAGCATATGATGGTACGAAATGGGTTGAGGTTGGTGCAGCAGCAGTAAGTGTTGATCCACCACAGGATCCACCAACGGGATCATTTTGGTTTAAGGCTGGTGCAAACACTCTCCACACTTGGAATGGTACCACATGGGCATTTATAGGTCCAGAAACTGCCGAGGGGTTTGGTACCACAAGAGCAAGAAGTACCACACTTTTTGCAGATACAGGAACTGAATATCCAGTGATACTGTTGACAGTTGCTGACATAGTGATAGCAATAGTTTCTTCTAGTCCGTTTACAATTAATAGCAGCAACGCAATAGCAGGTTTTAACACTCTTGATGCAGGAATAACCCTAAATTCCAGCCTATTCATAAACGGAAATCTAAAAGGTAATGCATCAACAGCCACAGCATTGGACAATGTGAGATTGATTAACGGAGTTGGCTTTGATGGAACCAGAGACATAACGATATCTGCAAATACTTCTAATAATTTGCAGGCTGGCACGTATTTAACCGGAAACGATTTTGATGGCAGTTCAACCACGGTTTGGTCCGTTGACGCAAGTTCAGCCAACCAAATTGGTAAGGTTGTGGCAAGAAATAGTTCTGGTGGATTCAGTGCAGGATTAATTACTGCGGATTTAGCAGGTGATGTAACAGGAAATGTTACCGCAACTTCAGGAACATCAAGATTTGACGTAGTTGAGGCAAATAGATTCGTTGGACAAACGCTTACCGGTAACGCTTTTAGTGCTACAAAATTAAGAACTGCGAGAGACATAAACGGTGTTCCGTTCGATGGTCAGTCAGACATTACTATCACAGCAAGTGCGAGAACACTTACTGATACTGCACTGGCAGCGAATGTTGTCAGTTCACAGTTAGAAAGCGTTGGATTACTTAACAGATTAGATGTAAATGGTGTAGTCAACATCAGCAGCAATCTAACTATATCAGCATCAGGAAGCAATTCAACAATTACCGCAACAAGAACAGCAAGAATTGTTGCTGATGATGGCACTGACACTTCGGTTATTGATTTAATCTCACCCGATGTTTCAGTAGCATCGGGATATGGCTCAAAGGGTGCTCTGCTGCCAAACGTTGATCAGGACGTTGATCTTGGTAAGAGTGCAAGAAAATTTGATAATGTTCATGCAAATACTTTTAATGGCGATCTAGTTGGTAATGCTGACACGGCCACGCTGGCAACAACCTCTACAAATATCGCGGGCGGAGCCGCAGGCTCCATTGCTTACCAGACTGCGTCTGGCGCAACTTCGTTGCTTCCTATCGGAGCGGCAAATCAAGTTTTAAAATCCACGGGTAGCACGGTACAGTGGGGTGCACCTAGCCTAGCAGAAATTATACCTGGCGATTACATCACAGGAAATAACTATGATGGTTTAAGTTCAACAACCTGGGCAGTTGATGCTGATACTTCTAACACAGCATCTAAAGTTGTAGCAAGAGACGCTAGTGGAAATTTTGCAGCAGGAACTATTACAGCATCGTTAGATGGAAATGCTGCCACCGCTACTTTAGCAACAACAGCAAGCGCGGCAGTCAGATTACAGACAGCAAGAACGATCAATGGCGTAAGTTTTGATGGAACGGCAAATATTTCAGTAACGGCATCGGATCCTACCAAAGTTAATAAGTCCGGCGATACAATGACTGGCAAATTAACACTTGACGGAAATCCAACTTCTGCTTTACATGCAGTTCCTAAACAGTATGTTGATGGACTAGGAAATGTAAAGGCGTGGGTAAGGTTTGATAATAACGGAACTATAAAAGGAAGTAAAAATGTTACCAGCGTTACAAGATTAGAAAGAGGAAGATATAGAATTAACTTGGTTTCAGGTGTTATGACTAACGAGTGGTTTGGAATTGCAGCAATAACTTCCGACAACGATCATGGTGTCTCGCTAGATGGATATGGAAGCGTTGGAAATTCAACAACAACAAATTCAGTAACTGTAAGAATGTGGGACCAAGGTGCTGGAAATGATAACACAACAGACAGTATAGATAATTCTGTAATACTGGTACAATAGGATGATAACATGATATTATTACATGAATTAGAAAATAACAGAGTAGCAATTATGAATCCTGCTGAAGGAGTGTCAGCCGAAGATATGATTGCTGAAGTTCCAACAGGATCTAAGTACAGATTAATTACTAATTGGGGCTCGATTTCAACACAGGATTTAGATGATTTTCAAGTTGCTCTAAGGGTTAACTATAATCCTGCAGTAACTGAAAATTACTTCTCTTGGGATATTGATGCAGCAAAGGAAATAACAAAGGAAAGACTTAGAAACGAAAGGATACCACTTTTTGAAGCAAATGATATTGCGCTTAGAGATGCTATTCTAGCAAATAATGCTGGAGATATAGCAACATTTACTACGGAGCGTGATAGGCTAAGAGATGCTCCATTATTAGCGGATTCTGCAACCACGCTTGAGGAGTTAAGAAACATTACTCTGTAGATAAACGATAAATACAAGAGAACTAGGAAAAAAGCACAATGGCATATCAAGTAGATAAATTTAATGGAACTTTTTTAACATCCGTGGCGGATGGAACTATCGACACGACAACAGATTTAAGATTTGTTGGTAAAAATTATGCCGGATATGGTGAAGTGCAGAATGAAAATTTCCTTCATCTTCTTGAAAATTTTGCAAATACAACTGCGCCACCCAAGGCTGTTGAAGGACAGATTTGGTATGATAGCGGCAACAAAAAATTAAAATTTTATGATGGCGCAAAATTTAAGTCTGCATCAGGAGCAGAAGTAAGTGCAACAGCACCAGGCGGACTAGGAATAGGTGATTTTTGGTGGGATACTTCTGCAAAACAAATGTATGCCTGGGACGGTGGAGCGTTTGTTCTTGTTGGACCTGAAGCATCTCCCGACTTAGGTGTAAGTGGAGTTGTTGCACAGGTAGTAAAAGATACAGGAAATGCCAATCATTCAATACTTAAAGTTTTAGCAGGCGGTAAAACCGTTGCAATTGCATCACAAACAGCATTTACATTAAATAGTTCAGTAAATCCGATTGATGATTTTACACTCATCAAAAAAGGTTTAACTCTAGCGAATACTGATTCAAATGGTATTAGTGCTGATGATTATGTATATTGGGGAACATCTTCTAATTCTCTAAGATTAGGTGGACTACAAGCAAGTGATTACATTACAAAAGGAACAGTTGAGTTTTCAAGCACGGTTTTTTATGATGATCCTGGTTTAAAAATTGGCGACCAAAGAGACCTACACATTTTTATTAACAGTGCTGATGAACCTAGAATTAATAGTTTGTTAGGAAATCCATTAGATCTTGTAATTACAGATGGTGGAATAGATTATAAGACTGCACAGGTTACTCTAAGTTCGTTTCGTCCTGGAGCAGGTGGTAATTTTGACTTAGGTGAAGCAAGTTACAAATGGAAGGATGTACACGCCCAAACCGTTATTGCAAATTTAACAGGTGATGTAACAGGTAATGTTACAGGCTCCGTAAAAGGAAATGTTCTAGCCAATGATACACAGGTGATGATTGATGCATCAACCAAGGAAATTGGTTATGCAGGAGCAACACTTAAAGGAACTTTGATTGGTAATGTAAGTGGTAACGTAACAGGAACTGCGTCAAATAGTAATAACCTCAATAATATTCCACCTTCGATCACAGTGCCAAGTCCGTTATCAACTAGCATACCTATAAGAGATTCAAACGGAGACATTACTGCTAATCAATTTAAGGGCACCGCTGATGAAGCAGACAAATTAGATGTCGACGGAACCTACAGAGTAGCAGATACAGATCCAGTCGCTAACACTGTGGCTGCAAGAGATAGTTCAGGAAATCTTGAAGCAGTGCTTTTTGAAGGCACAGCAACATCTGCAAGATATGCTGACCTTGCTGAAAAATATCTTACAGACAAAAATTATGAACCAGGTACTGTTGTAAGTGTAGGTGGACCGCAAGAAGTCACACAATCTAAGGAAGGGGATAGAGCTCTTGGAGTTATTTCTGCAAGTCCTGCTTACATGATGAATGCACACCTAGCAGGTGGACAGTTTGTTGCACTAAAAGGTAGACTGCAAGTTAAAGTAATTGGAGCAGTCAAGAAGGGTGATAGATTAGTTGCTACAAATGACGGATGTGCAAAAGCATCAACAGCATCACCGGATGTATTTGGAATCGCACTTCAAGACAGTAATCTGGAAACAGTGAAAATGATTGAAGCGGTGGTTCTATAATGGCAAATATCAAAGCCAGCGACATAAACACAATTAGACAGAAAGTTACTGATGTCTTAGGAACAGGTTCTGCGACATTTGGATATGGGCAAACAGTTTATAGTTCACCTATAACATCAGGAACGATTATTCAAAAGGTGCAATGGGATGCCGTAAGATTTGATATTGTTAATTCTTACATACACCAAACTGGAAACATACCTTCAGCAATAACAGTAAGCATATCTGACACAATCACAGATGATGCCAGCGGCGCTTATCAAAACTACGATTATTTTGGAGACGTGCTAAGGAATAATAGATTTGATGTAGCAACTGGACAGTTCGCAATTAGTGCAATAGACACAAAAACCACGAGTTCTAGTTGGAATACAAATGCATCAGCAGAATTAACAATCAATTTTTCAAATGCAACAGAAGGTAGATATTTTTTTAACAGTGGCGGAGCCATTAGGATAAGTTCTACGCTTACTGGAGGAACCAGTTCGCAGGCAAATGCTTGGACTAATCTTTTGAATGCTGTTGGAGAACAGGATTTCGTTGGAGATTTAATTGCTGCAAATGGTTACTACACTCTAACAAATACCTATCAAACTTATTTTTCAAGGGCAGCCAGCACACCATACAGTGCTAATCTATATCAACTAAAAGCAAAGTGTGATGTTGCTGATAACAGCGCAGGTACCGCACAACAGGTTACTATTAAAATTGAACTCAGCGACAGTTATGTTGATTTGGGTGCTCCACCACCAGGTGATTTGGTTGATGGAACGCTTACAATAGTAGCAGAAGAACTAAAAGCAACAGGAACACTTCAACCAACTGGTGATCCTTTTACGGTTGCCGGGCCAAATAGTTACTCAATGTCAGCAATTAGTCTCACTTAATTACGAGCCGATAAATACTTGTGAGGTAAAATATGGCAGGTGTTAACCAAAAAATAAGCAAAGTAGATTACAACACTATTCAATCGACAATTAATACTGTCTTGGGCACAGGGTCAGGAACTTTTGGTTATGGTCAACCTGTTTTAAGTTCTCAAGTTACAGAATCTGACTCGGTTACGGTAAATGAATATGCCGCACTGCGTTATGATATCATAAATGCCTATAAGCATCTAAACAATGGCTTACCACCGGATGTTGATGCACAGATTATAGGTGCAAAAGTTAGATATGATGCTGCTCCTCCCGACGCTGCACCTGTAAATTATTGGCTGTCAGTAGTTAATTCTATCAGCACGAATAGGCAGGGACTTGCAGTAAGTGGCCAGCGTGTTTCCGTAAATCATGGAACACAAAATTTTTCTAGTGCATGGGGTGCATCAGCACCTGTCGGTTCAACTCCACAATTAACTTGTCAGGTAGATGTTGAATGGCCAACAAGTGAACAGGCAAGGCATTTTTTTAACACAGGAAGTTCACTACAGTTTACAAGTTCGAGAACGGGCGGCAGCACAACCGCACAGAATACTTCATGGACAAACTTATTGAGCACGGCAGGCACAAGAATTTTTTCAGGCATCACTCCAGGAACGGGAACGTCTCCTAGCAATGGACAGAATTGGTTTAGGGCAAGGAACACGGCAGACACTTGGAGTTCGGTAACAGCATCCAGTCCCTACGCACTCAACGAATGGAACATCACAGTGCAGACAAATGACTCTCCTGCCGTTTCAAACAACAGTTCAGGTAGTTCAAGAAAATTAAGATTCTTTGTTTATTGGAACGATAATCACTTTCCATTAGGTGGAGATACTGATTCTGGAACACCAGTAAGACCAGGTGGGTATGGCCCTGACACTGTTGACGGAACCATATCACTCACCGTCCAAACCGTAAAAGCCTCAGGCGTTTTGGAACCAACGGGTTCTGGTAACTTTGAAGTAACCACTCCAACGGTCACAGTTGGTACAATCAATAACTAATAATTTTCTACCTCCATTAGACCCTCGATAAATAATATGCTACTATAATAGATAGGAGGTATTATGCAGGAACAATTGGACAAGGCACTTGAATTTGCCAATTATAGGCAGTCCTTTGCCATTCAAAGAAAAACGCTCAAGGAAAAAATTGACGCAAAATTAACCTACGGATTCAGCGGAGGCATATTCAAGATTGATAGAAGTCTGCTGAATTTTGTTGAGATGCTTATTAACAAGGGCAGAACAGAAAATGTAGTGCTGTTGGACGTTAACGATAATCCAATACTGGTAGAAAAATTGGAAGCATTCCGAGATGAAGTGTTTGATAGATACTTCACAGCAACCTTTGAATATCTTGAAGAATATCAAAAAATTAAAAAATCACGCTCCGTAGAAACACTGTTGGAAGTATAATGAACAGGGGTGTCGTATTATTCGCACACAACAACCGCCAGGTTGACTACGTTCGCATGGCTATTCTTGCGGCTAAACTAGCAAACAAAAATTTAAATGTTCCTGTGTCGCTGATAACCGATCCTTCCACTATAGATTGGGCCAAAGAATCCAAGGTAGAAAAGTCAATGACGGATGTGTTTGATAAGATTATAATCACACAGCGCCCCGATGATACAAAAAATATTAAAAATTATCACGATGGTAAAAGTAAAACACCAGCACCATTTACCAACGGTAATAGATACAGCGTCTGGGATCACACTCCCTATGAAAGAACGCTGATGATAGACACTGATTATCTCACACTGACAGATAATTTATCACAGTATTGGGATGCAGATGAGGATTTGTTAATAAGTCCACGATACAATGACATACAGGGAATGGAAAGAACGGGATACCTTGACACTCACATTTCCGAAACTGGAATAGAAATGCTGTGGGCAACAACTGTGATGTTTACAAAAAATGAAAATACAAAAACTTTTTTTAATTTAGTTGAGCACATAAAAACAAAATATAGGATGTATAGTGACGTGTACAGATTTAATCCAATGCTGTACAGAAATGACATAGCGTTTAGCGTGGCTAAACACATAATGAACGGATATCAGAATATTGATGAATACTGCCTTCCTGATATTTTTTCCACTGCTGATAGAGATGTGCTGGTTGATGTAAAGGATGGAAGATTGAAGTTTTTAATTGCGCAGAATAACACTGACGGCTATGTGGCTACATCAGTCAGCAACAAGGATGTCCATGTAATGAACAAGTTTAGCATAATGAGAAATTATGACAAGCTCATGGAGTTGGCACAATGACATTCGGTTATCTAATAATTGTAAGCGACAAGGGCGATACGGACTATGCAAAACTAGCATATGCACTGGCACTAAGCATCAAGAATACCCAGAGAGAAGGATATGACAAGGTAGCATTGGTAATCAATGATAAGGAACGTATCAAGAGTTTCACATCAACTTGGGTGTTCGATGAAATAATAGAATGGGATGGTGCGGAACATTGGGATGGACGCTCATACATGGATGTCCTCACTCCATGGAATGCTACAGTGTGCTTGGATGCTGATATGCTATTCCTAAGAGATTACAGCCACTGGGCAGAATATTTTATTAAAAATAGTGAGTTATATGTTGCTAACAGGGCATACACGTACAGGGGTGAGGTAGTAACAGAGGACTACTACAGAAAATGTTTCACTGCTAATGAACTACCCAATTTGTATTCCTTTTACACATTCTTTGTAAAGGACAGCAAGTTAGTAACGGATTTCTTTAAATTAAACAGAGACATTATTAAGAATCCTGAACTGTATGCAAATAATTTTTTAGCAAAATACAAGCCCAAGATTGTTGGCACGGATGAGGCATTCGCACTGGCAGCAAAAATACTTGATGTCACCGATGAGATTGCCTATCCATTGGATTTTCCGAGAGCAGTCCACATGAAGGGAATGATACAGAATTGGCCCTATGCCGCGGAAGACTGCTACGATCACATAGGATTTTATTTTAATAAAAAAGGCAAATTAAAACTTGGTAACTATGAACAGAATGATATTGTTCATTATGTCAACAAAGAAAAAGTAACACTGGAAACAGTAAACATATTGGAGGAAATAGCATGGAAGAAAAACAATTAGAACTTCCTGATTTTGACGAATGGATTAAAACCTATGAGCCAGAAACAATAGTATATAATGCTGCATTTGATCCTGAAACAGGAAGAGTACTAGCAGTAGGTCCTAATCATACTGTGAACAATGAAAAATATCAAAGCACGATTGTTCTTGAATCAGATACCGCTGAAAAAATTATTAGCGGAGAAATTAAAATGAGCAAGTGTTTTATTGATCCGGATCAAGGCGAACTTGAAATAGTTGAACGCAAGGATTTATATAAAATAGATGATGTGTTGCACAGAATTATTGTTAGGAAGTATTCGGATATCAAAAAGCCAGACATCTATTTAGAACACAATGCTAAGTCAAATGTGATGACAGTTGAACTCAGTGAGGAGTATGGCGGAACTTACAAGCAGAAAAAGGGCGTCGATGTTGCAAAAAGAAAAATGTTTTGGGACGGAGAAACCGAACTTGACTTTACTATAACTGATTATAATGATCCTAATGTTATTACGGATAATTTTACAGTAAGGATAAACGAATTAGTTGG
>JGI10211J34971_10002923_pt1 | contig 13756 bp, 4 predicted proteins | sample Etolagsediment_FD_34971 | JGI IMG/M metagenome (IMG submission 34971) | reverse complement strand
GGATGAATAATAACGGTAAAATCAACTTCATTCCACGGTAAAAATTAAAATCATAATATCATGAAAACCAGAGCAGTTTTAATTTTAATGACTTTTGTTTGGTTCGGATTGTCGGCCCAGCAAGTAAGTCTGGATATCAAACCATCGTCCGGCGATTGTTTATTGCAAAGCGATTGCGAAAGCAACACGATTTGTTACGATTTAACAATTTCAATCGATCAGCCGAACTGGGAACTAAGATCATATAATGTGTGGGTGCATTATCCATCTCCACCATTGCTGAGTTTTAATAGCGACAACGCTTGCCTTACACAGAATGGAGGAGATACAGATAATAACCCAGATGGCCAGTACAGAGTTGGTGGAGTTAACGGATCATTTCCTATGCAGCAAGACGTAGCAGTTGCTTTCCATTCCATCTGTTTGGAATATGATGAGGGTAGCATGATATTGGATTCTTTAATTGGAGTAGGAGGCGAAGCCATGATTTATGGCTTAGCTTTCGAATCTACTGTTACAATGAAAAATGTCGCAACAGGCGAAACCACAGGATTTGTTATTTCAACAATGAATTCAACCGCCGTTCAGCTCGATAACAAGCAGATACTTGCCATCGAATCGGGCTGGAGCGGTGTTTCATCCTGTATGGAACCTGACCAAACTGACATCGAATACATAATGTCGCCTGTAATTGACGACCTTGTGGTGATGTACAACCTTACCGAGGGAATTTATTCCCCGGAAAATAATCTGAATACAATCAATAACTGGAATTACAAATCCGGCTATATCATGAAGGTAAATAATGGTGTTTCTTTAAATATTTGCGGTGCAGAACCTGAAAATAAAGACATCAACCTAATGGCAGGCTGGAATGTAATTCCGGTTTTATGTAATGAAAATGTACCCATAGAAACAGTGTTTGACGAAATTGGTGATAATTTGGTGATTGTAAAAGAAATTGCCGGATATCAGATCTATTACCCAGAGTTTTCAATTAATTCTCTCAGCAGTCTTATTCCCGGCAGAGCATATTTAGTGAAGGTACTCGAAAGCTGTACTATAAGTTATCCGGCCCAATCTGATAAAAGCCCGGCCAAAAACCAGGCCTACTATTTCGAATTGATTACCCCCTGGAATATGCCAAATAAAACCCCTGAATCGCATACCATTTGTTTTGAAAGCGATATTGCCGGACAATTTCAAACCGGCGACCTGATCGGTGCATTCGATCAAAACGGTTCATGCACAGGCATCATGGAAATTCTTGACAGTAAAGATGCTTTTGCGCTTTCGGTTTTTGGAAATGACAATACTACAGAAATCAAAGATGGTATGAATGAGTCAGAACGCATTGCCTTTTCGTTGTATCGAACGGCAACTGGCGAAACCTATAATCTTGACCTGGCTTTTCGCTATGACTCCCCATGCGATGATCATTTTTTACCAAACGGAATATCCATTGTAAAAGATGCTTTATTGAGTGCAACCGGCACAGGGATTAACAATTATCTTTCTGGGGTTGACCTGCAAATATTCCCCAATCCCACACCTGGCGAAACCAATTTTAAATTAACAGGTGATGTGCTGATTGATGGTGAACTGATAGTAACCGACTCGAGAGGACAAATGATTTTTAACACCAAACATCTTCATGAAGGCGGAGTATCGTTTCGTGAATTTGATTTTTCCAAATACAGTCCGGGAGTATATTATCTGAGACTCATCTCAGAAAATTATCTCAACATTCAAAAAATAGTGGTGAAATAATATAAAAACTATAATAAAAGCTTTATGAAAAAAGGAATTTTACTAATCGTTGCAATGACACTATTTTTCTTTGTCGCTAATGCACAAACAGTTGTCATTGATATTCAGGAATCCGATGGTGGATGCGGAGTTGGAACGGATTGTGAAGCAAATATTGCTTGTTTCGATTTGTTGATAACCATTAACCAACCCAATTGGGCACTGTCTTCATACAATGTATGGACCCAATACCCCGTACCTCCAACAATGAGTTATCTCTCCGATAATGCATGTATATCAAACAATGGTGGGGATACAGAGGATAATCCCAACGGGCAATACAGGGTTGCGGGGATTGACGGCGAATTTGTTTTACCTGTCAACACACCAACAATTTTCCACAGCATTTGCTATTCCTATTCTGATGAGATGGAAATCAAAGATTCGCTCATTGCATCGGGAGGTACATTATTGCTGTATGGAACGCCATTTTATACCACAGTTACGTTGATAAATAATTTGACCGGACAAACAGCGGGCCTGGTAATACCTCAGCAGGAATTTCTAACCCTTGATGGGAGTACTTTTACATGCTTGAATCCGGAACTATCAATTTTGAAAGAACTTACGTCCAATGCTGATAATGATAATTCCAATACCATTTCGGAAGGCGATGTTTTAACCTATACACTTACTGCAACAAATACAGGTAGTGTTCAGGAAACCAATGTTGTGGTCAGCGATCCCATGCTTACACCTTCAAGTGCATCCTGTGCAACACTTGATCCCGGTGAAACATGCATATTGGTTGGGACTTATACCGTTACACAGGACGATGTGGACGCCGGTGAAATTGTAAATACGGGCACCGTCGATTCTGATAATACAGATCCGAAGGAAGATCAGGTCATAACACCAGTGCCAAACACACCGGGAATCGACATTGAAAAGACACTACTGACGGATGTTACCGGCGGTGTATCACCGGGCGATGTTTTAAGCTATTCAGTTAAAGTTGAAAATACCGGTGACGTAACATTGCATAATGTAGTAGTAAGTGATCCTAAATTAACACCAAATTCAACAACATGCCCATCAATAGCAATTGGAGGGTTTTGTACCTTATCCGGACTGTATATTGTAACCCAGGCCGATATTAATGCCGGCCAAATTGTAAATACGGCCACAGGTAATTCTGACGAAACCGATGAGGTGGTCGATCAGGTAATAACTCCCATTATACAAAATCCGGAAATTTCAATTGAAAAATCATTGATTTCTGATATTTCAGGTGGTATTGAAGTGGGAGATATTTTGGTCTATTATATCGAAGTTACCAATTCAGGGAACCTGACTTTGCACAATGTCACCATCAGCGACCCAATGCTGACGCCAAACTTTAAAACCTGCTCAACTGTTGCTCCAACAGGTATTTGCACCCTGGTCGGTACTTACATTGTTAAGCAATCTGATGTTGATGCCGGACAAATAGTAAATACAGCAACCGGCGATTCTGATGAAACCGGCCCTGAAACTGATGAGGTAACCACACCAATTGCACAAACTCCGGAAATTACAACAGTAAAAAGTTTAATAACAGATATTTCAGGAGGAGTGATTGCCGGTGATGTTATTTCTTATGAGGTAGTAGTTACCAATACGGGGAATATCACATTAAATAATGTTACCGTAAGCGACGTAAAGCTTACGCCCGACCAAACATCCTGCGCAACACTTGCTCCCGGCGATGCTTGTACTTTAACAGGAACTTACACCATTTCACAGACAGATATTGATGCAGGCCAGATTGTGAATGAAGGGATTGGCGACTCGGATGAAACTCCGCCGGATTTTGATGAAATCATTACACCACTGCCATCAGCTCCCGAAATGACCACCACAAAAAATTTACTAACTGATATTTCTGGTGGCGTATCCGTAGGAGATGTGCTCATCTATCAAATTGAAGCTTTAAATAGTGGAGATATTACATTGCATAATGTAACCGTTACGGATGATAAGCTTACACCAGGTTTAGCGAACTGTGCCACATTACTTCCGGGAAATGTATGCACGCTTACCGGTATCTACACCGTTACCCAGGCTGATAAGGATGCCGGACAAATTGTAAATACAGGGATTGGTGATTCGGATGAAACCGATCCGGAGCCTGATGAAATCACAACACCACTTGATCAGAATCCTGCCATTGAAACTGTAAAAACGTTACTCACCGATATTTCAGGAGGCGTTGAAGTTGGAGATGTGCTTACCTACCAGGTTGAAGTAACCAATATCGGAGATATCACCTTGAATAATGTAAGCGTTACCGATGATAAACTGACCCCTGATTTCACAAGTTGCCCGAGTCTTGCAATTGGTGAAACATGCACATTAATCGGTGAATATACCGTAACACAAGATGATAAAGATGCCGGAGAAATAGTAAATACGGGTATTGGTGATTCTGATGAAACCGATCCCGAACCGGATGAAATCACATCACCACTCGATCAGAATCCTGCCATTGAAACCGTGAAAACTTTACTCACCGATATTTCTGGTGGCGTTGAAGTGGGAGATGTGCTTACCTACCAGATTGAAGTGACCAATATCGGCGACATTACCTTGAATAATGTTAGCGTTACAGATGATAAACTGACCCCAGATTTCACAACTTGCGCAAGTCTTGCGATTGGTGATGTATGTACCTTAATTGGCGAATATACCGTAACACAGGCCGACAAGGATGCCGGACAAATAGTGAATACTGGTATTGGTGATTCGGATGAAACCGATCCGGAACCTGATGAAATTACCACACCGCTAGATCAAAACCCTGCATTGGAAACAGCAAAAACATTACTCACCGATATTTCGGGTGGAGTTATGGCAGGTGATGTGCTTACATTTTCAATAGTGGTTACCAATATTGGTGATATTACCTTGACTAATGTTACAGTTAGCGATGGTATGATTTCTCCCGGCTTCCATTCCTGTCAAACTCTTGAGCCTCTTCAGGCATGCACGCTAACAGGAAATTATACGCTTACACAGGCCGATATTCAGGCCGGCCAAATCGTAAATACCGGTATCGGAAATTCAAATGAAACACCTGAGGATAGCGATCTGCTAACGACCCCCTTACCACAGGTTGCAGAAATGGAAATCCAGAAGCAATTACTCACTGATGTTTCAGGAGGGATTTCACCTGGTGACATTCTCACCTATTATATCGAAGTTAAAAATACCGGAAACGTTATTTTGAACAATGTGGAAGTGAGCGATCCGATGCTCACACCCAACTCACATAGTTGTGCAATGCTTGTTCCGCAGGGTATTTGTTCCTTAACCGGAATCTATACTGTAGTGCAGAGTGATATTGATGCCGGTGAAATTGTAAATACTGCTACCGGTGATTCTGATGAGACAGATCCACTCGACGATCAGCTTATTACGCCAATAGAACAAATTCCTGATATCGACATTGTGAAAACGCTGATAACTGATATATCAGCGGGTGTATTTACCGGTGACGAATTGGTTTATACAGTGGAAGTTACCAATACCGGGAACATCACACTTACAAATGTTCAGGTAAGTGATACAAAGATCACACCTGCATTTACAAATTGTACCTCCGTGCCCCCGGGTGAGGTTTGCACACTTACCGGAACTTATACGGTTACACAGGATGATATCGAAACCGGACAAATAGTGAATACCGGGACCGGAACTTCTGATCAGGCCGGGCCTGTTTTTGATGAGTTAAATACACCACTGCTCCAGATTCCCGAACTGACTACAACCAAAACACTTTTAACTGATATTTCTTTAGGGGTGTATGTAAATGATGTGTTAACCTATTCAGTAGAAGTACTGAACAGTGGAAATGTGGCGCTTACCAATGTAACAGTGACCGATACTAAAATCACACCCAATTCTACAATTTGTGGAGTTTTATATCCGGGCGAAATTTGCACTTTAACAGGAAACTATAGCGTGACCCAAGATGATATTAATGCCGGGCAAATTGTGAATACCGGAGTTGGTGATTCCGATCAAACCGGTCCTGATCCCGATGAACTTACAACCCCCGTATTTAGTGGCCCCATCATTACTGCCACCGATGATCAAGGTCTGCCTGTAAATGGATACGATGGAGGATTATCTTTTGCCAATGTTTTGGTTAACGATCTATTGGGTGTCGATCCGGTGAATCCGGCTGAAGTTACAATTACCCAGATAAGTTCAACCAACCCGGGTGTAGACCTTAATGAGACAACAGGTGAGGTTACAGTCGCACAGGGTACACCTTCCGGAACCTACTATGTAGTTTATGAAATCTGTGAAATTATCAACCCGACAAATTGCGACCAGGCTACGGTTACTGTTCCGGTTACTGCTCCCGAAATCGTTGCTAACGATGATACCGGAACTCCCGTAAATGGATATGAAGGTGGTGTTTCTGTTCCCAATGTGCTTGTTAACGATTTACTTAATGGCGATCCTGTGGATATTGCTGATGTTACTCTCGAAGAAATCAGCAGCGAAGACCCCGGTGTTACGCTCAATCCTGCGACCGGTGAAGTAAATGTTGCTCCGGGAACCCCTGCGGGAACCTATGAACTAGTTTATGAAATCTGTGAAATTGTAAATCCTGATAATTGCGATCAGGCTACTGTAACCGTAATAGTTGAAGCTCCTGAAATCATCGCCAACGATGATACCGGAACTCCAGTAAATGGTTACGAAGGCGGAGTTGCCGTTCCTGATGTTTTGGTTAACGACTTGCTCAATGGCGATCCTGTGGATATTGCTGATGTTACTCTCGAAGAAATCAGCAGCGAAGACCCCGGTGTTACGCTCAATCCGGTTAACGGTGAAGTAAATGTTGCTCCGGGAACCCCGGCGGGAACCTATGAACTGGTTTATGAAATCTGTGAAATTGTAAATCCTGATAATTGCGATCAGGCCACAGTAACCGTAATTGTTGAAGCTCCTGAAATCATCGCCAACGATGATACCGGAACTCCGGTCAATGGTTATGAAGGCGGTGTTGCCGTTCCTGATGTTTTGGTTAACGATTTGCTCAATGGCGATCCTGTGGATATTGCTGATGTTACGCTCCAAGAAATCAGCAGCGAAGACCCCGGTGTTATGCTCAATCCTGCCACCGGTGAAGTAAATGTTGCTCCGGGAACCCCGGCGGGAACCTATGAGTTGGTTTATGAAATTTGTGAAATTGTAAATCCTGATAATTGCGATCAGGCCACCGTAACTGTAATTGTTGAAGCTCCCGAAATCATCGCCAACGATGATACCGGAACTCCCGTAAATGGATATGAAGGTGGTGTTTCGGTTCCCAATGTGCTTGTTAACGACTTCCTCAATGGCGATCCTGTGGATATTGCTGATGTTACCCTTGAAGAAATCAGCAGCGAAGACCCGGGTGTTACGCTCAATCCTGCCACCGGTGAAGTAAATGTTGCTCCGGGAACCCCGGCCGGAACCTACCAATTGGTTTATGAAATATGCGAAATTGTCAATCCGACAAACTGCGATCAGGCTACAGTTACAGTAACCGTTTTGGCTCCTGAAATTATTGCTAATGATGATATCGGCGATCCTGTGAATGGATATGCTGGCGGGGTTTCTTTGGATAATGTGCTGGAAAATGACCTGCTAAACGGTGTTCTTGTTGATATTACCGAAGTCACGATAACCCAGATTAGTACTACAAATCCCGGCGTTACTCTCGATCAACTGACTGGTGAAGTTACTGTTGCTCCGGGAACACCTGCCGGAAATTACGAGCTGGTTTACGAAATCTGTGAGATTCTGAATCCTGACAATTGTGATCAGGCAACTGTCTTTGTTGAAGTATTGTTTTCAACCATTGTTGCTAACGATGATACCGGTGATCCTGTTATTGGATTGCTTGGTGGTATCTCTCTGACCAATGTGCTGGTAAATGATGAACTCAACGGACTACCGGTAGATATCGCGGACGTTATTATTACTCAAAACAGTACTTCAATTTCTTCAGTTACTCTCGACCCATTAACCGGTGAGGTGAACGTCGGGCCCGGAACCCCGGAAGGGAGTTACGAAATAGTTTATACAATATGCGAAATATTAAATCCAACCAATTGTGACGATGCTGTCGTTACCATTCCGGTGCTCGCCGCAGAGATTGTAGCAAACGATGATGCAGGCGATCCGGTGAATGGATTTGAAGGCGGCGTATCTTATGTCGATGTTCTTATAAATGATCTGCTCAACGGTGATCCGGTGGATATTTTGGATATCAATTTAACTCAAATAAGTTCCACCAATCCTGGTGTTACTTTGAATCCGCTTACCGGAGAGGTAGTGGTTGCCCCGGGAACACCTGCCTGCAATTATGAATTGGTTTATAAAATTTGTGAAATACTTAATCCTGACAATTGCGATCAGGCAACAGTAACAGTTCCTGTTACAGCTCCTGAAATTATCGCCAACGACGATTCCGGTAATCCTGTTAATGGTTTTGAAGGAGGTGTTTCATTTACCAATGTTTTGATAAACGATTTGCTCAATGGTGATGCTGTTGATATTACAGATATTACCTTAACACAGATAAGCACTTCTAATCCCGGAGTTACCCTCGATCCTCTTTCAGGCGAAGTAAATGTTGCTCCTGGCACTCCTGCCGGTAATTATGAACTCGTTTACGAAATTTGTGAAATACTTAATCCTGACAATTGTGATCAGGCCACAGTAACAGTGCCGGTTACCGCTCCCGAAATCATTGCCAACGATGATGCCGGCGATCCAATAAACGGATATACCGGTGGAGTATCTTTTGTAAACGTTCTTGAAAATGATCTCTTAAATGGTTTGCCGGTTGATCCTGCTGATATTACACTCGGGGAAATCAGCAGCACCAATCCCGGCGTTACACTCAATCCCCTGACTGGCGAAGTAAATGTTGCGCCTGGCACTCCGGAAGGAAACTATGAATTAGTGTATGAGATTTGTGAGGTTGTTAATCCAGCAAACTGCGATCAGGCCACAGTTACGGTTCCGGTTACAGCTCCTGAAATCATTGCAAATGATGATGCAGGAACTCCTTTAAACGGGGTGTTCGGTGGTGTATCTTTTGCCGATGTGTTGTTTAATGATTTGTTGAATGGCCTTCAGGTTGATATTTCCGATATCACACTTGTTGAGATTAGCAGCACTAATGCCGGTGTTTCGCTCAATCCGCTCACAGGAGAAGTAATTGTTTCTCCCGGAACACCTGCCGGAGATTATGAACTGGTATATGAAATTTGTGAAGTTGTAAATCCAACAAACTGCGACCAGGCCACCGTTACTGTTCCTGTATTTGAAGAACCTTCAGGCGAATTCTGTTTCAACGAAGAACCGGCAGAAACCGGTGTTCTATCTTATTTCTGTTCAACTGAACCCATTGCATTTACATTGTGCGATATCCTGACCGGGGAAGCCCCGTTTACCATTTGTTGGGAATTGGACGGTGCACCGGATTGCGAAACCATTGTTTATATTGGTGATACCTTATTCCTCCAAACACTCGATCCCGGAACTTATCATGTAGAAATAACTTCTATTACGGATAATCTAGGTAATTTTGCCACCGATCTTACCTCCTGCGATTTCAACATCGAAGTTGTAACCGGTCCAACGGCTTATGCCGGCATCGATGCAACAGTTTGTGAGGGTATTAATCATGTGCTAAGTGCTGCAACTGCAAGTAATTATAGTTCACTTGAGTGGACCGGAGGGCAAGGTGGTGTATTTATCCCATCCAATACCATGTTAAATCCAATGTACATTCCAAGTGCACTGGATATCGAAAATGGTTTCGTTGACCTTTGTTTATCAGCAAACCCTGAAGACCCCTGCACTACTCCGTTTACTGATTGCTTGACGTTGACAATCCGTGCCAATGCTGTTGCAAATGCAGGCATCGACATTAGTGTGTGCGAAACAGATGGATTTGTAGAGTTGAATGGCGTTGTTACAAACGGTAACCCCGCATGGGCAGAAACAATATTTACCGGAGGTTTCTTCGAAGATGCCAATCTTGCATCAACCAAATATTTTTTCTCTGGTGATGACATCCTTTTAGGAACAATCGAGCTTTGCCTAACCGCTATACCAAGTAACCCGTGTTTTATCCCGGATACCGATTGCCTGAACGTGACCATTACACAAAGTCCTGATGTGAATGCAGGTCTGGATAAGCAGGTTTGCGAAGGGGAGTCAATTTTGATGGACGATGCTAGTGCCGATAATGCTGCAAGTCTTGAATGGACTACCAATGGAGATGGAACCTTTAGTGATAACTCCATTATCGATCCAATCTACTACCCCGGTGAAGATGATATTACGCTTGGTAGTGCTCAGCTCTGCCTGATTGGCTATCCGCTTGGAGGGTGTGCCGATTTTAGCATCAATTGCTTAAATCTTACCATATTAAATGCTCCTTCAGCCAGCATTGGCCCTGATCAGGAATTGGCTTGTGCCGATTATGATGTTGACAATGGCGCATGGCTGCCACTTGAGTTCAACAATACAATCACCGGTGATTATATTTCGATAGAATGGACTACCGATGGAGATGGAACCTTTAGTAATCCAAATGCTGAAAATCCAAAATATTATCTTGGGCTTTCGGATATTTGGGATGGCGATCTTGAAATTTGTATAAATATCCAGGCTGCCGGAAACTGCCTTTTTAATGTTACTGAATGTATTACCATATATGTTCCTCAACAGCTAATCTATTTTGATGAAGACAAATGGTGGGGTATTTCATCCTACCTCGAAACCGACCTTCCTACAGTTCCTGAGGTGATGGAGCCTCTGGTTCTTATTCCCGGATCACAGTATCTCGTTAACATGGTTGATAAACAAGGTAAATATTATTGGCCTGAGCCTGTCCCGCCACAAGCTACACTTGGCGATTGGATGCCCATCGGGTATAAACTAAAGGTAAAGAATACACCGGCCTGTTTGCCGATTTATGGGGATTCACTGGCCGACCAAACCTTCGAAGTAAATGGTTCGTTTACCTATCTGCCGGTATTAACCAATGTGCCTACGGATATTGAGACCTTGTTTGCAGGCCATTTGGAAGATATTTTATTGATCTACCACTGGGCCGAAGGCCAGCTTTGGACACCCATTGCCTCCGACTTCGACGAACTCTATCCCGGATATGCATACCTGCTGGTCAACAAATTTGGATACGACCCCTACACGGTTACCTATCCCGACTTTGTTCCTGACGCACCACACTTGTATCCCATCCAGGTTAAAAAATCAGATAAGGCAAATAATTCACCCTGGAGTGATGTTAAAAATACTGCGCTGCCGCACATTTTCCTCTTTGCCGAAAATGCTGTGTCAAGGTTATTACCCGGAGATATTCTCGGTGTATTTAATGAGGGTAACGAGTGTTTCGGGATGGCAGAATACGGAGATAAGGATGCGATTTATAAACTGGTTGCTATGGGTAACAATGGAATCTCTAAAGATGAACGCGGATTTAATGTAAATGATAAAATGACTTTTAAAGTATATCGCCAAAGCACTGGTGAAGAATTGGAAGTAAGCTTCATTTACGATACTCAATTCCCATCATCCGACGGATTGTATGCCAACAATGGCGTTTCGATGGTTAAGGATATTGTCATTTCCACCACTTCAATCACCGGGCCCTTTGCTGAATCGTACCAATTGAATGTTTATCCAAATCCGGCAAGTGTTGATCTGAATATTGTTTCAAATCAAATCATCAGTGAGATTCAGATTTTGAATAACCTCGGACAGGTGGTTTTCGAATCCAATCCGGAGGCTAAATCCACAGTTGTGGATGTTTCTATGCACCCGAAAGGAATCTACCTCGTAGCTGTAAAAAGCGAAAACGATCAGGTAACAATAAAACGAGTCTCGATCTACTAAGGTTGACGACATGTATAATAATAAAAGGGCTGCCTTCGGGTAGCCCTTTTTTGTTTTACGTTGTGGGTATAGAACTATTGGAATTGTAGCATTTATAAAATTCCACTTACTTTTGCCGGCTAATTTGAAATTAAATGACAGCAAAAGATATTGAAATAATGGCCCCGGTTGGCTCCTACGAATCCTTGATGGGAGCTATTCAAGGTGGGGCAAACTCAGTTTACTTTGGAATTGGAAAGCTAAACATGCGCTCCCGATCTTCAAAAAATTTCACCATTCAGGACCTCGAAAAAATTTCAGGCATTTGCCGCGAGAATAATATCCGTTCCTACATCACCCTTAACACTATTGTTTACGACAGCGAACTCGATGAGATGAAGGAGATCGTGAAGGCCGCCAAAGCCAATAACATCTCAGCCATTATTGCTTCCGATCAATCTGTAATTCAATATGCACGGACGGTGGGAGTGGAGGTACACATGTCAACCCAAACCAACATCACCAATATTGAAGCAGTAAAATTCTGGGCCAATTTTGCCGATGTGATGGTAACCGCACGCGAACTTTCAATACAGCAGGTGGCCGAAATTACTGCTCAGATAGAAAAAGAACAGGTGAAAGGCCCCTCAGGAAACCTTGTGCAAATCGAAGTTTTTGCCCATGGTGCGTTGTGCATGGCGGTTTCAGGAAAATGCTACATAAGCCTTGACACCATGAATTCTTCTGCAAACCGAGGAGCTTGTTTACAGGCTTGCAGGCGTGGTTACAAAGTTACCGATATCGATAGTGAAATTGAGCTCGAAATCGACAACCAATACATCATGTCGCCCAAAGATTTGAAAACCCTCGATTTTATCGATAAGATATTAAAAGCCGGAGTCAGGGTGCTGAAAATTGAAGGCCGTGGCCGTTCGGCCGATTATGTGAAAACCGTGAGCAGCGTTTATCGCGAGGCGGTGGATGCATATTTTGCCGGGAAGTTCACCCAGGAAAACATTGACCTTTGGAACGAAAAGCTTGCTACTGTTTATAACCGCGGCTTTTGGGACGGCTACTACATGGGCAAAAAGTTGGGCGAATGGACTGAGGAATATGGTTCTGTGGCAACAAAACGCAAGGAATACATCGGTAAAGTCACCAATTATTTCACAAAAATTGGTGTGGCCGAAATCAAGATTGAAACAAAGGAGTTGGCTGTTGGCGATGAAATTCAAATTAACGGGCCAACAACCGGCGTTTATGAGGCAGTAATTTCTGAAATCCGTGTTGATAAAAAATCGGTTAAAAAAACAGTAAAGGGAGAACTCTGCTCCATTGCCACATCAGAATTGGTTCGCAGAATGGATAAGGTATTCCGGGTCTTCGATGCTGAGGATAGCTTGTAAGGATTTTGAAATTTTAATTTTTCAGTATTTCGTGAAATTTGATGTTTTAGTGTTTTAGTGGCAAAATCCCCCTTTTCATCCTCATGATAGGCCGGCAGGTTTGTAAGTATCAATCAATGATTAAAAAACCATATTAGTCACATTAGTTCACATAAGAAAATATATACCCACAATTGCCGCCTTGCAATTAATCGCTAATGTCCCTCCACTATAAGACCCCTGAATTCGCCTACTTCATTTCGTTCCCTTCGTTCTCCTTCTCTCAGTCACTTTGTCTCCCCATCTCTTCGTTCGCCTTCCGTCGCCTCCTTCGCCTCCTTCGCTCATTTCACTCCAGTCGCTTCGTTCTCCCCTTCTCTCAGTCATTCCATCCCTCCTAACTCTCCTCTTCAAAAAACAACTGGTAATAATCCATTCCGGTTTCTTCGTCGTGGCCTTTGCGGATGCGATCGCGGTTGCCATGCACGTAAACATGGAAGTTTTTATCCAGCTTTATCACACTTTTAAACACCCCGGAAGTTTTTTTAACGGCAGGTGCCGATATGTTAAACGAATCGTCAAATTTTACCTGGTTATCATATTCATAAGCCTCGCGATGGTTTTTAAAACTTTCGATAATCTGCGGTTCCTGCATCACTTCATTGGAA
>JGI10211J34971_10002922_pt1 | contig 13758 bp, 4 predicted proteins | sample Etolagsediment_FD_34971 | JGI IMG/M metagenome (IMG submission 34971) | reverse complement strand
CGAGACGCTCCGGATCGGGCGCACCGCCGAGCGCGCTCAAGACGCCGGACGCCACAAGCCGACGGGCCCACGCACCGCGGGCGAGGACGGACGTGCGTGCGCGCTCCGCGGACAGACGCAGTTCCTTCTGCCAGATGCCTGCAGGGCCGCCCGTGAAACCCGCACCGGTGGACGTATCCTCACCGCCCAACCCAGTCAGCCGGGACATCAAGCCGGCGGCGTCTGTCATCGTGTCGCCGAGCAGGAACAGGGCACGCTGCCTCGCCTCTGCGGTGCCGGGCTCGACCGCCACGCGAATGCCGGTCACGCGATTTGTCAACGCCGCGACTGACGTCCGTATCGTCGCTGCCTCCGGCGCGTCGCCGATGGCCGATGCGACCCGGAGCAGTCCGGTCAGGTCGTTCTCCGCGGCACGCAACTCCTTCTGCACGGCGCCGACCGACTTCGTGGCGTCACCAAGCGACTGGCGGGCCTTCTCAAGGCGAACGACGACCGACGCGACCAAGTCGGACCGTCCAGCCAAGTACTGCACTCCCATGTCGGGGAATGCGGCAAGGAACTCGTCCACCATCGCGGGGTTCGCGCTGTCGCTCACGAGACGTCGGACGAGGGACAGGCAGGTGCGAGTTCGCGCGAACTCTTCGTACGCAACGTAGCGTTGCGCGTCTTCCGCGGACGGCGTCACGGTTGCGAGTTCCGCAAGATCGGTGGCCAGCTTGGCATGCAGGGGAGCCAGCCGGTCGAGCACGTCGCCAACGCCGGCGAGGAGTTCCGTCTCCTGCTGTCGCCTCGCGGCCTCGCGAAACTCCCCGATGGCCGGCCCGGCCTGCAGCACGTAGCGTCTCGAGAGCTCGCGGAGACGCAGGAGGCGCAACGCCGCCACCGTCGCATCCTCGACCTGCGCGCCGCCATAGGTCGCCCGGAACGTCGCCAGGAGTCCGATGTGTTCAAGCTCTCTCGTCTCGTCGGACAACGCCTCCGACAGCAGGCCGATGCATCCGCGAACAGCGTCCAGATCGGCGTCGGCGAGCGCTTTGCGCAGTCGGTAGATCGCAATGCCGGCAGGTTGGCTTGTCGCCGACAAGCCGACGGAGAGCGTACCGGCCGGGATCTGTTCGTGCCGCCACTCGGTGTCGGGCGACAGAGGGCCTGTCGCCGAGTTGTTCCCCAAACGGATCCCGGCCTCAGCGGCCAACAACGAGAGCTCCAGCTCCCGTTCGTCGTCCGAGACTCGTTCAAGGGATCGGGCGCGCTGCGCTTCCGCGAGCGATGCCAGGCGCACGGCGCCGGCGTAGTCCCGGGCAATGTTCGGGTCGGGACTCGCCGGCGGAGAGAGAAGGCGGCCCGCAAGAGCGTGCCACGCCTCGGCATCGTCTGTGTCGACGACGCGCCACACGGCGGCGACCGTGTGGGCCAGCAGACGCGGCCGGAACGGCAGAAACAGCTCCCGGTCCATCATGCGCAATTCGCACACAAACCAATCACGCACGCGGCGACGCTTGTCGGCATTGTCGGCCGGCCCCGGAAGTCGCGTCGGGAACGACGCCGTGTAGAGTTCGCCGAGCCTCCGGCACGAGTCCTGATGCTGGGCCAACAGTGAGGGAAGCGCAGGTTTGAGCGTGGCGATGAGCCGGGAGAGATGGCCCGCCACGTCCGTCGCCGCCTCCTGTGCACGACCCGACGACCCACGGCGCAGGTAGTATGCCGCCGTGTTCATGCCACCCACCGCGTCCTTGGTCGCGACCTCGTCCAATGCGTCCGACGAACGCGCAAACCCGATGAGTTCCTCGCCCAAGTCCATGAGCGACTGGTAGTAGAGCAAGCGCCGCTTCTTCATGGACCGCGCCTGTCCCTCGTCGGAAGCGTCGCCGGCCACGTGATCGCGGATGCTGTCATGGATCCGGGTCGCTTCGTCCCGCATGCCGTGCAACCGCCACATCACGTTCTTGGCGAGACGGTACCGGATCAGCTTCGGCATCACGTTGACGGTCAGCTCCTGCAGCGTCTGCGCGCGGACATGCATCGGATCTTCACCGGTCCGTGCGGAGGTCGCAAAGGCTGCGGCCCGGACCGTGCCGTGCAGCCTGCGCACGTCCCATTTGTCGAACGGCGAGAGCGTGAAATGATGCTCCCGTTCGAGCAGGTCGAGCAACGACGCCATGGACGGTTCCGGTGCGACAACAACGCCCGCGGACTCCGCCCGACGGCGGATGCTCTCATAGTCGCCGGAGGGGAGCAGCATCGGGTTGCCCGGACTCTCGCTCCCGGGCATTTCCGCGATCTCGGCGAGCGCCTGCTGCAGGAAGCGGAGCGCCACGAGGCGCTGGCGTTCGTGCTCCCCGCGAGTGAACGCCACTACGCGGATGCGGACCTCGCGGGAGAGGGTGTCCGCACCGGCCGTATCGCGCGCACGCAGTGCCAGGCTGACCACGTCGCCGGGGACGGCACCCAGTTGGCCCAAGTCGAGTACGGTGGCCACGTCGACCCGCTTCGGATGTTCCTCATCGCCCGTGGAAACCGGGAACTCAACGGGTGCTGTTTCCTGTTCCGGATCGGGGTTCACCACGCAACGCAGCGCGACTTCCGCAACGCCGAAGTCGTCGGACACAGCAGCCCGCACCGCCACGTACTCGCCCGGGACTCTCTCCGCCTCCGCCGGAAGTGAGTCCAGGCCCACGGACGGTGCCTCGTCGCGCAGCAGCTCCAGCGCCACGACAGCGGGCTCGACGTTGACAAAGCCCTCTGCATCAGTGACCGAGACACGCAACACCGTGCTGTCCTGGAACACGAAGTCGTGCGACGCCGTGTCCGTCTCTCCGTCCCAGCCGAGCGTCAGCGGTTCGTCAACGCCGTCCGCTGTCATGTCGCGCCGACCGACCGGTCGGTCGGTGCCAAACTCGATCCGGACCGTGCTCCCGGGCAGGACTCCCAGTGGCTCGGCCGGTGCCGGCACGCGCGTCGCGGGCAGCCCCGTGTATGCTGGCGGCGTGACATGCACTGCGAGACGCGTCACGCGCGGCTGTTGCACAACTCGGACGGCAGAGACCGCCGTCTGAGCGTCGCCGTGACGGATGCGGAAGGAAAAGCTGTCCCTCAATTCGCCACGAGAGAACAGGTAGAGATCGCGCCGGACACGGCTCATAGTGCGGAGTTCGCCGTCGTTGAACGCGAACAACTCGTCTGGCCCGCGATGCAGCGCGATGACGCAGTGTTCCGCATCCGTGCCCCATTGCCGGAGGAGCCACTTGAGTAGTCCGGGGACGCGGCCGCTGACACGGGCCTGGATGACGACGTCGTCCCCCGCACCCACAACCAGGCAATCGGCCAGAACTTGGATCTTGGCGAAACTCGGCTTGGCCAGATCACGCGTGGGCATGGCGAAACGATGCGCCATCAATCCGAATTCGTAGCCGGGGACGCATGCGAGCACAACGTACGCAAGCCCCACGACCGCCAGTCGACGCAGCGCTCGACGCAGCGGACGACCGTCCACGAGTCTGCCGGCATCAAAGGACTGACTGTGTGCGATGGTCGCAGCTTCCAGGTGCGCGATCATTTCAGCCGTGACGGAGTCCTTCTCCGGACGCTCCCGGGCAAGCACATCGTCGAGAGTCACATAGTGTTCGTGGCATCCGCTCTCGAGCTTGGCTTCCATCTCGTACGCGATGTCACGCACGGTTCGGCGTCGCACGGCCTGGAACACCAGGCGAATCACCCCGAGCACCAGCGCGGCGACGATCACACCGGCCGTCAGCGCCAGGCGCGTTTGTGAGCTGAGGAATGACACGCGGTCCACGTGCATCCCGACCAGTGCCAGGGCCAACAGCAGCACGACGGAGTCGAGCACCACGCACGACACTGCCAGCCGGCGCTTCCGACTGGCGTATGCCGCGAGCTGTTGCGCGACATCCTGCGGCAGATGGCTTAGGTCAACCGCCTTCATTCTTCCGCCTTCCTGCTCTTCTCCAATTCACACCAACCCCACGAGTTTGCGCCAGACCCATTGGAGGGTCAGGCACAGCGCCAGCAGCGCCAGAACGATGCGCGAATCCCACAGACGCCAGACGCGTTCGCGGCTCTCGATGCGTTCTCTTGGCTCGAAACGGTCGAAGAACCGTCGCCAGTCGGTGAACTCGCTGTATTGGCCGTTCGTGGCCGACGCCAGGCCGGCGAGAAACGCGGCATTCCGTGCAAGCCGCTTCAGTTCCGGCCGGTCGACGACAACTTCCAGGCTCCCGGAACGACACTCCCGCGGATTCCGCAGACGGAACGCCACCTTGCCCGACGGTAGCGCGTCGAATCGCGCTTGCCGGAGTTCACACCCCGGCCAAGGGCTCGCCGCGGCAGCGGACACCACAACGTCATCCCCCTGGACCAGCTCGACCACACTGTCCGCCGTCCCGTTGGCGAGCCAGACGGCCACGGGACCCGCGCGATGCAGGATCTGCTCGTTCAGGAACAGGCGCGGCGCGCCGGCGGTCTCCCCTGCCGTTGCTGCCTGTCCCTCCGCGGCCCACTGGAGCAACCCCAGGTAGATGGACCGGTGCTCGGCCAGCATGGTGGGATTCAGCCAGCGCCACAGCTCGTCCGAACCGATGAACACGGTCTTGCCCTTGCCGGCGGCCCGAACGGTGATGACGGGACGTCCTCCCGAACCGGATAGCAGAAGCGGAATCGTCTCGGCCCGGGGCCCGGCGCTTGCGACTTCCGCACGACGGTTCAGCTTGGGCGCCAGAGCGGCGGTCAACGGATGACACTCGCCGGGAACGGCAAGTGCCAGGTCGGCTTGGCCCCGCGCCCGGGTCGCATCGGCCCCGGTCTCCTGCTTGACCGGCAGCAGCGGCATCAGTGCGGAGTCGCGGGGAACGCAAGCGTGATCTCCGGCGCCAAGGAAACAGACCGTGCCGCCTTCCTGGATGTAAGTCGCCAGGTCATGCCATTCTCCCGGCGTGAGAAGCCCGGGCGGAACGTCGCCGAGGATGACCAAGTCGTAGATACCGAGGGCCGCCGCCGATTCCGGCCAGTGTCCCTTGCTCGAGCCCCGCTCGACCGCCCCGCCGGTCTGCACGACCGCAATCAGGGCGTTCAGGTCGACAAACGTGAGACGCTGGAGCGTATTCAGCACAAACCGCGTTTCCCAGCGTGGTCGGTTGTCGAGCAACAGCACGGTCAGTTTGTTCGCGCGCACATTGGTTGCGAACTCAGCGATGTTGTTGCGAAGGGGGAAGGCTTCGCCGGGCGTGGCGGATACAATCACGGAGTACCGCACGATTCCCTCCTCCGCCGGGCGGAACGTGAGCTGCACCAGCTCAACGTCCGAGTCGCCCAGTTCCGCCTCGGCCGACGCCACGACATCCTCGCCGCGCTTGAGTGCAATTGTGGCTGCGACCGCCTTGGGCAACACCGTCTTCAGCCGAACACGCACGGTCGTATCCTCGTTCACGACCGCGAACGGGGGCGCGACAACGGAGAGCAAGGACACGTCGAAAGGCTCCCCGGTATCGCCAATACCCGCGGACCACACAGGGACTTGTTTGCGGACCAGCAGCCGCGTCAGATCCTCGACCGAATGTCCACCCAAGTCCCTGCCGTCGCTGAGCACGAGCACGGCGCTGATCGGGAACTCGCTCGGCGCGGACACGATGTCACGCACGCGGCCGACGATGTCGGTGCCGCTGTGTGTTGCGGCCAGCTCGGCGGCGTCCGGCGCGTCCGCGGCGATGGCACTGCCGTCGCTCAGTCGCACCGCCTCCGCAGTCTGTCCGGGAGACAGGCCGGGGAGTTCCCGGCGCATGTCGTTCAGCACACGCTTGAGCAGGTCCATGCGTGGAAGGAAGCGGATGCTGTCGGCCTGCTCCCGCAGCACTTCGTTCCCGTTGGCGATGGCCGCACGGTCGAGTTCCGCCTGCCGGACCAGCAGTTCCCGCTCGATGGCAGCCAGCTCCGTGCACGCTCTGTCAAATGCCTCGGCGCCGGGATGGGTGTCGCCGGTGAGAAGGACCGACACGGCAGCCCCGCACGCGTTGATCCTCTCAACGTTCCCGGCGTCGATATCCGGGAGTGCCGCCGCAGCCTCCGCAAACACATCGGCGAGCTGTTGGCTCACTCGGTCTGCGTGTTCCCAGAAGGCGTCACGAGTACGAGGCACCTCACGCGAGAACACTGCAAAGCGCTGGACCAGCCCCTGGGCCCGGCCAAGACTCTCGGCCGTCTCCGCGGCGGGCGCGGCGTCCCCGGGCATGTTCGGATCGAGACCACGCGCGATCCGCAGTGCCTCAGGGTCGGTCAGAGCGTTGTCTCGGGTCGCCATGCTCTCCGAATCGTCCACCACGATTACGATGCGTCCCGGGTACCGCAATACGGTCCGGCGCACCACGTTGGGGCGAAACACCATCAGGGTAACAATCGCCACCAGCGTCAGTCGCACCCCGAGCAATCCGGCTCGATTCGGGCGTCTCTCCACGTCCGCCAACTGCCGGCGGTACAACAGCCAGCAACACGCCAGCAGCACGGGCAACAGCGCGATCAGCCACCACGGCGACCAGTCGCCGGCGAACTGAAGCGCATAGCGCGTTGTGCTGCTGGGGGTCACGTCTACACGAACCTCCTCTCGGCGAACAACTCCCCGAGCATGGCCAGGAGAACCACGAGCATAGCCCAGTGACCGTATTCGCGGCCACCGTACTTGTCGGCCAGCGCCTGTTGCAGCTCGGACCAGTCCGTGACGGTACGCAGACCCAGCTGACGCTGCACCGCCGCACGCATCTCTCCGTCCATGGGCGTCAGGTCCGAATCGACGCGTTCGCCTTGTGCGCCGAACCAGATGCGCGTGGCAGTATCCTCGCCGACAACCAACATCGAACATGGACCGGTCACGTCCGATCCGCCAAGCGCCTGGAGCCTGCCCCCCCCCGCGAGCAGCTGGGGCGTCACGGCGATCGCCTCAGCGCCGGGACGGTCGAACGTGGCGGCGCGAATCGTGCCCACATCGGGGACACCGCAGGCGATCGGCTCGCCCAACCCCACCATGCGCGGGAACAACGCCGCACCTGCGGAGTCCGCAAGCAAGTCGAAGATGAACGGATAGAAACACTCCCGCACAATCAGGTTGTTGTCCCGACCGTTCAGCCCGGCCGCGAGAAGGGTGACGCTCCCCGGCAGCATACGCTTGCCGATGGCGTAGGCCGTGCCGTCTGCGAAGGTCGCACGGACCGTGGCTCCCGCCACCGGTTCGCCAAGGCTGAACCAAGAGTAGAACTTGGCCGCGTCCAAGCTGTCGCCACCGGACGTCCCTTCGTCGGCGCGCCGCAACACCTGGCAGTCGTCGCCGCGGAACGAACGCGTTTGACGATCGCCCAGAGGAGCAGGTAGCAGGCCGGCCTCACCGAGAACTCGGTTCCATACCTCCGGGTCGACCGACGCATCGGCGGCGAGAATCAGGGCTCCCCCCGTGTCCACGAAGCCTCGCAGCGTCGTCGCCAAAGCTGGTGTGACCCGCCGTGCGCCGTCCAGCAGTACGACGTCTGCAGTCGCCAGCGCTTGCGCGTCGAGCTCGGACGCCTCGCACAATGCCACGCTGACCGGGCCCAGTGTGAAGATCCGCTTGCCGTCGTCCTGCATGTTCTGGAGCCTGCCCGCAATCCTGAGGAACTCCCAGGCGGAGTCGAACTTGCCTTCGGCTGTCCCGTCACGGAGCACCAGGACGTCGAGTCGGTCACAGACGTCAATGGCTGTCGACATGCTGTTGTCGTAGACCAGGAGGTCGTCCGGCAGCCGGGCGGTCACGCGGCGCGAACCGGACTCGGCCAAAGCAAGAGCGGTCGTCACGCGCCCCCGTTGACCGGGCAACAGCGACACGGTCTTGCGTTCGCGGAACGCACCGTCAATCAGGATCTCGACGGGCACGTCGCGGACAGGCCGAGCCCCGAAGTTCGCCACGTCGACACGCAACGCAACGGGATGCCCTCGCAGCGCCTTGTCGCGTGCGAGCTCCGCACGCGTCACGGCCAGGTTCTCGTGGTTGGACGACGGGCTGTCGATCCAGTACAGGTCCGGGCCTGGAATCGATCCGCGGGCGAGGTCGGGAACGTTGCGCCAGGTGGTCCACTGGTCGTCCGCGAACAGGAAGATCTCCACATCGGCCGTCGCGAAACGACCGAAGACGGCCTCCAGGCACGGGGCGAGATCAGTGCTCCCCTCGCGAACGCGCAGACCCCCCAGGCGTGCGATGGCGTGCTCCGAATCCGTCAGTGTCTCACCGTCCACGACCCAATCCACGTTGTCGCCCATGACTCCCAGGGACCACGTCTCGCCCCGACCCCATGAGCGAAGGAGCTGCGCCACGGTTTCCTGCGTCTTGTCCCAACGCGTAGCGTCCTCCGGTCCCGCCAGCATGCTGTACGAGGAATCGACAAGAATCACGTGGTGGACGCCTGTGCTTGTCGCGAGCCCCGCCCGTCGCCTGGCGGCAGGGCGCGCGAACGCCACGACCAGCGCCACGCACAGGAGCGTGCGGAGCACCAACAGGATCAACTGGTCCGCGTACAGCTTCTTGCGCAGTCGCGCCAACGCGCGCTCCAGCACATACGTCGCCCCCCACTCCACCCGCAGCGATCGGAACCGCATGAGGTAGTAGATGATGACAGGCACCGCCGCGAAGGGCAAGGCCCACAGAACTGCCGGGTGAATGAAGGACACGACGAGCCGCGCTGCCTCGGTTCACAAGGTTGACGCCGGACCTCGGAACATAGCCCGAACGACCGCGCACGGCAACAAACGGCATGCCACTGCAGACGGCTTGATTCACGTCCCGGAGTGGGCACATTACGCGGCCGGCCCGAATAGCCACCGACGCGCACGAGAGCTGCCGGGGTCACTCCGAAGCCGTTGTCCCCTCTGTCGCCACAGCCGACGACCGCACGCAGACAGAACTCAAGATGGCAGACACCCGAGTAACCGTAAACGGTGAACGCATCACCCAGGTCGCTTTGCGGCGCGGGATGTGGGTCAACATGGCGGCCGGCGCACTGGGCATGGGATGGGTGGGCATGGCCCTCGGCATGCCGATCACCATGTTCATGGAGGCTCTGGGGGCCACAGGCGTGATGATCGGCCTGATCGTCACGATACAGCACGCGGCCATGGTCATGCAGATCCCCGGGGCCTACGTCGCGGAACGGCTGTCCTCCCGTAAACCGACGTGGGCGACGGCCACCCTCATCCATCGTGCGGTGTGGATTGTCCCCGCGCTCGTGCCTTGGTTCCTGACACCCGGGTCCTCTGGCGCCCGCTGGTTTGTGCTCGGGACAATTGCCGTGAGCTCTGTGCTGGCACAGGCCGTGACGGCGTCGTGGTACAGTTGGATGGCCGACCTGATCCCGGAGCAGAACAGAGGGCGATTCTGGAGCCTGCGACAGAGCGTCGTGATGCTCGCGTTCCTGGTAGCGTCGGCGTTGGCCGGTCGCATCCTCGATCTGTTCCCGGATCCCCGGTCCGAGGGGGGGTCGTTTGTCGGCTTCAGCATCGTGTTCAGTCTGGCGGCTCTGCTGGGATGTGCCGACATCATCGTGCATCTGTGGGTGCCCGAACCGAAACCCGGTCCCGGCACGGGAGACACGGCCTTGTGGAAGCGCATCCTGACGCCGCTCCACTCACGCGATTTCCTTTGGCTCACGCTGTGTTTCGGCGTGTGGAACTTCGCGATCGGCACGGTCGGCTCGTTCAGTCTGGTGTACCTGAAACGCGACTTCGCCGGCGTCACGTACACTCACCTGGCGGCCATCGGTGTCAGCGCGTCGCTGGGAACGGTCGCGGCGGGTTTTGTGTGGGGACGGGTCATGGACGTGATCGGCGCCCGTGCCGCCGGCGCGATCGCTATGTTCCTGGGGCCGCTGTGCACGGTCGTCTGGTTCTTCATGGTCAACACCGGCGTGACTGTGCCCATGCCGTTTGGCGGGGCAATTGACCTGCCGCAACCCGTGCTGCTGCTGCTGGTCGTCAATCTCGTCGCCGGCGCTGTCTACTCGGGCGTCGGCCTGAGCCAGCTCAGTCTGACGGCGGCGTTTGCTCCCCGGACAGGACGCACCATGGCCATGGCTGTACACTGGACGCTGATCGGGGCGGTGGGTGCCTTCGGACCGATCGTCGGGGGATGGGTCGCGGACTGGACCGCCGCACATCCCATCGGCGTCGAACTGCCGACCGGCACGCGGATTGCCTTCTTTCATGTGTTGGTCGTGCTGCACGTGGGGTTGTCCTGGTTCGTGGCGATCCCCCTGCTGATGCGCGTTTCGAAGCACGGCCGTGAGATTCCTGTCCGCTTCCTGGCCGGCAACCCGTTGCGGTCGATCAGCACGGTGTACAACCTCGTCACTGTCAGTGCCGCGGGTACGCCGGAGAAACGGGCCAAGGCCGTGCGCAGGCTGGGCGAGGGTCGCACATCGGTTGCTGCCGACGAGTTGATCAGGCGCCTGGACGATCCCGCGGCCGATGTCCGCGAGGAGGCCGCGCTGGCGCTCGGACGTATCGGCACACCGGAGGCGGTCGAGGCGTTGGTCGAGAAGCTGGAAGACCCGCACTCGGACCTCGGGCCGCAGATCGCCCGGGCACTGCGCGAGGCCCGCAGCCCGGACAGCGTCGACGCCCTGGTGCGCAAGCTCGGGGATGACGACCGGGAGACGATCGCGGAAAGCGCTCGGGCGCTGGGTGAGATCGGCGACGAGCGGGCTGCCGAGTCGTTGCTCGGGCTCTTGCAGCAGACCGACGACGCCAAAGTGCTCTCCGCCTCCAGCGACGCACTGGCACGGCTGGGCGAGATTGCCGCCATCTACGAGATCCTGCCTCACCTGCGGGCCACGCAGAATCCGGTCTTGAGGCGTTCCCTGGCCGTGGCCGTCGCGGACCTGCTCGGGCCGCCCGGTGAGTTCTACGCACTGCTTGCCAGCGAAGAGGCCGATCCGGGGAAAGCCGCTGCCGATCTGCTCGCCGACTTGCGCAAGGCGTTGAAGGGGCTCGCCCCTGCGTCATCGTCAGCCGAAACCACGATGCTGTCAGACAAAGCCGCGGCTGTCGAGAACGCCTATGAAGACGGCGACATGGAGCGCATGGCCGACCTGCAGTTCGACCTGGCCGTCGGCTTGGCCGACATCCACCACGGCATCCGCTACGGCGGACACGCCGAGGGATTCATCGAGCAACTCGTCTGGCGCGACCAGCGGTTTGGTGTCGGCGTCTGGTACCTGGATCTCCTCCGGGAGCAACAGCACACCGAGCGTTCGGCGCAGGGCGACAGGCTCGAGGCCCTCCTCGGTCTACACTTCCTCTGTGCATGGGCCCGAGCCAAGCTCACACGACGCGCGGACGCGGGGGATGCGCAGTCAACGCTTCCGTAGAGCGCCAGGCGTCGTACCCGCCGAGCCGATCGCCATGATACGGAACTCGTGGCCCGTGCTCTCGGGGTGCTTCTCGTCCAGCAACTCGATTCGTACGCGGTGCGTGCCGGGCTCGATTCCGCGAGCAATCTCGACCGTTTGACGGTAACCTCCCCAAGTCTGGTCAAACCATGCCTCCAACGTCTGATCGCGCTTGCCGTCCACCGTGACGCGGGCGCGCCCCATGGCGGCACGAAGCCGGAAGAACATGAGGTAGATCAACGTTCCCTCGATGTCGAACTCGATCGCGCTACCGGGCTTGTCGCTCGTCCAATAACGCCAGATCGGCGGCTGTCCGCCGACCGTCCACCCCTGGTTGCTCGTGGGTTCGAGATCGTCGGCTTCGTACAGGGCCGTGTGCTCGAACAGGTCGGTCAACAGAGGCGCGGGAACAGGTTTGCGGCCGGGCAGCTTGTCAGCGTCCGGCAGAGCGCTTCGTGCAGTGTCGAGGAGCGACGTGACGAACTGCGCGGCGCATGCGTGCCCCATGTCGTTCGGGTGCACTTCGTCCGGGCTGATGTCCGTCCACTGCAGCCGTCCGTCCTGGATCTCGGGCCACAGCGCATCGCGATAGCTGACCATGGGCAGGCCGTAATGCGCGCCGACCTTCGAGTGCCATTCCTGGGCGTTGCCCCCGTGCCTGTGCATCATGAACAAGAGCAGCACGGCCGGCTCGTGCGGCAACGACACGACCTGGCGGACCAAGCCTTCGAGCGTCTCGGCGAACGGACGGCCGAGGCCGTCGTTCACACCGTACTCGATGACAACGAAATCCGGTTGGTGCTTCAGCAGATCGCGCCGGGCACGGAGGGCGCCGTAGTTGGATCCGGTCGCGCCGATCCCGGCATTGACGAAGGTGACCGTCGCTGTCGGGAACGTCGTGCGCCACCAGGCAGCGATCAGGTTCCCGTAGCGTTGCTCCGGCGTAGTTGCCTTTGCGCCCTGCGTGATCGAGCCGCCGATGACCGCCACAGTCACGGCCTGGCCACGTCGGGCCTTCTCCATCACGTGTTGCAGGCGCGCGGTGTCGCCCATGCTGACGAGTGCGCGTGCGGCAAGACTGGTCATGTCCAATGTGGGGGTCACAGTGCTTCCCGGTGTTTGGGCCATCGCCAGAGAGCACACGGCCACGGCGAGCACAACGAGTCGATTCTGCATGGTCATGTCGTCTCCGGTTGCCGAAGTATACGCCTATCGGCGGCGCGTACAAGGCAATCCGGCCTGCTCACATCCATGCCTGCTGGCCCGCAGCCGTCCGCTTGACCCACCCGCAGTGCGGAGTTAGGCTTCGAGCCACGTCCCGCGAAACACCTTCGCGGGGATTGAGCGCAGCGATGAAACGAATGGTCCTGCGGGTTGGGTGACGGAAGACCGGGGTTTGGTTCTTTTTAACGTGTCAGCGTAAGTTTTGCGCAGAACCGACGAACTCTCTGAAAAGAGGAAGCCATGAGATTGGGTGATTCGAAACGGCGCCGCTCTCTGTCGGCGTTGCCGTTCGGGGCGTGTGTCGCCAAGACGCGTACAGATGGAAGTCCCGGGAGTACGGTGCTGGAGCATTCGCGCAACGCTGCCGAGGTAGCGCGCATGCTCCTCTCTCTGTTCGACGGACTCCCGCAACGTCGCCTCTTCGACGGCGGCGTGTCTGTTGCTTCGGTCCACGACGTAGGAAAAGTCTCGCCCGGCTTCCAGAAGGTGCGCATCCGCAATCCCGCAATCAACGATCTCACGCCCGATGTCGCTGCTGTAGCCGACGACCGCTTCGAGACAGACCACGCACGCATCGGCGCGTCCGCCGTCAGCCGTCTCTGCAAGGCCGTGTTCGAGATTCCGACTGCCGCCCAGATTGTCGGACTCCACCACGGCTCGATCCGCAAACAGGCGCCGCCACAGGACACGGGTGAGACGTTCGGAGGCGAGACGTGGGCCGACGAACGGTGCAAGCTGCTGGCCAAGCTCCTCCATGAGTACGGTCCGCTTCCACCCGACAAACTCCAGCCGATTGTCCGCAACGCTCTCGCGGGGTTGGTGACCGTCTCGGACTGGATCGCCAGCGACGAACACTTCTTCCCGCCGGAGGGCTTGCCTGAACACATCGCGGCGGAGACCGTGGCGCGACAGGCCGTGGACGTCTGCGGATTCGGTACCCCCCCGCTCCGTGCCGGGCTCGCATTCGCCGACGTCTTCGGGTTCCCGCCCCGCGATCTCCAGTCCCGGTTCGCTGACGTGGTCGACGGCCCCGGACTGTACGTGATCGAAGCTCCCATGGGCGTGGGGAAGACGGAAGCTGCGCTGTACGCCGCCTACCGGCTCATGTGCGCCGGCCACAACC
>JGI10211J34971_10002919_pt1 | contig 13766 bp, 11 predicted proteins | sample Etolagsediment_FD_34971 | JGI IMG/M metagenome (IMG submission 34971) | reverse complement strand
GTACCATGATGGAAGACATCGGCATATACCGTAATGAAACCGATATGGCCCGGGCCATTGGAGAGATTCAAGGCCTTCGGGAACGATACCGCCTGGTTCGAACCGAAGATCGAGGAAAATCTTTCAACACGGATCTTCTGGAGCTCATCGAACTGGGCAACCTGCTCGACCTATCATTGATCACGGCCGTTTCCGCCCTTAACCGTCAGGAAAGCCGGGGGGCCCATTGGCGAGAAGATTATCCGGACCGCAATGACCCCAAATGGCTGAAGCATACCCTGGCCTATCTGGAAAAAGATAATGTGAAACTCGATTACAGGGATGTGGATGTTTCCCTCTGGACACCTAAACCCCGAACATATTGAGGATCGAGCAATGGACATCACACTTAGAATCAAACGGTTCAACCCGGAGACCGATGCGGAATCCCACAACCAGGACTTTGAGGTTGAGGCTGAACCCAATGAACGCATCCTCGATGCACTTATGCGGATCAAGCGATTTCAGGACGGGACTTTAGGGTTTCGAAAGAGCTGCGCTCACGGGGTCTGTGGATCAGATGCCATGCGCATCAACGGCAAAGACCGTCTTGCCTGCAAAACCCTGGTACGGGACGTGGCACAACATGGAGGGGAAACCGTTCTCATCGAACCGCTTCGGCATCTTCCGGTGGAACGGGACCTGATCGTTGACCAGACTGCATTTTTTAAACGCTATCGCTCGGTAAAACCGTTTCTCATTAACGAAGAGTCCCCTCCCGCAGGGGAAAGGCTGCAATCCCCCGCGGAGCGAATGGCCTTTGATGATGCCACCAACTGCATTCTCTGCTCCGCCTGTTTTTCCGCCTGCCCCATTGTGGGGGAAAACACAGCGTTTTTGGGACCATCAGCGATCGTCCAGGCCTTTCGCTTTCTGGGGGACAGCCGGGACAAAGGATTTGAAAAGCGTCTGCCGGTTTTAAACGCGCCTGACGGGGTCTGGCCCTGTCAGAATCATTTTGAATGCACCAGAAACTGCCCAAGGTCCATCAAAATCACCAAGCGGATTAACGAAACCAAGCGGATGATTCAGAAGTATAAAGAATCTCACCCTGAAGAGGGCCTACCCATAGAAAGGCCATAAAAAAGGTCCCACGCAAAGGCGCCAAGACGCAAAGAAAAGCAAAAAACTTAAAAAAAACCTTTGCGACTTTGCGGCTTTGCGTGAGATTAAAAGCAAGTTAAAACACCCATGAAAAAATTTGTCTTCAGCCAAAAATTAGGCTGGTCGGTCAGCCGGTACAGCCTCTTTGAAACCTGCAAACGTCAATATTACTACAACTATTACGCCAAGTTCGATCCGGAATACCCCTTAAAGAAAATTCTGGCCTTAAAAAAAATGACTTCCATCCCACTGGAAGTGGGAAATATTGTTCACGACATCAACAAAACGCTGCTTGAAAGACTTCAGATAACGCCGAAAGCGATCGACAAGGCGCGGTTTTATGATTATGCCAGAAAAATGACCCAAAAGTATGTTCAAGCCAAAACCTTTCAAGAAGTCTATTACAGCCGAATGAAGTCCGTGGACGCGGAAAAGGTTTTTGAAAAGGTTCGGATATCACTGGAAAACCTGCTCAACAGCAACCGGCTAACCTGGCTGATGGATTGTGCACTGCCCAAAAAAGATGAGTGGCTTATCGAACCACCGGGGTATGGGGAAACCCGCATCGGCGGCATGAAGGCCTACTGCAAGGTGGATTTTCTCTTTCCGGTAGAAGACCGACTCTTTATCATGGATTGGAAAACGGGAAAGCCCGATTCAAAAAAACATCGCAGCCAGATGGTGGGATACACAGCCTGGGCTGCCTATCATTTTGAAAAAAATCCGACTCAAATCTCTCCCATTGTCGCTTACCTGCATCCCGACTACAAAGAAATCCATATCACTGTCACCGCATCCGACATGGACGTGTTTGCAAGGCAGATCAGGAAGGAAACCGCCGACATGCAAAAACTCTGTCAGGACGTTCAGAAAAATATCCCCAAGGACAAGAAGCTGTTTGCCCCCGCAAAGAGCAAGCTCTGCCATTACTGCAACTTCAAGGCGCTATGCGCTTGAACGCTCTGTTTTCCTATCGGCTGTCGATTTCATAGTATGAGTTGGACAGCCGCCTATCGAATTTGAAGGACTCGTTGAAGATTTCCAGAAGCTTGATGTTCTGTTTCCCGATCATGATGCAGTTCCCCACAATGGCATAATAGAGAATGCTGAGGCGGGTTTTGGAAGTATCGCTTCTGATTCTTTCAATCTGATTCTGATTGAACTGATCCGCCAGTTTCCGCATGTAAAGGTACTGGTCCACAATATTCTGGTAGTCGATAATTTCTTTTGCCTTAAAAGAGGTTTCGGCTTTCAAAATAATATCCAGGATGCAAATCTTAATCTGCTTGAGCTCCTCGATTTGAACATCCAGCAGCCCTTTGTGTTTGTTGCCGATATGCTTATAGGANCGCACCACGATATCNCGGTAACCGTCGGATATTTTCTGAAGCCGCCGGATAGTCTGAGCATACTTGTAGGATATTTTTNCATCGCCCCTGTTTTGAAGGCGCAATACCTTGAAGATGTTCGCCATGATAATATTGGTCCACAGTTGAACCTGGTNAACCTTTTTCCGCTGTTTTTTCAGTTCATCGATGTTTTGCTCAAAGAGCGCATCAAAGGTGAGATCAAAAGATTCCCGAACAGCGCCCAGAAGTTGGGCCAAGTGATCAAACGTGCTGGAGATGGCCATATGGGCATCAGTGATCTTTTTCAGATTGAAAACCCGTTCCTCCTCTTTTTCCTTTTCACGCCCTTTGTGCTTTCTCATGTTGTTCCAAATGACCAGACCCGCAAGTAATATAAGGCCAAAGACTCCAGGAACCTTGAAGTAGTGTATAACCGCGGCGAAGGCAAAGGAAACCACAAAGGCGATCAGGGCCGTCATAAACCACCCGCCGATCACCGTCAACACTCCGGTCACCCGGTAGACCGCCGTCTCCCTGCCCCACGCCTGATCGGAAAATGAGGTCCCCATGGCCACCATGAANGTCACATAGGTCGTTGACAGGGGAAGCTTCATGGAGGTGGCAAAAGAGACCACNGCACTGGCAACCATAAGATTCACCGATGCACGGACCAGGTCGAAAGAAGGCTTTGGNCCCTGAAACGCAACTCTCCCAGCCCTATGGGGATCCATCCGCCTGCGGATGGTTTTTCTCAGATTGTTGGGAACCGCTGATGTAACGGTTTTAAAGAATGAATCCACCATCCTCACAATGGTCCGGGAAAGCCAGATGGATTCAAACCGCTCGGTGGTCTCGTCCTGATGCCCCAGGCTGATTTCCGTCTCGGTGACCGTGCGGGCCTTCTTGCTGAACCACAGGGTCACCACCATGACGATGCCCGCAAGGAGTAGCACGCCCGTCTGGGAATGCACTTTCTGACTGAGAGCACTCATTGCAACCGTCAGGGGATCTCCCGCTGCCATGGCGGTTTTGTAGGCGCTCAATCCCGCCAGAGGAACACCGATGAAATTGACCAGGTCGTTGGCGGCAAAGGCCATGGCCAGAGCAAAGGTTCCCACCAAAACGATGGGTTTGAAGATATTGACCCTGAAAAAAGAGATGGCCATCTGCAGCAAAATGGCTGAGATAATGAAAATGCCGAAAAGAATCAGCAGGGAATGGGTTTTGATCCATAAAAGCGCCTCTGGCGTCATAAAGGAAGCCCCCTTGGCCCCCTTTATCAAAATAAAGAACGTGATGGTGGCCAGGGCGACACCGCCCCAGATCGATCCATAACGCTTGAGCCTTTTTTCATAGTCAAATGTGAAAATCAGACGGGTAAAAACTGAAAAATNGCGCCACAACAGAAGGCCACGACAATGGACAGGAGAATCCCAAAAATGATGGCCATGGCTTTTGCCGTGTTAATGTAGTCTAGCAGTGCCATNGCGCCGCCCGGAGCCTGCATAATCTTGATGGCGGAGGCGGCCACGGCAGCCCCCAGAAGTTCAAANACNATGGAAACNGTGGTGGAGGTGGGCAGGCCGTAGGTGTTAAAAAGATCCAACAGAAGAATGTCCGTGAGCATGACAGCCATGAAGATGGTAATNAGCTCCGGCATGGTAAAAAACTGAGGATGAAAGATTCCTTTTCGCGCCACCTCCATCATTCCGCTTGAAAAAGTAACGCCTGAAAGAATGCCGAGGCTCGCGATAATCATAATCACGAAAAAAGGGGCCACTCTTGACCCGATGGAGGAATTGAGAAAGTTAACGGCATCGTTGGTAACCCCCACCACCAGATCAAAAACAGCAAAGAGCAGAAGAATAACAACAGCAATCAAAAATATATCGGTCCCCATCATCCACTTCCTTTAGAGCAAAAAAGCCTGATTTACATTTTTCGGGAAAAAATCCTCCCCATAACGTTTAGACAGCAGGCTACTATGAAATCCTTGTTTTGAAAAGTATTATTCGGTAGGATAATATTAAAAAAAATAGAGTTTTGATCAGGGGAAACTCGGTGGAATTAACTGTGGACGGCCTTATCGAGGCACTGTGAATATACAAAAATGCATTATGAGGAGTTTTCATGAACCATCATAGTATCTGGGAAACGTTNGTCACCATTTGGAATTATGCACTTTGGAAAGTGGGCCATGAGGGTGTAACCATAGGNCATTGCATCATGGCGCTNATCGTAATGGTTGTGGGTTTCCACATTGCACGACACATCCAGGGTCGCCTTCGCAGGCGGCTCGAAAAGAAACGGAATTTGGACTCGAGCGGAAANCTGGCCCTGGAGAGAATCAGCTTCGCCCTCATGATAACGGTTATCCTGTACACAACCCTGGCCATACTGAGAATTCCGCTAACGGTTTTTCATTTTGCTGTCGGGGGGCTGATGATTGGTGTGGGGTTTGGCGCGAGAGAACTTTTCAGCAACCTGATCAGCGGCATCATTTTAATGGTGGAACGTCCCGTCAAAATTGATGACGTTGTGGAGGTTGAAAACGAGATCGGNAGGGTCTTCAACATCGGTCTTCGAAGCTTTCAGATTCACACCGAAAACAATATCGATATCATGTTGCCCAACTCTGTGGTGCTCAACGAAAAGCTGGTCAACTGGACGAAAAATGATCACATGGTCCTGACCAAAGTTTCCATCGGCATTGCCTACGAATCTGACATTCATAAATCGACTGAACTGATGATTCAGGCCGTCGCAAACCTCGATGGTGTTCTAAAGGAACCGGCGCCTTTCGTGCTGTTTAAGGAACACGGCGACAGCACGCTCAACTTCGACGTTTATTTTGCGGTAAACGTAATGAACAAAATGGAGCGGTGGGTCTATGAGAGCCAGGCAAACTACAACCTCAACGACACCCTGAGGGCCGCCGGCGTTGATATTGCGTTCCCACAGCTGGACGTGCATCTGAAAGAGGGCGTAAAAATTGAACAGCAGGCTTAATCTTTTCCCGCCTCCGCCATAAGCCTGTCGAAACATTGGGTGAGATACACCGGAATTGAAAGGAGGCAATAGGAGACGGGTCGACCCTGGGTGGTCTTCATTTTGATGTTTTCCAGGGTGGGCAAATTGAAATTACATCGGACCGCGAAATCGAGCCCTTTTTCCGCCATGAATTGGTGTAGCGATTTCATGCTGCCCGCGGGACCGGATTTGACTTCGAGAGGGACCACCCGACTCCCATACTGCAGGAGGTAATCTATCTCCCCCTGCCGGCCTCCGGTCCTTTGCCAGTAAAAAAGTGAGGCATCCATCATCGGGCTTTTCATGGCACGCAACTGTTGACCCACGAACTGCTCCGCCAATCCTCCTTTATTGGACAGAACCAGGTTTTCAGCCTCCCGACGTCGGGTTGATGAAATCCCCAATTGGGCGGAAATAAGACCGATATCCACCATCAGGGCCTTAAAAAACTTCTCATTTGACTCGGCCCCCAGGGGCAATCCGTTTCCCGTTGAATGGGCCACTTTGGAACAAACCTTTGCTCTGCAAAGTAAATGAAAAGCCTTTTTGATGGGGCCGGACTTACTCTCCGGGTCCACCCGGCTGTACACAAATTTGTTTCCCAGCTGACGCGCCACACCCAACATGATTTTACTTAACGCGGCCGCTTCCATTTCCCCACCGTATTTGTGAAAATCATCCCGAAAAGTGGTCAGAAGATCATGCTGAATCTTGATGCATTCCTCCAAATTTTCAGTGTTGATCCACGCCTGGAGCACTTCGGGCATTCCCCCAGTAAGGCAATAGGCCTGGTATAACTTCAAACATTTTTCATGTAGAGATACTGCAAGACCCGATTCAAAGGAAACGGTGGAAAGTTTGTGGTAAAGCGCATCATGACCGGATGCTTGAAGGAACTCAAAAAAAGACATGGGTTCCAGATAAAAATAGGTAATCCGTCCCACGGGCATACTGAACCGGTATTTGTGAAGGGCAAAATCGAGCAGTGAACCGGCGGCAATAACCGGGAGATCCGGCAGATCCTCCTTGAACCATCTCAGTTTTGAAAACAATTCCGGTGCCGCCTGGATTTCATCCAGAAAAAGCAAAGAGGATTTGCGGTTTACAGGCGTGGAAAATTCCGCTTCAATGTTTTTTAAAACCGCTTCGGGATGGTTTTCCGAAAAAAGACCCACCAGATGGGGGAGCCGTTCCAGGTTTATCTCGATTAATTGAAGATTGTGCCGTTCCGCCAGATCCCTGACGAGCCAGGTTTTTCCAACCTGCCGGGCACCCCTGAGCACCATGGGTTTCCGGCTGGGGTTTTTCAACCACTGATCCAGTTCACGGGCAGCGGATCGTATCATGATATTCCTCATGTAATGGATATGCGCAAAGGCCTAATTTTTAAGGGAAGGATAAAACAACACGTTTAAATTGTCAAACAATAAAAAAACAACGCGTTGTTTTTGAATCATCACCACCCATCCCCCCCCCTTGTCGGTAAGATCCAGCATGACCACGTCAAAGGGCCTGCCCGCGGCAATGGCTTTCTCATAGGCGGAAATGGCCTCATCCCCGTCGGACGGGGCCTGGCATTCATATCCCAGACGCGCGAGCATCAGAGCCCCAGCCCTCCCAACATTGGCTCGTCGTCCATTAGCAGAACCCTTCCAATTAATGATAAATCAACCATGGCTTTTCGAGGGGCTCGTGCAAACAACTCAAAAAGAGGGTGACCTCGCAAGTCGTCTGTGCTAAATTCCGGTTTCAAAGTTCTTAAACTCCAAGCCCGCAAAGGATCATCCGTGAAAGCTCTTTTCCCCTATATCGACCATGACTGAAATTCTCGTCATTATCGCCATCGCCCTGGCCATCTTCATGCTCCCACGACTGACGGGCAAACGGGTTCAAAAGGGGAGCCCGGCTTTGAGCCGTATCTCAAAAATAAGCGGATGGCTGCGACTGGCCATCATGGCTTCCATTCTCTGGCCGGCCGGTTCGGCTCTCTATTTGAAGCCCTGGAACGCTCACTGGCTTAAATTTGTAGTTTTGGGCATCGGTCCCGTGATCCTTTTTTGGGGTATTTACTGGGTGCTTTCCGGTTTCCGAAAATAGGTTAACTGCCTTTCAGGCCCTCAAAATCGAGGACATCCATGCGAGTCACCATCGCCAAAAAGCTCTGGCTGAGTTTCATTATCCTCATCCTCATTCTGGTCGTATCCAGCACCATTTCCTACCTGCAAATAGAAAAACTCAACAGCACACTGACTCAATTTTTGTCCGCTCAGGAACCATTGGAAAATGCGCTTCTCGAAATGGAAGTCAATATCGGTGAAACGGCCATTTCAGTCCTGGCGTTCGTTCGCGACGGCAACAAGGTTCACATTGAAAACCTGCGGCGGTTTCAGAAGAAATTCGAAACATTTCTCACCCGATTCAATACCCTCGCCATAACCAAACCGGAAGAATCNTTTGGCCGGGAAGCCGTCAAATTCTTCAAGAAGCACCGAGCATTGTCCAAGGAAATTATCGCCCTGGTGGAAGACAGAAAACGCGCACAAAAGACGTTCACAGAACTGGTGGAGGGATTGAACATCATCATTGATAAAAACATCTCCACCACCATCGATGAAAACACCGGCAAGCTATCGACCCAAAAAACCGCCGCCATGCTGATGAAAATCGCCTTTCATCGCATGTTTTCCGCCATTGAAAGCTATGTAATCCAGCAGAAACCGAATCTTAAGACTGAAATTTCGAAAGCCGAAGAAGCTTATTCGAAATGGAAAAACATCTACGCCCGAACCGGCCTGTCTCCGTCAGCAGAAGCCTCTTTAGATGAAATCAGCCGCAAATCGGAAACGACATTTGCATCCGGAACAAAGATTATCCGAATCACGGATCAATTACGGCAGAAAATAGAGGAATTTGAAAAAGAGCTCTTGAACGTCAGACGGACTTTAAACGAAAAGATTCAGCCCATCATTCGACAGGAAACCGAAAAGATGGCCAAAACAGCCATTCGTCATGGTGAGGTTGCGCTTTCAGTCACCATCGGCATGACCCTTTTTGTGCTCGTAGCCATGGGAGTGGCCACATGGTTCACAACCCGGGGGATCATTCAGTCCGTTCGACAGCTAAAGACAGGATCCGACGCTTTTGGAAAAGGGGATCTTGATTACAAAATTGAACCGTATGCAAATGACGAACTAAAGGATGTGGCAGAGGCCTTCAATCAAATGGCGGAGAAACGAAAAACCGCGGAACAGAAAGTTCAGGAAAGCGCAGACAAAATAAAACTGTTTTCTTACTCCATTTCACATGACCTTAAGAGCCCGGCCATCGGGATTCACGGCCTGGCCATGCTGCTTCAAAAACAATCGGAAGAATCGCTGGACGACAAAGGAAAGCGAACCTGCAGCCAGATCGTCAAAACCTCCGCACTGATTGAAGAACTGGTCAACCATATCAACACCTTCATTTCAACCAAAGAAGCACCCCTTACCCTTGAAGAAATTTCCATGGACGAGGTGATAGAGGTCATCAGGGACGAAGTGCGCGAGCGACTGGAAACAGCGGGGGTAAAATGGTCTCAACCGGAGCACCTGCCTGAAATCAAGGCAGACCGCCTCTCCATGATCCGGGTCATTCGAAATCTGGTGGACAATGCTCTAAAATATGGCGGGGAGCCGTTGGGGCAAGTCGTGCTGGATCATGATGAAAACGAAACCCATCACATCTTTTCAGTGTCCGATGATGGCGCAGGTCTTTTGGAAGAAGACCTGGAAGGGATCTTTGAGGCTTTCAAGCGCAAGAAAGGCGCCAAAGGAATTCAAGGGACGGGGCTGGGTCTTGCCATCGTTAAAGAGATCATGGCGCGGCACGGCGGGGACGCGTGGGCAAAACCGGGAGCAGAAGGAGGGGTTACATTCTATCTTTCCATATCGAAACACCTGTGAAACCGGGCTGTCAACTCTCTGTAACCGGGCCTGCAGGCAGAAAATGCAGATCCATGTTCATCTCGGAGGCCAGTGCGGCAAGGTCCTGTTGGACGATGGATATCTGTCTCCCGCCTGGGACGACCCCTTCCAGCACCATGCTGAAGATGGGAGCACCCGAAAGCGGCGCACTCCCGGTGCCGGTATTCATGGAGCGGATATTGACGTCATAACGGCGCAGAATCCGAACCACCTGCCTGACAATTCCCGGATGGTCCATGGATTTCACCGATATTTTGAGCGTGGATTCATGGGGATCAAAAACTGTTTCAGGCGCCTGTGCCTCATGAAGGGATGCTTCAAAGCCCAGCGCTTTTAGGCCTGAAAGACCCTCATGAATATTTTCCAACTCCGTCACCGAACAGGAGAAGAGCATCATAACGGAAAAGCAGCCGCCCATGACCGCCATTCGGCTGTCTTCGATATTGGCGCCCTTTTCAAACAGGAAAGTGGACACATCGTCCACGATCCCCGGTCGATCTTTCCCCATCAGAAAAAGAATCGTGTATTTTTTCAATGGTCACTCCTTTAAGTTTCATCCCATCAGGCAGGGCCGCCGTGCCGCCAGCGTTTCATCCAGCCGTTCCACCCGGCAGCGTTTTGGGGCCCCCCGCAGAAGATCAGGGGACTGCTCGGCTTCAGCAGCCACCATTTTAAATGCCTCGATAAACCGGTCGATCTCCTCAAGGGATTCTGTTTCGGTGGGCTCGATCATGATGGCGCCATCCACCACCAGGGGAAAATAGATGGTGGGGGGATGAAACCCAAAATCCATCAGGCGTTTGGCCATATCCAGGGTGGTGATCTTCTGATCCCGTTGCAGTTTGTCGGAAAACACGCACTCATGCATGCAGGGCCTGTCATAGGGAAGCTGCAGAACCGATTTGAGGTTTTCCTTAATGTAGTTTGCGTTGAGCACCGCCAGCTGGCTGGTCTTCCTAAGGCCCGCGGCCCCCATGGAAAGGATGTAGGCGTACGCTTTGATCATAACCCCGAAATTACCCAAAAAAGAATGCAGCCTTCCGATGGACTGGGGAAAATCTTCGCTCACATGGTAAAGCCCATCCTTTTCAATGATTCTGGGCGTGGGCAGAAACGGCGCCAGATGACTGGCCACGCATACAGGCCCCGCCCCCGGACCGCCACCCCCGTGAGGGGTTGAAAAGGTCTTGTGAAGGTTCAGGTGCAGCACATCCACACCGCTGTTTCCCATATGGACCATTCCCATGATGGCATTCATGTTGGCCCCGTCACAATACACCTGCCCGCCCTTTTCATGAACAATGCGGGCAATGTCTTTAATATTTTCCTCAAAAAGGCCTAACGTATTGGGGTTGGTAATCATGATGCCGGCCGTATCCTCGTCCATTACCTGAGCTACGGATTCAGGGGTCAGAATACCCTTCTCTCCCGATGCCACACGAACGGGACGGTACCCGCAGAGCGCCGCACTGGCGGGATTTGTGCCATGGGCCGTATCGGGAATGATGATCTTGTTCCGCTTAATGCCGCGGTCTTTCAGATAAGCATGGATCAGCAGCATGCCGGCCAGTTCTCCCTGAGCACCGGCCGCCGGCTGAAGGCTCACCGCATCCATTGCCGTAATTTCCCCCAGAAACCGCTCCAGCCGGGCCATCAGCCGCAGGGCGCCCTGGGTCATGGGCGCGGGCAACATGGGGTGCAATCCCGAAAACCCCCTTAACTGGCTGACTTTTTCATTGATCTTGGGGTTGTATTTCATGGTGCAAGAGCCCAAAGGGTACATACCCGTATCCACACCGAAATTCCATTGGCTGAGCCGGGTGTAGTGCCGGACCACGCCCATCTCACTCAGATCGGGAAAATCGGGCCCTTCACCGGCAAGATCATCGTCCAGGGGGAAGGGTTCCACATCACGGGTTGGCATTGAAAAACCGCTTCTGCCGGGCTTTCCCATTTCCCAGAGCAGCGGCTCGTTCAAATTCAGGCCGGTGGGTGCCAGGGGTTTGTTCATGACGCCACCTCCTTGACAAAAGCATCCATATCAGCTCTGGTTCGAACTTCTGTAACACAGAGCAGATAGTGATGTTTCAGTTCGGGGTACCATTTGGAAAGGGGCAAACCGGCCACCATATTCTTCTTGAGAAGCCGGTTGTAGGTTGTTTCAAAATCGGGTGGGAATTCAACCACGAACTCATTAAAGCACGAAGATGCAAAAGGGATGTTAAACCCGGCATGCCGCAGGGATTCTTTCAAATAAGCAGCCTTGTCGTAATTGAGACGGGACAGTTCTTTAATACCCGTCCCTCCGAGAGAGGCCATGTACATGGAAGCTGTTAGGGCACAAAGGCTGCTGTTGGTGCAGATATTGCTCGTCGCTTTCTCACGGCGTATGTGCTGTTCCCGGGTGGCCAACGTCAGCACAAATCCACGTCGCCCCTGCTTGTCCTCGGTCTGTCCCACCAGACGCCCCGGCATGTTGCGCATGTATTGACACCGGCAGGCGAACATACCCAGCCCCGGCCCTCCGAACCATCGTGGAATGCCAAAGCTCTGCCCCTCACCACAGGCGATATGGGCGCCCTGGCTTCCGGGGCTTTTGAAGATGCCGTATGCCAGAGGCTCCGTAAAAGCGGTAACAAAAAAAGCGCCGTTTTCACGGCACAGATCCCCCATTCCCCCAAGGTCTTCAATACATCCCCAGAAATTGGGGGACTGCAAGGCCACCGCGGCCAGATCGTCTTCGCTTTGAAGGCCCGAGACATCGGTTCTTCCGTTTTCGAGATAGGGCAACAGAATGATTTCCAACCCCGCCGGTTCCAGATATGTTTGAACCACCTGCAGATAATGGGGGTGTATCAACCCCGACAGGGCCACCTTTTTTTTTCGGGTGACGCGCATGGCCATGAGCAGCGCTTCCGCCAGGGCCGAGGCCCCGTCATAAAGGGATGCGTTGGCCGCGTCCAGCCCCAGCAGGCGGGCGGTCAGCGTCTGATACTCATAGATGGCCTGAAGGGTTCCCTGGCTCATTTCCGGCTGATAGGGGGTATAGGCGGTCGTAAGCTCCGAACGTCCCAGAAGGTAACGGATGGATTCAGGAATAAAATGCTCATAACGCCCCGCCCCCATAAACACCATTGCAGCAGTATGGGGTTCACTTTCTCCTGAGAGCGCCGCCATATGGTCGTCCAGCTCCCATTCCGTCAAGGGCTCCGGTAGATTCATGGTATCGCGGCGGCGGCATTCATCCGGAACCGTGGCGAAAAGATCGTCCAGGCTCTCGCGTCCGACCGCCTGCAGCATAGCCGCCATATCCTCAGGAGTATGGGGTAAATACCGCATGGGTCAGGCCCCTTTCAGCATTTTGAGATAAGTTTCTTTGTCCATAAGGGCCTCAATCTGTGATGGATCCTCAGGTTTGATCTCAATGATCCATCCGTCAGCATAAGGGCTTTGGTTGAGCAGTTCAGGAATATCCTCAAGGGCCTGGTTGGCACTTACGACCTCTCCGTCAATGGGCATATAGAGTTCTGAAACAGCCTTGACCGACTCCACGGTGCCGAATTCGTCACCCTTTTTGAATTGATCCCCGGAGCCGGGCATCTCCACAAACACAATGTCGCCAAGCTGACTTTGTGCGTAGTCGCTGATACCGATGGTCACACGTTCACCGGTCACCTTTGCCCACTCATGATCTTCCGTGTAACGCAGATCCTCGGGCAGATCCAGCTCATTGATTTCTTTCATAACAGGCACCTCTGCAGATAATTGATGATGGAAGACGGCAAGCCCCTTTTCGAGCCACACGCTCTCGTTCCGCCAGTCTAAACCAATAGTCAAATGCATCATTTCTGTCAAGTTCTTTACAAATAGGGTTATAATGGGTAAACTTCAAGAATATTTTTGAAAATAAATGCAGTCTGTGATAGATGTTTAGATTATTGTAAAAAATTTAATTGCTTGCGTAATCCCTCTCTTCGGAGCTCTCCAATGAGCACAGGCGATGACGAAACCCTGAAGGCTTATATCGACGAAAGTCTGGAACATCTTGCCGGCATTGAAACGGATCTGCTGGAAATGGAAAAAGCCGGAAGCGACATAGACGTTGAAAGGGTCAACAAGGTCTTCCGGGCGGCACATTCCATCAAAGGTGGCGCCGGTTTCATCGGTCTCGAAAACATCAAAACGCTTTCTCACCACATGGAAAGTGTTCTGGGCCTGATTCGAAACAAGAAACTCATCCCCAACCCGGAGAACATCAACTTTCTACTGCTGGCATCGGACG
>JGI10211J34971_10002918_pt1 | contig 13766 bp, 13 predicted proteins | sample Etolagsediment_FD_34971 | JGI IMG/M metagenome (IMG submission 34971) | reverse complement strand
TTTGTTGTTTCATCAATCACGACCTCATCATCAAAGGTCACTTTTACAGGGGTGTCTGTCACTTTGCCCACCCTGTTGATGATAACTGAGAACTTGTTTTCCACGCCTTCCTGGCTCTTGGACGGCCCTATCACCACAATGCCTGCATCATCATGTATTGGATTCAAGTCAATTGCGTTTATTGATGAATTCAGTTTTGACGCGAACAATGCCACATCGCCGAGGCTTGCCCCTTCATTTGCATTGCCGTCTGAAATCAATAATATGCTGTCATGCGGCTCAAGATTATTCAGGATGGCGTCCCCTATTGCCGAATGCTCTCCTTCGCCGATGAATTTTGTCTCTACAGTGAGTTTTTTCTCAAGCTTTTCAGCAAGCTCTTTTGAGAAGCTTTCAAATAATTCCATGGATGTTGAGTTGTCAACCAGCAGCTTGACATATGCGTCTCCTTGTATGACCTTGCTTGTCTGGTAATAAGGGGATGCCAGTGCAGCCAATAATAGCAGGACGATTATGATTCTTGTGACAAACAATAATTTTTGCAGCCGCTTCTTCTGCTTGACGACATCTGGGTCTTCTTTGACTGTGACAAATTTTCTTTTAAGCACAAAATAAAGCACAAGGATTGCAGGTATCAATAGCAGCAGCGCAAAAGGCTGTTCAAGATACCGGTATGCAAATTCCAGTGCAGTTCCTACTATTGTCATACGTCCCCTCGCATTTTGATATATAATATTTCCAATAAGAGCAGTATTCCTGCAATCGCGATAAGTATAGGCTCAAATTCCATTTTTCTTGTTTCTTTAACGGGCTTTAATTCAAATTCAGTTGATTTTGCGCCCACTATCTCTTCTGCATTCAGGTTAGACTCTGTGTCGCTCAGTAAATTAACGGCAATGTTCCTGTCATCCAGTTCATATATGCCTGCCTGCTCCAGCATGATTGTTGCCTGCTTGACTGTTTTTACAGGTGTTTTAACTTTTTGCTCTCCGTCAAGTATTAATGTGTCTTTTGTGAGATAGTTCAGGCTTTTTAGGTCAAGCTGTCCTGTCAAGTATCTTGCTAGTTCTGTCCAGAAGATAGGATAGCTTGGGGAATACTTGAAGTCAGATGTGCTTTCCAGCAGGCCGTAATATACAAGCTTGCCGCTTCCTTCTTTTCCTACCGCGATGATTGTGTCATTCAATATTGAGGTCATTGTCGTGAATGCCTTGTCCTGGCCTGATGTTGTGAAGTGCTCCATCATCGTGCCAAAGTCTGCATTTTTTGTGAACTTGTTCAGCTGCTCTACTGAGACAAATCCTCCTTTTCCCCTGCCTGTTATGTCAAGAGGCAGGAGATTCTTGTAGTCTATCTTGTCTGAATTGTCCTGTGCGTGCACCACAAGGCCTGCACCGTGTTTTTCAACTGTATTGTGCAGCGCCTCAAATGTTCCTGGCAGCAGTTCACGCAGGTCAATATTGTGGATTATAAAGACATCATATCCTTCTGTCGGCACCACAGGAGGCCCAACTACAGTGACTGTCATGTCTCCTGATGCTGTCAAAGCGTTTCTTAGAAAGATGGATGCATTGTTTGTTACAAGAGCGACTTTTGCTTTCTCTGTCTCGGGGGTGCTCAGGTAAGCAGTGTTATCAACATCAAAATCATCATCCACAATCAATCTTATCTGTGTTATGCCTGGCGGTGTCTTGAATGTGAATGTTTCTGCGCTCTTGGGCGCGAGAGTCATTTCTTCCTGCACATTGCCGACCTTGAGTGTTGCAGTTCTTTTGGTGTCATCATAATTTTTCACATAGACTGTTGTCTCTTCCCTGTCTGCCTCCAGGTCGATTATCCCTACATTAGATGCTTTTTTCTCAGCAACATTCACGAAATTTACGACCAGACCTTTTGATTCAAGCACTGATTTTGCAATGTAAGGGTCCTGCCCTCCGGTGTTTACAAAATCACTCATCACCATGACTCCGCCTTCTTTTTCTTTCAATGCCTCTCCTGCAAGTATTATTGCATCCCCTATCCGTGATGTTGTCTCTGTCGGCTGAAGCTTGTTAAGGTATTTTGTCGCCTCTGTGTATGGTACATCTTTAACCACGATAGAAGGAACTTCTTTTGCAAGTATTATCGTGTTTTGCGCCCCTAATAATGATTTTGCCTTTGTCTTTGCTTTCTGGAATCTTGTATAGCTTCCTTCTTTTGCCTGCATAGATGCGCTTGCATCCAGGACTATGACTGTGTTTTTTGCAGTTATGTCATGCTGATAGTTTGTGAAAGGCTGCGCAACACTTACCGCAAGCAATAAAATGAGGAGTAGTTGTATCAAAAAAAGCCAGTCTCTTATGAATTTCTTGAAAAAAGATGAAAGCTTGTTTCTTCCAGATGATTTGATGAAGAACATCAGGGATGGTATCTCAATTGTCTGCGGCCTGGGCCTTATCAGATAGAGCAAAATAAGAGGAATTAGACTAAAAAGTGCCAATAATCCAAGCATACTGCCTATCTGTATCACTTTAGAATGGGAGTAGAAGGTCGCCTATATATAGCTTACGATTTTACTGTTCTGCAGGACGGGAATTGTATCGTGCAAGAATATCCTGTTTAAGGCTCTCTAATTCTTTTTGACGGCCATTATTTCCAAGATCAGGTATCCTGTGGCGTCCTGACGGCCGTTTATAGCTTGTTTTTAATGGTTTTGCCCTGCAACGGAAATATATTTCTGCATCTTCTTCATCCAGGCTGACTTCACCATAAGGCAGTCCATTTTTAAATGTCTCTAAGTCCGCCTCAGAAAATGGCAGGACTTGCAGGGTTCTTTCTGTACTTCCCTCTTTTTTTAAAATGCGTCTTGCTATATCTTCAAGACATTTCTGCATGCTTTCGCCTGTTGCAGTGAAACTCGGCTCTACTTTTACAGTGCCATTATTTGCGTGATAACCAACAAAAGCATGAGTATTACCTGCTTGAAAATACAGCATGCCTTCTTTTAAATCAGGTTTTCTTCTGCACAGGTTTCTAATTAAGCCAAGGCCTGCTTCAAATTGAGGAAAATCGTATATCTTCATATGTCTTCAACCCACGAGTAATCTGAATTCTGCGGCATATATAAAGGTTTTGCCTAATTTGAGAAATATTCAGTTAATTTATTGAAATTTTCTTTTCCAGGCTTTATAATACTCCTTTAATACGAAGCTGATATTCTTTCCTACTTTGATATAGTCTTTGTCTTGCAGGTTTGCTAAGGAAACCCTTAATGAAAGTTTTGGCCCTGCAAACCCTTCTCCTGGAAGGCATACTGTTGCTTTTTCTTTTGCAAGCTTGAACAAGAATTTATCCATCAGCACATTATTTTGCATGTATTCTGCAAATGCCTTGCCATATTTTTTCTTTGCAGCTCTTGCAAGGTCAATCAATGCATAATAATAAGTGTGCTCTTTGCCTTTTGACAGTGGAATTCCGATATTCTTGTAAAGATAAGTGACTCTTTTCTTTAGTTTTGCTTGTATTGCTTTCTTGTATTTTTTCTTGGTGTCCATCAGATAAAACAAGGAGAACAAGGTCATGATGCACTGCTGCGGGCAGCTTAACCCTCCTGTGTGCGCCAAAGCAACATCCCTGCTGTCCATCTCTAATCTATCAATGAATTTTATCTTGTCTGGATCTGTTGATGCAATTTCATATCTCTTGCGCAGCACGTGTTTGTCTTTTCTGGAAAGTTTTGCGAGTTTCTTGTCAATTATGTTGTCCTTGCGCAGCATTATTATGCCAAGGCGCCATCCAGTCACTCCGAAGAATTTTGAATAGGAATAAACACAAATCGTATTTTTTGGTACCAACTCAAGAAATGAATTGAACCTGTCAACAAAAGTTGCATAGACTGTATCTGTCAGGACAATCAGGTCTTTTCTTTTAGTCTTGATTACTCTTGCAATCTTGTTGAGTGTCTCTTTCTTCAGTTTAACTGAAGTAGGATTTGTGGGATGCACCATAAAAAACGCTTTTATTTTTGGATCTTTCAGTTTTTCTATCTCAGAATCAGGCACTTGCCATCCCTTGTTTTCATCTCCTTCAACGTCTATCTCTACCAGATTATAATCTGCAAGCGCTGGAATCTCAAGGTAAGGCGAGAATATCGGCGTCATTATAGCAATCTTGTCTCTCTTACGGAGTATCTTGTTCTCTTTCAGTGACTTGAATACATAGCACATTGCTGCTGTTGCTCCTTCTGTTGCAAAAAGGTCAAATTTTCTTTTTGCAGGTTTTTTGTCAGAGCAAAGGACTTCAGAAAGGTACTCCTTGATTATTTCTGCCATGTTTGGAAAGATTCTTGGAGGGGATGGGTAAAAATCTCCCCTGATTGCATCTGTCATCTCGTCTACAAAATCATCTGGGTTCAGCTTGAATCTTTTCTCAGCAGATGCAATTGAGTTTTTCAGGAAGCGTGCTCCTTCGCCTTTCTGTTTGTTCAGGTATGCTCTTAATTTCTTTGCAATGCCTTTTTTTTCCGGCCGCAAGCCAAGGTGTTTTGTTTTTGTTTCTTTGCCTGCAGCAAGTGCTGCAAAGCTGTGGAGTTGGCTGAATGCCTCTCTTGCAGTAGTGTTCAGAAAGTTAGGATTGCCTCTTCCTGCATTGAGAAATTTTGTATTGTTTTTTTTTGCAGACGCTTCTGCCATCCTGATAAATACATTTTTTATCTCAAACGGGCTCATCTGCAGGTATTCCCGCATCTTTGCATCGATCTTCATTTTGCTACACACCAGCTTTTTCTTCTGAGAGCAAATATGATGAATGGTATCAGCAGCAGTGTTGTTATTCCTCCGGTTGTTATCGCCAGGTATGCTGTCTTGTTAACTACGTGCAGTTGTGCTGGCGGCAGGAATGCTATCACAAAGCCAAATGCAAGTGTTGCAAGGCCCACTATTGACAAGAGCCATATCCCGAACCAGCCTCCTGGTATCTTGTATGCTCTTTTTGCTTTAGGCATTGCGTATCTTAATTTCAGGCAGGCCAGTATCATCATTGCATACATGAAGAAGTATATGCAGCATGCGATTGCATTTGCCATCCAGAATGCTGTATTGAGTTTTGGAAGCAATAATAGTCCGCATCCTATCAGTGTTATTACTGTTGCCTGGACAATCAATAATCTTGTTGGTATGCCGAGCTTGTTTGCTTTTTGGAAGAATCTTGGCAGTGTTCCTGTTTTTGCGCTTGCATACACGCCTTTTACAGGGCCGATTGTCCAGGTTGATATCTCGCCTATGGCCCCTATTGCTGTCAATATTGCAAGTATTGGGATAAGCCATGCCATGTGGAATTGCCCGAAGAATACCTTGAATGCTTCCATCATGCCTGATGCAAGGCTTATCTGCTGCTGCGGGACTACGGTGGCAACAGACAATGCGCCGAAGATGTTCAGCAGGAGCCCGACAATGACTACAAAGAGTATTGCGAGCGGATAGCTGCGTTCTGGATTCTTTACTTCATTTGCATGTGATGCAGAAACCTCTATTCCTGTGAATGTTCTCATGAATCCTACTAATAATACCAGTGTTGTCAGCTTGCTCAGGTCTGGTATGATGTTTTTTGCTGAGAATGACATATTGAGATGTAGGGGGTGTCCTGTAAGCCACCACACAATTCCTAATATTACTATTAGTGAGCCAGGGATAAGCACTCCGAGCAAAAAGCCGAATGTGCTCACTTTTCCAGATGCTTTCAGGCCCCTGAAATTGAATAATGTTGCTCCCCATGTAAGCAGGATTACAATCAATGCCATGTAGATTTTGTTGTGCGCCAATGCTGGCAGTATTACAAAGGCCAAGGATCCGCCCACAAAATACAGCATTGGTATGCTGCCGATCATCATGTAGCACCACTGGAGCCAGCTGCCTACAAAGCCGAATCTTTCCCCAAATGCCGCTTTTATCCAATTGAATATTCCGCCCTGCTTTGGCAATAGTGTCGCAAGCTCTGCAGATACCAAAGCGACTGGGATGAAAAATCCTACTGCTGCAACCAATGCAAAGAACATCATGTGCATGCCGGTCTCTGCTTCTGTCGGGAAGTTACGCACGCTGATAACCAGCGCAGAAGAAATCATGATGAGTGTGAACAAGCTTATCTTGCTCTTTAGGGCAGATAAAGTCTTTTTAACCATTTTAACCTCTTTTTTATTTAATTTTTATATTTATGTTATATAAGCTTTTTGTTTTAATGATGCCCCGCGAAGTTTGCAGCAGCAAAGTCCGGATATGATAAATCTGGAATACAAGAGATTCCAGAAGCGAAACGTAGCGCATCATTTTCAAAACAGCTTTGCCATGGTCAATTTTAATGCCACATATGCTGCGTAAACAAGAATCAATGTGATTGCCTCTCGTTTGTGCAGTTTCATCTTTGTTCTTAGCAGGAATATTGCAAGGACGCAGACACCTATCATGAAAGGGATATCAAATTCCACAAGGGAATTAGTTACAGAAAATCCTTTTGCTACCACTGCGCTTATTCCAAGCGTGAATAATATGTCAAAAATGTTGCTGCCGATAAGGTTTCCGATTGACAAGTGCCCTGCCTTTTTTCTTACAGCAGTCACGCAGATTGATAGTTCTGGCAGGCTTGTGCCAAATCCTACTATTAATAGTCCTACAAGTGTCTGTGATATTCCCCAGAGGTTTGCCAGCTCAACTGCATTTTCCACCACTATCTTTGAGGCAAATACCAGGAAAAAGAGCCCTGCTATGAGCGAGACTGCTGCCCAGAGCATCACCCCGTATCCCCTGTTATTCCTGATTTTTTCATGCAGTTTCTCTTCCCTAAGCACTGTCATGAAATAAAACGCATAGATTATCACAAGGATTACGCCGTCCATCATTGATATCTGGCCGTCCATGCTCATCAAGAAAAAGACTGCTGCAGAACCTATCATTATCAATCCGTCTCTCAGGAATTCTCTTTTTGATATCACTACCAGGCCAAATAATCCAATAAGGCCCAGGATGAAAGTTGTCTGGCTTATGACAGTTCCTACTGTCTCTCCTAAAATCAATCCAGATGTGTCCACTCCTTGAAGTTTCTGTATTGCTGCTGTCAGGTCGATGAATAATTCAGGAAGGTCTGTTCCTATTGCAAGAATTGTTAAGCCGATGAACATGTAAGAAATCTTAAGTTTTTTTGCTATGCTGATTGCGCCCCGGGTAGTCAGTTCTGCGCCAATCCACAGCCCAAACAAGCCTAAAACAAGATAAATCAGTTCATATTGCAAGCAATCACCTTCTTTTTTCTATACAAATAAAGTCTTATTATTTAATCTTTTTTGTATTTTGGATAAGTTCCTGATTCCAGGAATACTTTGCGTGTCTTGACTGCAACCCCTCTTTCTTTGAGCACCATTTCATCTGAGCTTGTTTCTGCAAAGCCCAATGCAATCAATTCATTCTTCAGGCTCATTATCGCAACCGCGTCTCCTTTTTTTATATCTGTCTGCACTTTTGAGATGCCTGGCATCTTCAAGTCAGAGCCGTGGCAGACAGTATCAATCGCATTATCCAATATCCACACTTTTGGAACCTGCGGAATAGCTTCTTCAACAGGCTTTATGTAGTTTCTTATTCTCTTTTCATCTTGGTTCTCTTTCCAGAGCCAATATGCATCTGCAAGGTCCTGCAGGGTTACCATGTCTTTATCAGTAAAGGGACCTGCTTTTGTCCTGACTAGCTGGGCCATGTGCGCTCCAACTTTCAGTTTCTTGCCGGCGTCGTGGCAGAATTTCCGTATGTATGTTCCTGCCTGGCATCCGATCCTGAACAAAATATCTTGCTTCTCAACTTCCATTATGTCAATATAGTATATTCTTCTTTCCCTTACCTGCCTTTTCACTGCAGACTTCACTGGCGGCAGCTGTTTTATCTTGCCTACGAATTCATTGAGCACTTCTTTCAGCTCTTTTATCTCAACTGGTTTGTGCAGGTGCATTATTCCCACGTATTCCTTGCCAGCAGGCAATAAAGTCTGAACTATTCTTGTTGCTCTTCCTAGAGCCATCGGCAGCACGCCTGTGACAGCAGGGTCAAGTGTTCCTGAATGCCCTGCTTTCTTTATGCGAAGAATCTTTTGCACATATTCAGAAACCTGATGAGAAGTCGGGCCTTTTGGCTTGTTGATATTCACAACACCGTAACTGATTAGTTCAGAAACAGGCCTCTGCTCTGGAGCACAGCCATGTCCTGGGTCTGTTTCAGCTTCTTTTTTAACAAGAATTTTTCTTTTTATTGTTTCAAAAGGCAGCATATTTTTCATGAGAGCAATTATATACGCGTTCTTTAAAAACTTATCTTTCCCTGATACTGCTGGCACAAAAACCAGCAATGCTGCCTAGCGAAGTTTTCAGAGCAATATGCAGATTCTAATAAATCTGATTAACAAGCGTTTTCTAAAGCAGAACGTAGCGCAGCATTGCTGCCTGCGTAGTTCTCAGCCTTTCCCCAATCTTTATAAACCCCCTTTTCCTTTATTAGAGTCATGAAACACTATTATGCAGGCAATCTCGCGGAAATTGCATCAGTTTTACTTTTGCATAGCGAATGCTGGGGAGACAGGAAGATAACTCCGCAGATAGCTGAATCGCGGCAGTTCTCTGATAAGTCAAAATCACAGCTTGCCTGCGAAATCATGAAATTAGAATCCTTGGTTGAGCAGGGCGACCTGACTTTTATTGAAACACTGCCAGAGCTTTATGTGCAGGTATTTGATTATTCTGCAGAAAAGGCCTGCGCTGCGGCAGATGATTTGTATCAGAAAGCAAAACCAGCATACCTTGCAAAGCGCAAGGACCATTTTAATTCGTTTCATGGCTTGTTTACCGGAGGAATAGCTCTTGCGCGCGAAAATGCTCCTGCAATACGCGATGTACACTCAATTTTTAATGAATTAGAAGAATTATCAAGCGCAGTATTAAGTGCAGTTGATGGGCAGGATACAAACAAGATATATGATGCAGAATTTGCATTGTTGTACACATACAAAGAACTTAAGGATTTTGTGCAGCAGCTTCCTGAAAGCTCATTTGCAGATCACAAAAAGTTTTATAGTAATTTAAGCATAATTGACCAAGCAACTGGTTTATTGAAAGAACTGCTTTTTCCTTTGTATAAGACAGTCGCATTAGAATAAGGTTGTTGTTGTGAAGAAAAAAGAAAATTAACTCTTACTGTACTTTTTTACAAGACTCCTGAACCAATGGGCCACCGCCCTTCTTTCCTTCTGCGTTGACTCTTGGTACAAGCAGGAGGTTAGTAGCATCATTTCGGTACTACCATCTAAGAGATGTATTCCGCCCCAGTTCAAAGGATAGTCTTTTTCAACCCTCCTGCATGATCTGAGTTCAAACCCGAGAACGCCTTGCAGTGGGATGTACCCTTCCTTTAAGAGTTTGTCAAGCCTTCCTCCTTTTCCTATTTCTGCTAAAAATGCGGCCCTTCCACCATTCCTCCCCGTGCCTGAATTGATTAATATCTCTACCTTATGAGGAACTCCGCCTTCAATTGTGTTGTCAGCTGCCAAGCTGTGCATTTCGTCGCTTGAGAAGTTATAAGTTCGTATCTCGCTGCCTGTCTGTATGAATACTTTTCTTTCGTGATTATATGTAAATTTATCTTTCTTGTGAGGAATCACGCTGTGGGTCCTGCACATCTGCTCAAATCTTGCTGCCTTCTTTTCTGAATCAGGGTCAGGAACGCCTCTTGCATAAAATATAAGCTTTGTATAAGAAGGCCCTACTGGAATCTTCCTCAAAAGCTCTTTATGAAATCTTTTGGACAAAGTTTCTATTGTTGCTTTAACCATTTTTACCCTCCCTCTCCAGAAATCCTGGAGTGACTACACACCCCTTCTTGAAAAATGATAATTATTCAGGCCATATAATTATTTCGCTTCTTCTGCAGGCTTAGGCTCTGGCTTCTCTGCAGATTTTGCTTCTGGCTTTTTCTCTTCTGCTTTTGGAACTGCTTTCTTCTCTTCTTTTGGCTTCGCTTCTTTAACTGCTTCTTCTTTAGGTTTTTCTTCCTTTACTTCTTTTGCTGTCTCTTCCTTTGGCTTTTCTTTTACTGCTTCTTTTTTCTCTTCCTTTGCTGCCGGCTTTTCCTCTTCTTTTTTCTCTGTTTTCGCTTTCTTTTCTTCCTTCACTTCTTTCTTAGGCGCAGCTTTCTTGCCAGTTATTTTTTCTTTAAGTTTTCCTGCAATACTTGTTTTCTCTTCTTTCTTCTCGCCTGTATCTATCTTCTTGCCAAAGATCTCAGCTCTAACGACTCCTTTGTCATCTTTTAAGACATTGACTTTGATTTTGCCTGGCGGATTCTTCATTCCATCTTTCCAGATCTCTTCATTAAGGTATTTTCCAAGCAGAATATCATCTGATTTCATGTGCTTGATCAGGAATTCTTTTACAGCATTGACTGCTTTTTTCGCCCGCCTGTACCTAGGGGCTTTCAGCCATTCTCTCCTCAATGGTATTGTGTAGGTTCTTTCCACTGCCATTTTATGCCTTCAGCTTGGTCCTTCTCCAGCTTCTCTTCACTTTCGTGTGCCTGCCAGGATGGACCCTTCTTCCTTTTCCGTATTTTTTTGGCACTGTCCAGTAAGGCGCCCATCTGCTCTGCCTTCCTGCTTTCACAAGCCTTTTCTTCCTGCTTGGGTGTTTGTGTCGTGCCATTTTTACTTGGATTCTTCTTTAGGAGCTTCTGCTGCAGCTGCTTCAGGTTTTTTTTCTTCAGTTTTTGCAGCTTTTTTCTTCTTTGTTTTCTTTTTTGCAGCTTTTTTCCTTGTCCTTTTCTTTGCTTTTTTTCTTGTTTTCTTTTTCTTCTTCTTTTTGATTGGAAACTCAACTGGAAGCTCTTCTGTGCTTTTCTTAGGAATAGTTATTTTCTTTTCTTTCATCAAGTCTTCAGCAGCTTTGCCCAGAAGTTTTGCTCCTTTTTGCGTGATTATCCTTCCTTTGTGCGTCCCTTTTTCTGCCTTGCCAGCAAGGCCTGCTTTCTCCAGCTGTTGAAGTACTTTTCTTATGATATTGCCGGATGCCCTGAAGAATTTTTCTGGAGCAGCGCCCCTGTTCTTTTTTCCGCCGTACTTGGTCCTTAATTTAGAGACACCTATAGGCCCTTTTGCCTGCAGGGTCTGCAGTATCGCAGCAGCCCGCACATACCACCAGTTCTTCTGCACAGGCGGTCTTTCCTTGTGCACTCCTGTCTTGACAAAATCAGCCCATATCGGCGGAGTTATGTCTGACATCTTCTCCAGCTCTTCAGCTGTCTTGAGGATTAGTTCATTTATTGGTACATCATATCTTGTCATTTTTTATCACGTTATTATGGCCTTTCGGCCTACTCAGGGTGTCTTGGTGAACTTGTTCGCCAAGATGCTCGCCAAACTCGTTTGGCGACATCGCTTGATCACCCAGAATAGAGATATGAAACAAGGGTTTGTTTATAAAACTTATGGTTTCATGCAAATATTTAGTAAAGTTTATATAAAGGGAATTTATCTTTCTGACTATGGCAAAAAAGAAAGAAGACCTTGAAACCTTGAGGCACAGTGCAGCGCATATTCTAGCTCATGCCATAAAAGAATTATATCCAAAGGCCAAGAATACAATAGGTCCTGCTGTGGAAGGCGGTTTTTATTATGATTTTGAGAATCTTAGCATAACTCCTGAAGACTTTAAGACAATCGAGAGAAAGATGAAGGAGATTGTCAAGAAGAATTATCCTTTTGAGAAAAAAGAAGTAACTTTGGCACAGCTTAAGAAGATGTTCAAGGACAATAAATACAAGATTGAGATGGCAGAAGAGTTCAAGAAGGCAGGAGACAAGCTGACTGTTTACAAGAGCGGTGATTTTGTTGACTTGTGCAAAGGACCGCACGTCAAATCCACTGGCGAAGTTAAAGCTTTCAAGTTAATAAAGACTGCAGGCGCTTACTGGAAAGGTGATCAGAAGAACGAGCAGTTGACAAGAGTTTACGGCATTGCCTTCCCATCAAAAGAGGAATTAAAAGAGCATTTGAGAATAATGGAAGAGGCTGCCAAGAGAGACCACAGGAAGATCGGAAGAGACCTTGACTTGTTTTCTTTCCACGAATGCGCTCCTGGAATGCCTTTCTGGCACCCAAAAGGAATGATTATCTGGAATGAGCTTGTTAAATACTGGAGAGAAGAACATGAGAAAGCAGGTTATGTTGAGATAAAGACTCCTATTATCTTGAACAAGTGCTTGTGGGAGCAGTCAGGTCACTGGAAGCATTTCAAGGAAAACATGTATTTCACAAAAGTTGATGATGCGGATTATGCCTTGAAGCCGATGAATTGCCCTGCAGGCCTGCAAATATATATGACCAAGGTGAGAAGCTACAAAGAGCTGCCTATGAGAGTTGCAGAACTCGGGCTGGTGCACAGGCACGAATTAAGCGGGGTATTGGCAGGATTATTCAGGGTAAGGGCATTCCTGCAAGATGATGCTCATGTCTACTGCACTGAAAAACAACTAAAAGATGAGATAAAGAATGTCATCATCCTGACAGACAAGATTTACAAGAAATTTGGTTTTGAATATCATGTTGAACTGAGCACAAAGCCGGAAAAGGCGATGGGCGATCCAAAGCTCTGGGAAAAAGCAGAGAAAGCATTGGCAGAGGCAATGAAAGAGCTGAAAAAAGATTACACATTAAATCCAGGTGACGGCGCTTTCTACGGCCCAAAACTTGATTTTCACCTGAAAGATGCTCTAGGAAGAACCTGGCAGTGCGGAACACTGCAATTAGATTTCCAATTGCCGATACAATTCAAATTAAAATATATGGGAGAAGACGGAACACAGAACCATCAGCCAATCATGCTCCACAGGACAATATACGGCAGCTTGGAAAGATTCATCGGAATATTGATAGAGCATTATGCAGGAAAGCTTCCATTATGGCTCTCTCCTGTCCAGGTGAGAATACTGACTGTTGCAGACAGGTTCAATGATTATGCTGAGAAAGTTGCGCAGAAGATGAAAGATGCAGGCATAAGAGTGGAAGTTGATGACAGGTCAGAAAGCATTGGCAAGAAAGTGCGGGAAGCGCAATTACAGCAGATTAATTACATTTTAGTTGTCGGCGAAAAAGAAGTGAAAGACAAGACCGTTGCTGTCAGGACAAGAGACAATAAAGTTCACGGAGCAAAGAAGATTGATTCTTTCATCAAGGAATTAGTGAAAGAGATTCAGGAAAGAAATTAATTTATTGCTTTAATCTCTGGTTTTAATAATTTATTAGTTTCTTTTTTTGTTGTTGTCCAATAGAGTTTTCTAAACTGCTCAACAATAGGGTTCTGCTTATTTAATTTGTATAATTTTGCTTTTCCTATTGCTCTTGTTTGTTTCACAATCTTATACTTGATTAAATCTTTCCAAAATAGTTTTAGTGTGGAATAGCCAATTCCTGCATTTCTTGCTATGTCAACCATAGAATAATCAAAGTCTTCATAGACCATAAAAAAATCAAGAACTCTAAGCAAAGGGCTGTCACCAAATATCTTCAAAAACAATGATTTGCCTGTCACAGATAATAAAAAACAAAGAAAGTATATAAATGTTTCTATTTTTGGCTTATAAGAGCTAAATATACTAATTAATAAGCCGAAAGCCTTCCGGATTTTCCAGGGAAAGACAGATAAAAGGGCAAAACGTGGTTAAAAGTAATGAATGAGCTTAAATTAGTCAAAAAAGCAATAATCAAAA
>JGI10211J34971_10002917_pt1 | contig 13769 bp, 15 predicted proteins | sample Etolagsediment_FD_34971 | JGI IMG/M metagenome (IMG submission 34971) | reverse complement strand
GAATGTTTTAGAATCTAATTATGAAAGAGGAGAACTAAAAGGAGACTTTAGAATCTTGGCAGTCGATACTCAAACCGATCACTTCCGATTTATTGTTCGAGGATTTGAATCGAGTGGCGAAAGTTATTTAATTGATTTCGGAAGCGTGGCTTCATTTGTTGACTTGGATAAGATATTCGAGGACAACAAGTGTCACAAGGCAATCATTGACTGTGCAGGAGACCGAACTCAGGAGGTTTATGAAGAAGTATTCAAGAGAAGAACTCATTGGTTCGGCTCAAGAGGTTGGAAAACAATGGCAGAACCTTATCGTTTGCAACAAAAAGACCCATTCACAGGAGACAACAAGGGAAGAGCAGGCAGAGGAAAGTTCCTTTATTTACATATTGATAAGAATATTTGGGAATCTGAGATTGCAAAACTCCGATCTCAGCAGTTGTCAGGCTTCTACACTTTCGCAGACACTCCAAAAGAATACTATGATCAGTTNTTTGCAGTCTATTGGGCGAAGGAAACTGACAGAAGTGGACACATTAAGACAGTCAGGAAGATGAAAAGGAGTCGAGGAGACCACTATTTTGACTGCGAATGTATGGCAAGGGCGTTAAGTAAGTTTGTGGGAATAGCGAGAGTTGATAGAATGAACGCTCAACCGATGGGAGAACAACAACAAAGAAAGCCGAAGAGACCAAGGACTCGACAAACTTCTGAAAGTTGGTGGTGACAAATTTGACAAGTTGCCTATTTTGCCTTTTATTTTATTTATTATCTACTTCTTTCGTAATATATATAGCAACTCATATTGTGGTCAGTATGTTATAAGGTTAAAAGGAAAGTCTCTTCGGTTTTGGTAGTTCCGAAGAGACTTTTTTTATATAAATTGACAAATAAACTTTTTTAGATGGCATCGACAACTCCACTAGCAACACTTGTTCAAATTAGAGACAAACTTCTAACTGCTTATTTAAAATTAGCAGAAGAGGGAGTTTCAAGTTATTCAATCGGAGATCAAACTTTTACTTTAAAAGACACAGGAAACATTTTAAACGAAATCGAGAGATTAGATAGGTTGATAGCCTTGAAAGATAGAACTCTCGGAGGAGGAGGACGAAACAGAATAACATTAAAGAACTTCGATGGCTAAGAAAAAGAAACCTTCAAGATTAGGATTTGCAACCAAGCAATTCCTGAAAGCATTCAGAGGATATGATGCAATAAAGAACACTCGCTATCGTGCGAGAAGAGGCTATGATGCTATTCGATCCGAAGAGATTGAGTTAAGTAATTACGACAGAGATAAATTAATCTCTGCTGCTTTAGAATTTAGAAGAAACAATCCTGTCGTTGCTTCAATGTCTCGATTGAGAAAAGCCGACATTGTTGGAAGAGGAATTATTCCACAAGCGAACACAGGAGATGAAGCTCTCGATTCCAAGATTGAAGAGGAGTGGGCAGAGTTCAGTCACGATCCTGACATTACAGGTCAGTTTGATATGAGAGAGATTCAACAACAAATGGTTGATTCTCTTTTATTCTACGGAGACTGTGGGTTAGTTGTATTAGATGGAAAGGTTCAATTCATTGACGGCTCTCGAATCGGTAATCCAAAAGGACAAGCAACAGGATCAGAGAAAGACAACTTTCAAAACGGAGTTGAGATCAACGAAGTTGGAAAGCCTATCAACTATTCTATCGGTAATCGAGTAAATGGAAACCTAAAAGATTATAGATTAATATCAGCTAAAGACTTTATTCCTTTCTTTAGAAAGATTCGTCCTGTTCAATATCGAGGCATTCCTGAAATAGCAACGATTCTAAACACTCTCCAAGATTGTGATGAATACGATAGAATTGAAATGATCTCAGCTAAGGTTGCTGCTTCATTATCGGTTGCAGTTAAGAGACAAAACTCTTATGAGTTTGAATTGCAAAATAGATTGAGTTCAGATGAGCAAGATGAGATTGGGGGATTAGAAACTTTCGAGACAGGAAGATTTCATTACTTAGAACCTGACGAAGATGTCAGCGTTATAAGTTCAAACGGCAGACCGAATGTCGATGGAGTCGAGTGGGTTTCTTACTTGCTTCGTAAAGTAGGAAGTGCAGTCGGCATTCCTTTAGAATTTTTATTAATGGAGATCGGAGGAAGTTCTTTCTCTGCATCTCAGGGAGTCGTTCTTCAATATCAACAAACAGTTGAGAGTTATCAAACTGATTTGATTAGAGCGATGCAAACACTTTACAAAAGATGGTTGTCTCAAAAGATAGCCGATGATTCAATCTCAATTCCTTCAGGAGTGGAGAATCCTTTCAAGGTTCGTTGGCAAAGACCTGCATTCAGGTGGATCAATCGAGCAGCACAAGTAAAAGCTGACTTGGATTATTTCCGAGTCGGTGCAATGAGCTTGGACGATATAACTGCTCCTTTCGGATATACTGCCGAAGATGTTATGGTTCGCAAAGCTCAGAATATTACAAAAGCAAAACGAATCGCTGAACAGAACGGATTAGATTGGAAAGATTTAATTAATCCATTCCCAACATCACTATCAGGAAATTATTCCGAAGTCATTGACGATGCCTCTGCCTAAACCAACAAATAGCGAAAAGCAACCTGAGTTCGTAAATCGTTGTATGAGCGATGAAGAAACAGTCAAAGAGTTTCCTGATGAGAAACAAAGAGTTGCCGTTTGCATTGGTATTTATAAAAGAGAAACTCAACTGAACGAAGGTTCAAATGATAATGTTAGCGAGACAGTTGAGAAGGGATTAAAGAAGAAACTCGAAGATCATAGAGAAGCAGTTGGCAAAGACCCAAAGAAGCAAACGACTTTAAGGAAACTCAAGATCGTTTACAATCGAGGGATCGGAGCTTACAGAACAAATCCAAGTTCGGTCAGACCTTCTGTTGGTTCTCCTGAACAATGGGCGAACGCTAGAGTCAATTCATTCCTTTACGCTTTGAGAAACCTTCGTTACAGAAGTGGGAAACACGATACCGATTTACTTCCAAAGGAACATCCAATCAGGAAGAACATAGAGAAAGATAAAGCAAGTTTAGATGAACACAGGAGATATGAAGACGGAGAGATTATTCCTTCTGCTCTTCCTCCTGCTTATAGAAAGAGCAGAAAAGATGGAGAAACAAAAGGACAAGCGTGCATTAATTGCAAATTTTACAAAGAGGATCAGAAGGATCATCGTTTTTATTGCACTAAATTTGAAGCTCCTGTTCGTCCTCAATATTGGTGCAAGGCTTGGAAAGCAAAAGGCGAAGCATTAGCAGAAACCTACAATGATTATCCTGAGTCAGCTTCAAACAATGCAAAGAGAGCTTTGAAATACAAAGCCGAGAATCCTGACAACAAGTGTGGCACTCAGGTTGGTTGGGCAAGAGCTAATCAATTAGCTAAGAAAGAAAGAATTTCAAGAGACACGATTGCTCGAATGGCATCATTCAAAAGACATCAACAACATAAAGATGTTCCCTACGATGAAGGTTGTGGAGGATTGATGTGGGATGCTTGGGGAGGAACTTCAGGAGTCGAGTGGGCGATCAGAAAACTTAAACAAATTGACAAGAAGGCGAATAGTAAAATGAGTAGCAAACAATATGGATTTTCAGCGTTAAACATTTCCGAGTCTAAAATTGACAAGGATTCAGGTAAGATGTTTGGAGTCTCTCTCATAAGCGTAGGCGAAGCACTAGGTCACGAATTGTTTGTCGATGACGATAGTCTCGACACAATCCTCCAAGCGATAGACGGAGAAAAGATTCCTGCTTACATCACTCACAGAGGAGCTTTATTTGAAGACCGACTAACTAGAGAGATCGGAATGTTTACAAACTTTAGAACCGAAGGCGACAGACTGATGGCAGACTTTGAAGCCTTCGATTCATTTAGAGAAGACGATGCTCGCAAATACAATCGATTATTCGAGATGGCAGAAAAGATTCCTGAGCGATTTGGATTAAGCATTGTATTCTCAGCAACTCAGGCTTGGGCAACTCCTGAAGGAGATGTTGAATTAGGAGCAAGACCTGACAACGCTTTATTTGATTTCCCATCAATCAGGGTTGAAGAAGTTACTTCTGCTGACTTCGTTGACACTCCTGCAGCAAATCAAAAAGGACTTTTTTCAAAATTAGATATTAAACCAACTAGCAAAATGTTAAAATCAGAACTCATCGAAGCAAATGAAAAACTCTCTGCTGAGAACGAAGCTCTTAAAGCTAAGATCGAAGACCAAGAGTCTGTCGAACAAAAAGCATTAGAAGCTCAAGTCTCACAAGAAGAGGCACAGATTGAGTCAAGCAACGAAGTTCAAGAAGAAACTTCATCCGAAGAAATCCAAGAGTCTTTCAATAAAGACGAAGAGATGGCAGTCACAGACAATGAGAAAACTATCAACAAAGGTGGTTCTCAAGGTTTAGAAGGTCACGAAGATGAAGAGAAACTTGAAGAAGAAGAAGAAGCTCAAGAGGAAGAAGAAAGCCTTGAAGAGAAAGTTGCTTCGCTTGAATCTGTTATCGAAGACCTAAAGGCAAAACTCCAAGAGAAGGAAGACGAAATGTCTAAACTTCAGGAGGAACTTGAAGGTCACGAAGAAGAAGAAAAAGAAATGAAAGAAAAGCTCTCCAAGGTAACCGAAGAGAACTCAAAACTTTCTGCTCTTATCAAAGGAGCTAATCCTATTGAAGTAAGTAAAGAAGACGATTCAACTTGGTCTCCAAGTAAATCTCTTAAAGATCAATTCATTAAGGATTATGCTAAAGAAAATAATATTTCAGAATTTACTGCGACTCTTCGCTTAGGCAAAGAGAAGCCTGAACTTTTCAAACTATAACAATTAATTATTTAAAATTATGTCAACAGTAATAAACGGAACTCAACGCACTTTTACTGCAACAGGCACAATGTCAGCTTACATCTTAACTAAGTTAAATACTGACGGAACTGTCTCAACTGCAACACAAGTAGCGTCAGGGGAAACTCGTGTAGGCTTCACAACAAGAGAAGTCTTAACAGCAGGGGATTCAACAGGAATCGCTTTGCTTAATGGTGGTGGTACTGCTTACGGAACAGCAGTAGGCACAATCACTAATGCAGGTACTGCTCTTTACGGAGCAAGTGGTGGTAAACTAGGAACAACTGCTTCAGGTGGTGTTGTTGGTTTCTCTTTAACTTCAGCATCAGCAGATGATGTTATCGAAGTTTTACTTCACGAATCTGCGTAACATAGGAGAATTTTAAATTATGTCTTTATACGGAAACGCATCATTCAATCCTGTGCTTTCAGAAGCACTTAACAAAATTGGCGAAAATCGTTTTGTCGGAACTTCAATCCTTCCGATCCGAAATGTCGGAACTAAAAACGGAGATTACCCAATCTTTTCAGACGATCAGTTCGATCTTAACGATTCAGCTATTCGTTCAGCAGGCTCTTCATTCGCTCGAAGAGATTTCGATTATGGTAAGCAATCTTATGCTTGCGTTCAATACGCTTTAGAGGGAGTTCTTCCTGACGAAGACGAAAGCAAAGCAAGTGATGACGGCATCTCAGATGCTGCAGGTGCTATCGCTCAAAAACTTCAGCGAGACATTATGGTTGGTCACGAACTTCGTGTTCAATCTGCATTGCAAAATGCAGGCTTCAATGCAACTGCTCAAACAGGTGCAGCGATGTCAGATGCAGCAGGAGCAAAACCTATCACAACAATTCAAAACGCAGTTGAGCGTTTGAATGCAAATGGTATGTTCGACAACCTTGCACTTATCATCGAGTCTTCATTGTATAACGAAATGATCAACACAGACGATGTTCGTAACATCTTCAATGGCAATGGTCAATATACAAGCAAAGACATCTTAACAAGTGCTTTAGGTGTTAGCAATATCATCGTATGTCCTACACGCTACAACTCAGCAGCTAAAGGACAGAGTGCATCTCGCACAAAGATTTGGGAAACTGATACTTATTATGTTGCTCAAATCGCAGGAGGCGAGTTCTCAAATGGTGGTATCGGAAGAACATTAGCCTATTCTCCTGATGGTGGAGCATTTACTGCTGAAACTTACAGAGATGAGCCAATCAAATCTGACATCCTTCGTGTTTATATGTCAACAGACGAAGTGATCATCAATGCAAACGCAGGTGAAGAGATCACAGGTGCTTAATACTTTGTTTTATTCATAGTGTTGTAAAAAGTCCTCATTCTTCGGAATGGGGGCTTTTTTTTGCTTTTTTTCACTTTTTTTCACTTTTTTTGCATTTAGGGCTTGCAATTCGTTAAACAAAGTTAAATATTATAAGCATATTAATTATTAACCTTATAAAAAACATTATGGAAAACATCAAATACACACACAAATTCAATAACATCAACGATGCTATCGATCACATTAACCTTACAGAAAGCACACACGCTTCCTACGCAAATAGATTCGAGCAAATTCAAAACGCTACATTCAATTACAACACTCACTTAGAAAAGCTAAAACAAATTGAAGCTGACACAGAGAGTGGCGAAATCGAGTGCTTCTACATTATTCCTAAATTTGAAAATGTTTACTACGGAGATGAGAATAGCTACGATAGCAAATATGAAGAAATCGAAACAATATTTGTTAAAAGAAAATATGACATCAATGTTGTAAGACAGTTAAACACTTTAGGTGGTGGCTCTCTAACTAATCACGACTTCAAAGTTTATAACGACTTCGGAGACGGACAATTAACTTTTCTAGGTTACTTAAAAAAATCAAAAAGAGATGAAGTTAGAAAGGTAATGTCAGTTTACGAAAACGCAGTAGTAGTCGCTTAAAAATTTAAAAAACTAAAGCCGAGAGTCTCCTGAAAGGGAGGCTCTTTTTTTTTACAATCTTCCTATTGGTATGAGTAGCATTATAAGTTCGTCATTGATCGGAGACAACCTGAACTTCGCAATCACGAATATGACAACAACCTTAACTGCCGTAACTCCAACCAATACGGAGACCTATGTCGCAAACAAGCAAGACATCGAGATTGCTTTTGCTATCTTCGAGGACGGCAGGGAGACAACTGTTGACACAAAGTTTTATTTNAATATTGGTAATTATACGACTCTTCCAACTAAAGGAATGATCCTGACAGATGGAACTCGAAACTATAAAGTCGTAAATACCCAAAAAGATGCAATAAATGTCACACTCAGAATTGATTGCCAAGCCGAAGGACAAAGATAAACTAAACCTTTATCTCATAGGATATTCTCCTGACTTAAAATATTTAAAGAGACTGCTCGCTCAGGTTAAGCCGATTGTAAAGTCTCTCTCTTTTGTCTGCACAGATGACAAGGACGATTGCTTGGAGGCGATAAAAGAATCAGGGATTCCTTATCAGTTCGAGAGATTAATCTTTCCGAGCAGAGAAGACTTTGATTTCTCCAAGGCGAGAAACCTTTCAAGGGAGATGGCTTCTAAGAATGAAGGTTGGAGCTTTTGGTTGGACTGCGATGACACAATCGAGAATCCTGAAAAGATAATCGAGTTAATGATTAAGCATCCAAACGCTGAAGCCTACGGACTTCCTTATGATGTAAACGAACGCTCAGGGAATTTATTTAAGATTAGAATCCANAAAGATGGATGGCATTGGCAGAATAAGGTTCACGAAGAGCTTATGCCTATCCTAGAAGGCGATAAGAAGAGNAATGTGACTGTTCTATCGGAATGTCCTGTCAAACACGCTCCTGACGAAGATAAGAGCAATCACGAGTTTCATATTAGCCTTCTGAAGAAGAATGTTAAGACTGCTGAGGCAGATTACACTTATATTGCCAAAGAATACTTTAATTCCTTACAAAATGAGAAGGCAATCCCTTACATAAAGAAAGCCTTGGCAATTCATTCCTATCCTCACGAAATCTACAACCTTTGGATGATGCTTGGGATTTGTTATGCCGTTGACGATAAGAACGAAGAAGCGAAGGAGGCTTGGCTTTCAGGGATTCCTGTCGCTCCTTATCGTAAGGAGGCTTATTACTATCTTGCCGAGCTTTACGGCAAGTTAGGAGACAACGAAAACCTTCACAAAGGTCTTGGATACATCTGTGCCTGTAACGCTCAAATTGATAAAGGAGAGCCTCTTCAAAATATGAATATATATAACTTTATGGGCTATCTTTTACACGCTCGATATTTACAAAAGTTCAATAAGTATAAGGAGGCTCTTGAAATTTTAGAACAAATCAAAGAGCCAAATGAAGAAGCTGATTTAATAAGAAAAGAAATAAACGATGCCTGCTCCTGATTTTACGACTCTACTAGATTTCGAGACTAATATCGAAACTGCTGCAACGACTTTCCTTGAAACCGACACAGGACTGACTGCCTCAAGTTTATTTGCAACATTGGATCAGGATACTTTTGTTGTTCCAAGATTGGAAGTAATGTTTGAGAAAGGCGAAGCTCTCGATCCTCCGACTCCTCAAACTGAAAACAGTTCTCAGGTTGAATATATGCAACATAAAGGAGTTCTATCAATTAGAGTTGTTAGTGATGCTTCTGTTGCAGATACTCAAACAACTCACAGGCAGTTGAGAGGGAAGGTCAGAACTTCAATGCTCCTGAATGCTCAAAACTTTACAACTCCTTCAGGAGGCTCAACAGTTCTTCCTTATTATGAAGTAAAGTATATGAGACCGACAGGAACAACTTATGAAGTTGACGGAGACTTGGCGATTTCATCCCTGACTTACGATATGACAATCGCAATCAAAACCGATGCTTTTCCTTCAGCAAACTTGAGATTGAAAACCTTGAACAGATTAGGGGATATTATTTCAATAGGAAATCCTTTTTACGACACAAGCACTCCAAGCCTGACAACATCATTTCAAACAGTTGGGAAAATTGGATTATTGCAAGGAACTCAAACTGCAAATGTAATAGTTGCTTACAGTAGTTGGGATATAAATATAGAAGATTTTACAATCGTAAACGCAAGTAATTTGCAATATGGTCAGTCAGCAGGAGAATTTAGTTTTGATGTCGACACTAACTCTCTCTCAAACGGAGACAATATTGACATCGGAGTTTTCTTTGAAAATTGACAATCAATCAATTATTGAATCCTTTTTAATTTTTAATTTATTTTTATTATGGCAGTAATTTCAGATGGTGGACAAAAATTTGGTATAACCACAACCTTGGTAACTCCTTCCGATTCATTTGTTGTTGAAAGTTTCACAAAGAACTTCACTTCAAACCGAGTCGATTTAGATAATGGAGCAGGCGAACCTTTGGGTTCTGTAACTGTTACAGGTAGAACAGAGATTTCAATGACTGCACAGTTCGGAACTGCAACAAATGCAACTCCAACTGTGGGCGATGAAATCACTTATGGTTCTGACACAATTATCTTAACAGATGTTACTCTTAACGAAGCTCAAGCAGACTTCGTAAGATTGGACTTATCAGGTTACATTAAGATCAACTAATTTAATTTAATATGTTTAAAGCAGTAGAGTTTGATAATACTGCTCAAGAGCGTATTAAAGAAGCTGCAGATTTCGAGAGAACTCTGAGGCTTGAGGCTTTAATTGGATTAGAGTCTGAGATTGAAGGCATCAAAATTCGTCAGATGACAGGTTTTGATGTCTTGCAGTTACAATATGTCGAAAACAAACTAATAATCGGAGGAGTTCCTGACGAATCCGATTTTGCTCACTTCTTTTGGTTACTAAAATCCAAAGAAGAGAAAAGGTCTCAGGTAAAGTTGTTTAAATTTATAATTCAAAAGATGAAGAGCGTTGAGTTTATCAATGCAGTCTGCGATTACATAGATTATTGTTTTTTAGATTTACCACAATCAGGAGGCTCAAAAGCAAGTTCGAGCTACAACGCAAGTTCTACTGTTTGGCTCAATGGGATAATCGATGGAATAGCCTCTGAATATGGTTGGACTTATGAGCAAATTCTTTCTGCTCCATTAGCTAGGATTTTGCAACTTTACCAATACTTGTTAAAAAGACAATTAGGGGATAAATATAAGATCAGGAATCCAATAACTGCTCAAGCATCTGCAAATGAACTCAATAAAATAAGGAACAACGATGGCTAATTTTTCACTACTCGCAAAACTTGGACTCGATTCCAAATCATTTCAAAGGGGTTTAGATACTGCTAAGAAAAAGGCTCAAGGATTTCAAAGAAATCTTGGTAAGATATTTGCTGCAGGTGCTGCTCTAAGTGGGCTTGCTGCATTGGTCAGAAAGTCAATTGAGTTCGGTTCAGTTCAATCCGATGTTGCGAGTCAATTGAAGATTAACACAGAAGCCTTCCAAGTGTTCTCAGGAGCGATAAGAGATGCAGGAGGTTCTCAGTCACAAATGACTAAATCAATTATCGCAATGCAAGCTGCGATCGTTCAAGGTTCTGAAGGTTTGACAACTTATCTAAGAGCTTTTGAAAGATTAGGATTAGACATTAATTATATAAGAGGTTTATCTCCTGAAAAACAATTTGAGGAAATAGCAAAAGCCGTAGCAACTGCAAAAGATCAGCAAGGAGCATTTACGGCAGTTGTTGAAATATTTGGTAGAAGGAATGCTCCTCAACTTATTGAAGTAATGGAGAGACTTGCAAAAGAAGGATTTGGAGGATTAGCCGAAGAGATAAAAAGAACTTACGGCATAATGGATTCAGAGACTCAAAAAGCCTTAGATGCGATGGCTGATAGGTTTGGGCAGTTGGAAACGAAGACAACAAATGTTTTAGGGGAACTTACAGTCAGAGTCGCAGGTTTTGTTTCTTATATTTTAGGACATCCATTGAAGCTATTAACTTCAGGACTGATTCAAGTCGGAGCTTCTATTTCAAATTATCTAAACTTAATCTTTGATCATTTAGTTGATGCGGCACAATTTGCTTTTGAAGCAGTAGCAAAAGAATCAAAAGTTGTTGGGAAGATAATACTCAAAGCACTCAAGGGAGATTTTCAGGGAGTATTAAAAGAGGTTAAAAACTTTGGAAAGGGAACTGAAGATGCTCAAGAAAAATTAGGAAACAGGTTAGATAGAAACTCAAGAAGGTTCACAGGAAGAATGACAAAAGTTTTTAAAACATCTGACAGAGTTTTGGAGAATTTTATGAAAAAATCAAATGAAGCCTTCAATGATATGACAGGCAACTTTGATGCCAATATCAAAAAAGCAAATGATTTGTCAGATGCAATAGGAAATATTCCTGAAACTCCAACAGAAAAAGCAGAAGGAGAAGGAGACGGAGACGGCACAGGAGGCACAGGAGCAAAAGAAGATAAATTCGCACAGGCGAGAAGTGTCGCAAGAGAAGCATTCAAAGCGAGTGGAGGAGATTTAGCGAAGTTGGGAACTGCAATCCTTCAAGAGAAAGGAAAGGCAGNTAGTCGCATTGAGCAATTCAGAACTGTTGGAGGCGAAGAAAGATTTAGAAGATTTGATGGAGGAAGGGTCTCAGGAGAGTTCACAAGAGAACAGATTTCTGCAGCAATCGGTAAATCGGCACAAGAGGAAGTTGGTGGAGAAGGAGCTATCGAAAATTTATTGGAATCAATAAAAACAACCTTAGAAGGCAAGTTTAAGAATGAGTAGGCTTTTTGATTTCCCTGAATCTTTTCAAAACGATGAAAATGCAATCTTATTAATAGATGCTAATAATTCGGTTTACCAACCTAATGATGTAAGCGATGGAGTTGTTTATGTTGAGAAATATTTAGTAAGAAAAGGCAAATTTAGAGAAACTGAAAGACTTGATGAGAATGAAGATTTGGTTGCAAGCACAATTCGTCCAAATGCTTTTTTGGTAGATGAAACAAACTTCCAAGATATTGGAGGAGGCTTACAAACTTTTGAAAGGCATTATGCAACATTTCCCTCTAGTTGGTATGACTTCCAAGAAGTGTCTTATAGGACAGTTTATTGGGGTGCTATAAATTGGAGAAGCAGATCAGGTACAGGAGCGACTTGGCAAACAGAAAGAAAAGTATTGGCAAAAGCAACTCGATATTACTTATCGCATAAAGATATTCCTACGGATAAAGTTCCTGAAGATAATCTACAAGCAACAAAATTTGCTGATAGGTTTGATATTTATTATGCCTTTGAACCTGAGGGAAGATTAGGAAGAAATTGGGAAGATTATATCCCTGATCCAAACAATCCAACAAAAGTAGTAATTGCTCCTGACAGTATTAGAAAATATATGGGTTACATTTATGAATTTACAAGATATACGATAGAAATTTAATGGCAGATATACAAATAGTTAATGACTTGCCTCTAGCCTACGAAGACACAGTTGCAGATCGTCTTGATGCAAATTTTAGAACTTATTTCCTTCAAGAAAAAGGAAACGCAATCGTTAATGTAGAGAAATGGACTGCTAAAAAAGTAGATTACCAACCTAGCAAACTTGGAAAGGCAAGGGGAAGACCACATTTAAATCAATACTTAATTAAAGAAGATTCTTTCACCGACATCGGTGGAGGAAGAATGGTTTTTTTAAGACATTTTGCTCAAATTCCTGAACCTTGGTTTGATTTCGAGCAAAAGTCGGTTTTATATTACCATAATCCTTCTCTTGTAGGAATCAATTTTGATTCTAAATATGGAAGATATGGGTGGCTCAATGATACAGATTCTTTAAAGAATGTGCCATTCATAGCCAAAGCGACAAGATACTATGTTACGAAAACAACAATGGATTTTTACTTGGCTACAAGATATTCTCTAATAGGAGATTTTGATAATAATTGGTTATATCCTCACGCATTAATAGACAACACTTTCTTAACTAACGCATCCACAGGATACAAATATCCTGCGAAACTTTTTGTAAACAATCCAAGAGTGTTATTAGGTTCAGCAGACGCAACTCCTGTTGCACTCGCTCCTGACAAAGTTACATTATGGAAACCAAATATTTATGAAATAACACGCTATGAATCGAGTATAAATTACAGAGTATTACTTGAGAGCGAGGCTTATGGTGTTTCAATTACATTTAGATGGATTGCAGGTGCAAATTTTGACGAGGAATCNGTTTATGATAATGGAACACTNAGAGTTGATTATGGTAGAGAAGGAGCTACAACCTTTGGAAACACATTTAATTCACAATTTGGAGCAAAGAAAAATCAACTTCGTTTTCAGCAATCATTAAGAAGCTCTGTTGAAAAAGAACAGTTTAACAACTTTAGAATAAGAGTTCAAAGTCAGACAGGATTAAAGGTTGTAGATACGCTTCTAGGTGGGGCAGAGTTTGAGAATCCACTCGATCAGGAATCGGACGATCAAACTTTTGCTCTTAAATGGGATGGAGAATCGGCTCAAATAAATTTAACATTCGTAATAGGTAAGTAATATGGCAGAACAAATTGAAAGACTAAATGCAGGACAAACTCCATCCTTGTTGCAAGCAGCTAAAGGTAATGAGTTGATCGATGCAATTAATGCTTTAAGAAAATCTAAAAGCACACAATCGGCAGACATTGCAGGTATATCATTGACAACAAAAAGTGATGGTTCGCTTGAGCTAAATATAACCTCCGATTTATTAGAGAAGCTAAATCCTCAAACAGAAAAAGAAGATGGGGAAGCTACAACCGACATTGCTTCAGGATTCGTTGAGCAGAGATATAACGCAACAGTCAACGGAGTATCGACAGGCACAGTTTTTTTAGTTAAGATAGGATGAGTGATCTCTCCATTATTCAGCCATCTGATTTTCAGGAGATCGGAAGAG
>JGI10211J34971_10002916_pt1 | contig 13769 bp, 13 predicted proteins | sample Etolagsediment_FD_34971 | JGI IMG/M metagenome (IMG submission 34971) | reverse complement strand
GAGCCGTACGATTGGGTTTGGACTGCTTTGAATCCGGCAAGAACAGCCGCCGCGCCCAACACCGAGGCCGACAACACGAGGCCTTGTCCGCCGAACCCGCAGAATTGAAATGTGGTGCGTCGGCTGGTCATGCGCTACTCCTTTCATCATTCAGAAGAGAGNTCCCCTGGAAGACAGGACGACTCCCATCGACGAAGTCGCCGAGCACGAACAATGCCTCTTCCAAGGGAACGTCGGCGCCGTCGCGCTTTGACCGCACAACCGAGTTCTCCTCGATCCAGCGCACACTCTCGATTGGATCCCCCGACCGCAAGGCACGGCGACCGAAATTGGTCGGGCATTGCGCAACAAACTCCACTAGTGAGAAGCCCTTGTGGCAGAGCGCCTTTTCCAGGGCTCGGATCCCCTGCCGTGCCGTGGCCGTACTCCATCGGCTGACCCGCGTGGCTCCAGCAGTTTCCGCTAGTTTGCAGATGTCAAAGGGCGGCTCGACGTTCCCGTAGGGTGTCGTCATCGTCTTCACTTCGCCAGGCGTTGTAGGCGCAACTTGCCCTCCGGTCATTCCGAAGTTGAGGTTGTTGACGACAATCATGACCACATCAAGGTTACGTCGAGCCGCATGAATCAAGTGATTGCCACCAATCGCAGCCACATCGCCGTCGCCGGCGAAGATCACTACTTTCAGTTCTGGGTCGTGGAGTTTCATTCCCGTTGCCCAGGCAAGCGTTCTCCCATGAACTCCGTGGAGCGCATCGGCATCAAGGTAGACGGGAATCCTGGCGGTGCAGCCAACGCCACCAATGGCCACAAGGCGGTCGAAATCCAAGCCGATATTGTCAGCAGCTCGCACAAAGTAATTCAGCACCTGGGCTGCGCCACATCCGGGACAGAAAAAGTGGGGCAGGGACCGGTCCCGAAGATAGGTTCGGACGAGATCCGTACTCATCTTGACACCTCCGCAATCGCTGTCAGGACTTCCTCAGCGGTATGGATTTCGCCGCGATTCTTCGCTACACGCTTCACCGGACAACGTCCTGCCACGCATCGCTCGACCTCACCAGAATACTTGCCGACGTTCATCTCCACCGACAGCATCGCACTTGCGTTTTCCGCTACAGCCGCGATTTCTCGATCGGGGACTGGCCACACTGTGATGAGTCGCAGAAGCCCGGCTCGCATGCCGTTCTCTCTCGCGCGGTAGACGGCCTCCAGACAGGGGCGGCTTGTGCTTCCGTATGCAACCACGACGATTTCTGCATCCTCCAGAAGAACCGATTCGGTCTCGACGATGTCATCACGATTGCGGGCGATCTTGCCCAGGATCCGTTCGTACATCGTTTCGTAAACATCCGGATCCCAAGCGATGCTGCCACGTTCGTCGTGCGGGTTAAGCGAATGAAGTACTCGGTAACCAGCTCCCAGAGCGGCAAAGGGAGGCGTGCCATCCATTGGTGCTGCAAAGGGAAGGAATTCTTCGCGAGGAACGCTCGGAGTTACCCGATGCACGACGTCGATGTCATTGGCACGAGGGATGGTCAAGTTCTCACGCATCAAGGCAATGGTTGTCTCCGACATCACAATCACCGGTGTTCGGTACCGCTCCGCGAGATTGAATGCCTTGACCGTATGGTCAAACAGCTCCTGCACGGACGCCGGAGCAAGAACGATCATCTCGTGATCTCCACTCGCTCCCCAGCGCATCTGCATGACGTCGGCCTGAGTGGCGTAGTTCTCACCGCGGCACCGCTGGACATTGACGACGACGAGCGGGATCTCGGCAGCCACGGCGTAGCCAAGCCCTTCCTGCATGTAGTTAAATCCTGCGCTTGCGGTCGCTGTCATTGCTTTCGCGCCCGCCAGGGAAGCGCCCGTAAGCGCAAAAATCGAGAACAACTCGTCTTCTCCTTGCACGAAGCGCCCACCGACCTCGGGCATTCGCGCCGCCATCCGCTCGGAGATCTCGTTTGCCGGCGTGATCGGATAGCCTGCGAAGAAGTCGCAGCCCGCAGCCAGTGCGCCCTCTACCACCGCGTAGTTGCCGAGCATGAAATGGGATCCAGAGAGCACACGCTTTCCATGAATCATATGTTTCACCTATTCTTCCTGCTCAGAGATGTGGATACTCATCAAGTGTTTCCTCATCGATTGACCTGCTACTTGTGAAGCATTCGTTCGGGGAAATCGGTGAGCACCTCGCAACCTGACTCGGTCACTACAACCGTTTCACTCACACCGAAGCCAAAGACGTCGTATTGTCGAAGTGCAGGTGGCATGTGAAACGTCATCCCTACAGACAGGACTGTCGGATCATCTTGCTGAAGACCGAGGAAGTGTCCCTCGCCCCAGTCGGGCGCATAGGCCAAGCCGATCGAGTAGCCTGTCCGCTTGCGGAATCTCTCATAGAGCCCGGCCTTTTCGATACCCGCCCTGCATGCCGCGTCTACCTCTCCCGATGTAGCTCCAGGGCGGATCGCCTCAATTGTAGCATCAAGTGCGGCGTTCGCCACGTCTGCCCATGTCCTGATTTCCTCAGGTACAGAGCCAACGAGCACAGTTCGCATTAGCGCTCCATGGTATCGGTTGCTGCAGCCCGCGATCTCAATCAGTACGGGGTCTCCGTCGGCAATTCGTTGCCCATTCCACGAAGCGTGAACCGTCCCCGTCCGCCGCCCAGTGTTCACATACGGCTCCATCGCCAAGAACTCGCATCCCTCGCGTATCAACGATTCGAGAATCGCAGCGGCTACCTCGTTCTCAGTTCGACCGACAGCAATGACCTCCACCGCACTTCGCATCGCAGCACTCGCCATGCGTGCAGCCTCTCGAATCTGGGCGATCTCCGCAGTACTCTTGATCTTGCGTTCCTCCAAGACGAATCCGCTTCCGTCTACAACTGTGTCGATGTTGCAGCTCAGCGCCTCTACAAGGCGCCGCAGCCGTTCGATGGTGAGAAAACTGGATCTGAGTTCCACGGCAGTGCGTTCTGGCGCAGTGTATCGGCTGGCGAGATCGGCGACGATCCTGATCGGGTCCTGAATGTCATCGTAAAGGATAACGTCGCTGACCCACGCAGAGGTGCTGGCATTACCTAGTTCAGCACGGCGCAATACGAACTGGATGTCTCCTTCCACTGGCACGACCGCACAGCTGTACATGTAGTAGCCCGCCGACTGAAACCCCGTGAGATACGTGATGTTCTCAGGTGTGTCGACAAGCAGAACCTCGACACCATTGGCCTTCATACGCGAGCGTACCCGCTCCAACCGCTGGAGATACTCTTCCTTGGAGAAGCCGCTACCATCTGCGGTTATCATCTGCGCTCCTTTCTTTGCCTCACGATATGCCCGGTTTGACCTCACGGCCATGGCATTCTCGCAAGGATCTAGCGAATTGCACCGGTCGTAAGGGCTAACAACGCCATCCTTACGGCCACACCGTATTTGACCTCATCGAAGTACTTGGCGTGAGGGGTCCCGTCAACCTGGGCTGCGATCTGAAGTCCCATCTCATCACTTCGCGGCAGGTCATGCATCACGATGAGATCGGGCTTGCCTTTCTTGACCACATCGAGCCCGACTCGCGGACACGAGGGGAGGAGTCTCTCGTATGCGTCACCGGCACCCTCTTTGTTGAGCCGGGTGACGTACATGACATCCATTTCCGACACGGCGTTCTCCAGCCGATCGTATTCTGAGTACTCCACNTTGTTCCGCGCGAGCCTTTCCTTGACGGCCTTGCCGAATCGAAGCTCTGGAGGTGCAACAAACAGAAGACGGACCTTGAAATTGCTCAGGCAATAGACCAGCGAGTGCATCCCACGAGTCGAGCCAAGATCGCCCACCATTCCGATTGTCAGCCCATCGATAGTTCCCTTCTCATACCAGATCGTAAATGCGTCCAATAGTCCCTGTGACGGATGCTGGTTCGTCCCGTCGCCACCATTTAGAACGGGCGCGGTCGCCATCTCTGCGGCTCGACGTGCTGCACCCTCATCTGGATGGCGAAGCACGATTGCATCGCAGTACGGGTCGACGGTCCTTATAGTATCCTCCAAGCTTTCCGCGCGCGGTCCTACGGCACGTGACGAGGACGCGCTGGCGAAGCCAATAACACGACCTCCCAGTCGAAGCATCGCCGACTCGAAACTCAAACGGGTGCGGGTGCTCGTCTGATAGAACAGCGAAGCCAGGATCTTGCCCGCCATCAACTCCACGCTCGTCCGTCGATGAACCACACCGAGCATCCATCGCGCCTCAGCGAGGATACACTCTATTTCTTCTCTGGTTAGATCCTGCGTTGACAGGATGTCTCGATCTCTGAATTCCTTCATACAGCGACTCCCTTAGGCTGACTTAATCGATGCCGTTTCACTCTTTGTTTAGTTCTTCGCGTAGTCCAATGCCGAGCTTCCGGAGAGCGAGCCACATCATCGCTGTGTTTCCAGATAGAACAGGTCTTCCGAGATCTCGCTCGATGGTTCGCTGGACCGGAAGGAGCTGAAACGATGTGCAGCCAATCACTAGGGCTTCTGCTTCTGTTGACGCCAGCTGTTTGGCCTCCTTGTAGATGGTATACGGTGACACCCTGCACTTCGGTAGAGCGCCAACGATCCCAAGATCTCTACAGCGAAGAATTTCTAGTCCCGGCACATTATTACACAGGAACGCTTGCACGCGAAGGCTGAACTCCGGAGTGAACGGCGTGAGAAGATCGGTTCGCGAGATCCCCAGAAACTTGAGTTGTTCGACGAACGCCGTCGAGGCTGTGATGGCCGTGATCCCCGTCTCCTTTTCGATGGTCCGAATGATCTCCTGATCGGTATCCATCCCCTTCAGCACGCTTCCAGCTGTGCAGCAAAAGATAATAACATCCGGCTTTACGTCAGCAAGCAGTAGCGCAGCGGCCGGAACTGCTTCGCCCATATGTTCGTACGCTCTGAGTTTCTCTTCGTAGTTGTCGGTTTCCGGAAGAGGGACGCGTGCAACATAAACAGCGACACCCTCCGGTCTCATCGCGTGGAAATCCATCTCAACCGTTTGATCCGACGCCGCGACGATCAACCCGATGCTGCCTCTCCATCCGTAGTTCATTCCCGCTTTCACCTCTTTCCCTGGTCGGCGATCAGATCCGCTGTTCACTCGGCTTGACCGATCCGCCCTAGCAGCTGCCCCTTCCCCACGTAGTGCTCTCCGATTCCCATCGTCTTCAGGGCAAGCCAAACAGTCGCCAAGTTGCTGGTGATCACTGGTTTTCCGAGATCCTGCTCCAGAGCGTCGATAATCGAAACGCATTGCAGGGCGGTACAGCTGATGACGAGCGCATCGCTCGAGGCCGAGGCGATTCGCTTCGCGTGTTCGTAGATCTCAGACGGCGGAACCTTGCACTTGGCCAGTCCGCTCACGATTCCCAGATCGTGATGGTTCTGGACCGTAAGACCGTCGATCACGTCGGTCAGGTATTTCTCAGCGATCTCTCCGATTTCGACGTTGTACGGCGTAAGAAGATCGATGCTCGAGATGTCGAACTGACGGATCGCTTGAACCAACGCTGTGGTCGTCGTAATCGCATCGATTCCCGTCTCGTCCTTGATGACCTTGATGATCTTCTCGTCCGTTCCTGGACCCTTGAGGAAGCTGCCCGTCGTGCAGCAAAACGCAATGAGGTCCGGCTTCACGTCTGCAAGGCGCCGCGCCGCTTGCGGGATCTCGGCGTCCATCATTCGAAGCGCATTGAACTTCTCCTGCGGGTCATCCGTCTCGTACAAAGTCATGCGGCTTGCGTAGACGGCAACGCCTTCCGGACTGAGAACGCGAAAATCCATCTCCGACGTCCGATCCGAAGAGGGTACCATCAGCCCAATGTTTCCTCTCCATCCATACATGCGAACTCCTTTCTACCAAACGCAGTTCCAGTTATGCATGCCCCTTCGCAGTCACTGACAAGCCAATATTGTACAAAGTACAGGATATACAATCACCTGTATCCCTTCAACCTTCTGATCACCAATGCGAGCCCGTCTGATGTCCTAAGAAAATCGGCTCTTCCGGGTTTCGTGTGGGTAGATGGCTTTCATGAGTGCTTCAGCACCGATGCTGGATAGAGATCCAGGCCTCCCAGGTGAAAGAGGATCGCTTGACGGAAACGTTCTCGGTTACGAAACCCACACGCCATCTTCTTGATCCACTGAATCCGAGAATTGATTCCCTCAGCAAGCCCGTTGGTCGCTTTCAATACAATCGCGTTCAAGATTCCCTGCAGATGTCGCTCCAGCATTTCCGCCACAGAAACCACTGGACCAAGACCTGTCAACTTCGCCCAGTGAAGACACTGCTCCCATGCCTTGCGAGCCCAGCCACGTGTCTTGTACACCCACAGAGACATCACCATCTCCTTGACAGCCCATGCCTCGGCTGTCTTCAGGGTGCGACGCCGGAGGTCCTCGAGATCCTCCCAGCGTTGAGGACTGAGATTCTCGCTCTTGCGCAGCCAGAGATATCGTGTTCCCTTTAAGTCATCACAGCCTTGTTCAAGAAGCTCCTTGTGTTCACTGCGTCGCACTTTGTCTACTGCATCACCCAGGTGTTTGGCCACATGGAACTTGTCGAAAGCAATCTTCTCTCCGGCGTTAGGAACATGCTTCTGTGTAGAGGAGATGTAGGGGCTCCACATGCCTGCCTGTGCCGAAACGGCAGACAGGTCCATGCACACTGATTCGATGCCGGCAAGCTGTGTCTTGTTCAGAGCCAAGTAGAAGTCATCCAAGCTTGCCCGCCCACGATCATCGGCTACATACAGCACCTTGCCAGTATCCTGGTTCGATACCACCGTCACGTACTCGTGCCGCTTCTGAAACGAAGTNTCATCAACGCTGATCCGCTTAGGAGAAACTGCCTCCCGACGCTCAAGACNGCGGCGTACGNCTCGCTCTTGGATACCAGCGGCTTCGTCCCAGCTAATCCCCAGTAGCCGGTGTACCGCTAACAAGCTCGCTTCTTTCATCCAGTTAATTGCCAGTGNCTCAAACAGAGCNGTNAATCGAGAGCCAGNCTCCGACCANGGTATATCCACTTGATGTACGCCATGTTCCTCGCACTCTACCCTCGGCACATCGGCAACCAGCACAGTGCGATACTGGCAGGTGTCCAGATGCCTCCNCCGTTGCTGCCGGGTGTCGTACCCGGGAGCCGCTTTGCCGCACAGGGGACACGTCAGAGCGTAATCAGCAGCAACCTCAAGCTGAATGATCACTTCGCCAACTTGAAGCCGTAATTCCACATCACGTATCAACCACGGATACGTGATCCCAAGAATCTGCGCATACAACTCTTTGTCTTTCATACCCCGAGGATATCAACTCAGTCCACTCCTACCCACACGAAACCCTGAAGCGCCAGGAAATCTTTCTAGCAATCAGTATACCCTGCCAAAGTGGCTTGGCTGTGCATCGACTTCATCTTAGGGTAAGAACCCACATGATTTCTGGCTGCGGGCAGTATCATCCAACTCCAAAGTAGATAAGATTCTAGTTTAGGATAGGAGAGTTTGTATGCCATATCTTCCGTCACAGCTGTAGTCTTGACAATGGCAAGACAAAATATATACTACAGTCAATTGTGGAACACACGAGTGCCATGGTTCTTCTCCGAGATGTCCGGGGGGGCGATTTCTCGAAGACGTCGTCGGAATGAATACTCGGGCGTTAATTGTCGTTCTGGTGGGGGTTGCGAATCTCAATCAGATGCGACAACGCGATATTCAGTGAAGTCGGGGTGTTTGACCGAACAGCTTCAAAGCCTTGATTGCTAAACGACTTGATTGCTAAACGAGGAGTTTGGGAAAACCCGAACTTCAGAGGCTGGGATGGATGTGGTAGACCTGAAGAGCTAGTTTTCGCACTTCACGTCGCGGACTTAAATCTAAAAGGAGGTGGCACGGACTGCTTGTGTCTCAGTATGATATAAGTATGAAACAAGATTGCTGGCATTTGGAGCATTCAGGAGGTGTTGACGGCATGAGGAAGTTGCTTGTGTTATTGTTGGTAGTATTGACGCTTACAAGCGTGGTTGGGTGGGCAGCAAAGAAATACGAAGGCGAGACGATGCAGGTCTATGCTGGGATGTGGCCGCAATCACGCGAGTTCATAGTCGAGTACATTGCACCAGTATTAAAGGAAAAATGGGGAATCGATTTAGCCGTCGAAGAAATGGGTTCCAAAGCGATGCTCGAAAAAGTCATCATCGCAAGGGACAATCCCACAGTGACTATTTGTGGTTGGGACATGTCCATCGCTGTTGTAGCAACAAGCATGGGGCTCACAGCGCCTATAGACGTAGCCCTCGCTCCCAATGTGGAGGATCTCTATGACTGGGGGGTTCATAAGGTCAACGATAGCATTTATGCCCTAGCACCAACTCTTTGCGGAATTGGATTATTGTACAACAGTGAGGTATTCGAGCGCGAGGGGATGGATCCACCCACAGGTTGGGAGGACCTATGGCGGGACGACCTCAAAGGTCGAGTTAGCATAACCTTCCCAGAAAGCAGCGTAGGGACCATAGAGCTTCTCGCCATGTCCGAGTGGCAGGGCGCGGAACCCTACGACATCATGCCGGGAATTGCAGTGCTAGAGACTCTTCTACCCAACATCCATACGATTCATCTATGGTCCAGTGAGCTAGTGAAGCTCTTGCAGCTTAACGAAGTATGGGTAGCACCATCAATGAGTACTCTAGTGCCTTCGCTTAGAGAGGAGGGATTTCCTATCGCATGGGGAGGCGTGTCAACGGGCGTTCCTACGATGAATGCCGGCATGGCCATCATCAAGGATGCACCTTATCAAGACGTTGCCCATGACTTCATCAACCTGTTCTTTAGCGTAGAGTATCAGTTACGACGGGTTCTGCGAGCTGGGGATACGTCGGCCAATAGGAGGGTTTATACTGTGCTCTCCGAAGCCGAGTTGGCAAAACTCCCGATCAAACCAAATGAGTTTGATGGTCTAATCCAGTATGACTGGTCTATCATTGATCCGCTCAGGGATGAATGGATTGAGATCTACCACAGAGAGCTGGAATAGGAACGAACTTGCTGTGCTCAGTGTCCACATTGGGTGTTAGGGAAAGGGCAAACGGTCTCTGGCCCTTTGAGGCTGCCTGACGTCGGGTAAGAAAGCGACAAGCCGAGGGAAAGCGTGTTCCCTCGGCTTGTGTATCGCGACATCTCAGTGTCCAAGAACGGCTTTCTCGGGCAGTGTGCTCAGTTTGTTGTCGGCGACACAACAGCTACTGAGGCTGGGCGATCGAGCATAAATCTTTGCCAGGTAATATTGTACATCATGTGGAAGGAGAAGCGGTTCACATGGACCCAAGACTCAAGATCGAGGACCTAAACAAGTCCTTCGGGGCATTGCACGTACTGAAAGATTTCAATCTGGAGATCGGTCAGGGAGAGGTCGTCACGCTGCTCGGTCCGTCCGGATGTGGCAAGACAACGTGTCTGCATCTCGTTGCGGGGCTCCAAACCGCTGACACTGGGACTATCTATCTCAGGGGACAATCCGTCAACGCGATTCCTCCACGGAAACGGCGTGTCGGAATGGTATTCCAAAGATGGGCGCTGTTCCCACACATGACAGTGTACGAGAATGTCGCGTTCGGCCTGAAGATGCGTAAGCTTGGGAAGAAAGAGATTGACTCGAAGGTGAAGGAAGTCTTGCAGGTCGTCCGATTGCCTCAAGTGGCCGACAAGTTCCCCTCCCAGCTTTCCGGAGGGATGCAGCAACGCATTGGGTTGGCGCGTGCAATCGTTGTGAAACCCGACATTCTTCTTCTGGACGAGCCGTTCAGCAACCTGGATGAACTACTCCGTAGGGAGATGGAAGTAGAAATGCGCCGCATCCAGGAACATCTGCGGATGACGACTCTGTTCGTCACTCACAACCAAGAAGAAGCTCTGATCATGTCGGATCGCGTGGCGGTCATGTGGGATGGAAGGATTGTGCAAATCGGATCACCGCTGGAGATCTACAACAGACCGAAGAACGAGTTCGTGTGCACCTTCGTTGGTGACGTCAACTGCCTTGAAGGGCAAGTGGAAAGGATCAGCGACATGCTGGTCGTTATACGATCGGGAAACCTCCAGCTTGCAGCCACACCGAGCCCGGAGCTGCAGGTGGGAAAGCGAGCGCTGGTGACACTGAGACCCGAGCGCATCGATATCGTTGAAGGGCACTCCGATTCTTCATCGCGTGACAATTCGATCCACGCGACTATCAAGGAACGCATCTACAAGGGCTCGAGCCTCACATACTACTTGGATGCGAGTGGAGTTTCCCTTCAAGTTGTGCGTCATTCAAGGGGTAACGGGACACTCCACAACATCGGGGACCCCGTGAGCATCGAGTTCGACGCATCGGACCTGGTCGTGCTGGAATCGGGTGAGAGCTATGATTGACAAAATCGCGCGATCCATCCTGGTGTTCTACAAGACACATCGTTGGGTTCTGATGCTGCTGCCAGCTACGGCGTTGTTGACGGCCTTCTTTCTCGTTCCACTCCTGAATTTGGGGCGAATTGCCTTCTTCCCCCACGATCGTCTCACGATCTATGTTCCGCACTGGACAACGGAGAACTTCAGGAGGTTCTTCTCGGATTCGTACTACTGGATAATGGTGTACAACTCGTTGAAGGTGGGGATGCTAACAGCCTTCTTCGCGGTTCTCGTGGGCTACCCGGTCGCTTACTACCTGTCTCGCTCAAGTGGTATCGAGCGAACAATCCTGTCGGGGGGCTTCCTGTCAAGTGTGTTCATATCGATCCTTGTAACCACGTTAGGCTGGCAAATCATCCTACTCCCATTTGGGGCGATCCAGAAGATCCTTTCCTCGCTCGGGCTACTCGAAGGTCCGGTACGTCTCTTGACGCTTACGACGCTCGTCGTCGTGCTAGTCTATCTCCATATTTCATATGCGATTCTCATACTTGTAGCAAGCATCCAATCTGTCCCGAAGGACAAGATATTTGCGGCGCGAATTCTTGGGGCTTCGACATGGAAGATCTTCACTAAAATCATGCTTCCTCTAACCATGCCAGGGATCGTGTCAAGCACTATTCTGGTCTTTACGTTAAGTATGTCCTCGTATATGGTCCCTATTTTAATTACAGGTCAAAGGGTGAAGTTATTGCCCATTGCAATATACAATTACACGACAGCCTCGATGAACTGGCCGTTTGCATCAGCGATTGCCATGGTGCTCTTCGCGGTCACGCTAGTGATCACGTATCTCTTCATTGCAGTGACCAATCGCATCGGGAGACGTGGAAAATGGGAGATGGTCTAGATGTGGGCGTCTAGAGTCCTTCGTGTTTATGTTTACATTCTGTTTGCGATCATGTTGGCCCCCATCCTCATTGTGGTGCCTGCGGCGCTCACTGCGACTTCGTACATGACGTTTCCGCCAAACGGTCTCACGCTGGACTGGTTTGTAAAGGCCATCCAAGACGAGTACTTGATTGAGTCGTTGGTGCGCAGCCTGGGACTTGCCGCGATCTCCACCGGATTGGTCGTGTTCCTCGCGCTGCTGGTGAGCTTCGCGATCGAGCGGAGGCAGTTTCGTGGGAAGATCCTATTGGAGACCTTCTTCACCGGCCCGCGTGTAATTCCCCTTATTATTCTCGTTTTGGGTCTTATGATTTTTTACTATGCTATAGGGTTGTATGAAACTTTTACCGGCCTTTTGTTGTCGCATTTGATCATAACATTTCCGTTTGCATTTCGAACCACGCTGGCCAGCATTTCCTCGCTCGACATCTTTCTGGAGTGGTCTGCCAAGACGCTCGGGGCAAATTGGTTCACGGTTCTGTTCCGAGTCATCCTTCCGCAGATGAAGACGGCGATCATCGCTGCCTTCATGTTTGCCTTCATCACGTCGTTCAACAACGTTACGATGGCTCTGTTTCTGACCGCGCCCGGCAAGAGAACACTCCCGGTGGAGCTGTTTCAACGTCTGAACATGGGAGGGATAACGCCAAAGGTGCCTGCCTTCTCGGTCATCCTTGCGGTGGTTGGGCTGGCGTTGTTCTTCATACTAGATCGTACGGTTGGCGTCTTCAAGTACATGTCTGGCGGGGGGGAAGAGGATTGAATATTTGTAGAGGGAGAATGGATGGATGCACGGCATACGGCATGGTTTCACAGTAAACTGGAGCGTGAAGCTTAATTGTTGTGAGAAGCCACATTCGGTGCAATCTAAGTCCACCAACTTACGAAACACAAGGAGGCTTCGAATGGCGAAAGAAGTAACCTGGATTCGAGGAGATGGAATAGGTCCTGAGGTTACGGAGGCTGCGATCGAAATCATCGCCGCCACGAGCGCGTCCGTCGAGTTTATTGAAGCCCCAGCGGGCGAGATGGCATTTGAGAAGTACGGCACAGCCCTTCCTGATGAGCTGATAGAGGCAATTCGCAGAACCAAACTCTGCTTGAAGGGGCCGTTGCTAAACCCGATCGGAGGTGGCTATCGAAGCCCAAACCACTTCCTTCGTCGCAGACTCGGGCTGTTCGCCTCGATCAGGCCAAACACATCGTATCCGGGCATTCCGTCCCCGTTCAAGGATATCGACATTACCGTGCTGATGCATAACATGGAGGGGCCCGACTCCGGGGTCGATCGATATCTGGGACCGGACGAGCGGATCGTCGAACACATAGGAGTCATGACCTACGAAGCCACCGAGCGAATGCTGCGCTTCGCGTTCCAGTACGCGGAGGAGCGCGGAAAGCCGCTAGCAATTGCCCACTTTGCCGACCAGATGAAGTGCTACGAAGGTTCATGGCTGCGGATTGCGCACGAGGTCGGGAAAGACTTCCCCGGTGTCGAGCTGCGTGACTTCCTCGCCGACAACCTTGCGGCTCAGCTGGTCACCAATCCGCACCAGTTCGGCGTGATTACCGGGCACCACCTCTGGGGTGACGTGTTCTCAGGGTTATGCGCCGGCCTCGTCGGAAGTGGGGGAATGGCGACAACCATTAACTGCGGCGACCAAGGTATCGCGCTGTTCGAGACTGGCCACGGAGTCGGTGCTGATCTTGCTGGCAAGAACGCTGCAAATCCCACGGCATCCATCGTCGCCGGCAAGTACCTGCTTCAAGAGCTCGGCTTCAGCGAAGAGGCATCTCGCATCAACCAAGCGCTCCACGCTGTCTTCGCTGAAGGACGGAAGTACCTCACAGCGGACCTCGGTGGCACAGCATCCCGGTCGGAGTTCACAAAGGCGATCATCGAACGTCTGTAGTTCTGGCCCTGGATCGGCGGGAGGCCGATAACTTGAAATGAGTATAACGAGTAGGGAACGCGAAGTCCTGGCACGGATAGAGTCAGGCGATGTGGTCGACTTTTTGGTGCGTCTTGTTGCATTTCCTTCGGTTAATCCTCCCGGGGAGGAGTCGAAAATCGCAGGGTTTGTAGCACAGGCTCTCGAAGCTTTGGGCTTCAGGACTGTAGTGCAAGATGTCTTGCCTCGACGGCCAAACGTTACGGGAATCCTTGGAAACGGTGGGAAACGCGTCGTGTTCAACACACATCTGGATGTCGTTCCTGCAACCAGCTGGAATCACGGCGATCCTTTCACTGCTCGGATAGAAGACGGCAGAATTTACGGCCGCGGGGCTGCTGACCCTAAGGGGTCTTTGGCGGCAATGATCGTGGCCGCGAAAGCCGTCGTCGAGTCTTCTATCGAACTTGCCGGCGAGGTAGCGATCACTGCCGTCTC
>JGI10211J34971_10002915_pt1 | contig 13774 bp, 18 predicted proteins | sample Etolagsediment_FD_34971 | JGI IMG/M metagenome (IMG submission 34971) | reverse complement strand
TCAATGCATGTTTGACGCTTTTTACTACAAATACCTGCATGATAGAAGCAGATGTTACGATGTTACTGTATTGAGCCATTTTTTAGTGATTTAAAATTTCGTTCAATTTTTCAAAACGATCGCGTATGCTTACAATGTTAGTTGGCTGTTTTTGTACTTGTAGTGGCAAGCCCATGTTGCTGCGATATTGGTCATAATCGCGATTACAAATCAACTTCCAATCAAACACAGGCGTACTGCCACGAACGGGGTCACGAAAACAACTAACCTGCACGGAGCTAATTTCACCATCATCAATATCAATATGATAGCGTTCAGCAAGTTCGTAATCAACCATATTACGCTTAAGATATTCTTCAAATTTCTTAGCAACATTCTTATCTTTCCAACTGGTGTTTTCAGTGTGTGTTCTAACCAAATCAGCAAGCCATTTCTTTGGCATAACACCTTGACTTTTGTATACAGGGAGTATTTCGTCAAATGCGTGAGTAATATCGTCTTTTTGCACATCAAAGCGGTTGTGATAATCTTCACCATGCAATGCGTCCAGTTTAGTTCCTAAATGCTGTTGATGCCTAACGATCAACCCACTCAGCCAATCACTAACCTTTGCTCTGTCTTTTACTAAATCACGCCATATGCCATCGACATACTCTTTAGGATTAGCAATGCCCCGACTGCGTGCTTCTTCAAGCATAACAGTTGATGTATAAATTACCGAATAGCGTCTATCTTCTGCACTATCAGCACCGCCACTAAGTGTAACTACACCTTTTGGATTATTGCTTAAAAATAAGAAGTTATAATTCCGATCAGCTATTGTAGCATCAATGCCTTTGCGTTCTACACGCATGTCTTCTGAACCTGTGGCTTGCTTTAGTTTGCTTGCTTCAAGTTCGCGCTCTTCCGGTTCATCATAATACAGTATAAGTGCCATTTCCCAGTTTCCGTTGAATTTGTGTAATTCTTCTTTGTGGGCTTGCACTACACACATAGGTGTAAAGACGGTTTTTAGCAGCGTAATAAAAGTATTCTTACCTGTGCCACCAGCACCACCCCCTAGATCAATATTAGGGATAGCACTTGCTAATTCTGGTTGTATATACTTCATTAATACCCAACGCTCTAGGTGCTCGATATTTTCAGGCTTGCCGCCACCTAAACAATACATCAAAAAATCAAAGCGTTCATCATATTCCTGTGAGTCGCTTGGTTGCAACCAGTATTTTTTAATAATACTCATCTTATTGTAGGAATTTCTTTCATTCCACTTATCAATATTAAAACTTGCTGTGGTATTCAAGTAAGAACGCTTTTGTTCAATGAATAAATCAATAATGCGATCTTCATCAGCGCCTCTGAGTTTATGTCCGCATACAGTTTCAAACCATCTAACTATTTTTCTGCCAGTTGCTGTAAAATCTTTAAACAGTGCATTATTTTGTTTTGCACCAAAATCCTTACAGTAAATGATGCGCTGATCCTGCACCAAATAGCCCATGTCATGTGATTCCATGATTGCAGAAACTATTTTTTGATCTGCTGTCCAGTGCTTGCTGTTGCGTGCTGATTGTTCTGCCTCTTCTAAATCTCTGATGTCGCGCTCGAGATCGCGAATACGATCTTCTGTTTCATAAACGGCACCTAGAATACGAGTGCGTTCTCTTTCATCAGCAGCACGGTTTAATTCGTCTTCTAATACAAGTTTGCGTGCTTCTTCTTCGCGGCAGCCTTGCCGCAGTTCATCAATTGATAATTTCTTTGCCATACTGGTTTCCTTTATATTTTTTATATAATTTCTCTTGTAATCTTGCTAGTGATATTTCTTCGCGTGTTTGTGACATAAAAATCTGTTCATCATTGTAGTGCTGTCTAAGCAAATAAATCACGCTGCCCATACTGATTGTGCCATCGCCGCGCTTCCACACCGCTTGTGCATCACTGGCAGTTTTTGTTGAACTTATTTGACTGGTAATGTATACAAAATCTTCCAATCTAAAACCACCTGTCTTTAATCCCCAACCAATGTTTCTCCAAGTTTCATACATGCCCGAATAACGCAGATTCAAACCACTTAACAGTTTAACTATGTGACTTTTTTGTTCATCATTCATTTCTGTGTATTCTTGTGTGCTAGATTCTCGCATTTGTGATTCATCATACTCGTTTATTTCACGGATTAATGCTGCCACAATACTGTCAGGTAAAAACACACTTGCTCGTAGTTCTTTGATTTGACAATCCGGAGTACCATAAAAAATACGTGTGGGATCTTTACACACAGGATCGCCGCCAAACTCTTTATTCAATGCTCGCATCAGTTTACTTGCATCGGCACCTGATTCAACAGCGGTTTCTGTTTGAAACAGAATTCTAAATTTGTGGAGTTCGGGTGTCCAACTGGGTGTAGCGTAAAATCCGCAAGCAAATTGATTATAAAACGCATTGTCAAACAACTCCGGTATAGTCATACCCGAGTCAATGTCCACCATAAACAACTGTCTGCTACAAAAGTGCATTGCACCACGCATGCCCGAACCATCCAAATAACAACTACTTACATAACCTTCTTCAGTTATTAGTTTAAAAACATCTTCAACTGAATCTACTTCAATGTTAGTCCATCCTGTGTATGGGAATGCTTCTCCGCGTAGCCATTTCCCACAAATCTCCGGGTGTATAGACAGTTTCATACTCTGTCTCCATATTTTAGTTTCATAACAAGTTCTTCGACGCTGGTTTTATTCAGCATCATAGCCCAAGCGCGGATACTAATACACTCGCCAAAAAGATAAAAACCAACTCTGCCATTAATTTTGTTAATGTAAGCCGGCCCATCTTCTCTGTGTAAAACTTTTTGTTTAATCCAATATGTGTATTCTGTTGTTTCATTTTTCCCATCCTCGGATGTAATAGCATCTCTATAAATTAATATAGGCACCAACAATTGTCTAACCGATTCAGCATTAGTCATAGTTGGCCTCCACTTCGCGTTCTAAATCTGCTAATTCATCACGCAATTGACGAACAAAACCCTGTCTGTTCGCATCATTTTCAAAATCTAAAATTAGGGCACGCAACTGCTTGATTTTATTATGGTTTTTTTGCTGTTTTTTCGCTTTTTCGTCTTTTTGCGCCTTTTTAATAGGTTCTAGTGTCTTACTAACAAAACGACGCAAATCGTTCTGTTTTCGCACTTTTTCCATTTCTAGTTCACTTTGCCATTCACGATATTTGCGGTAACTGGTAAATCCGTGAGCACTCATATCAGCTGCTTGTGCTTGTTTTGCAGCCAACCAATGATGATCGCCTTTGCGCATATTCATAAGATTAACGCCATCTAAAATACAACGCATAATATGTTCATCTTCCTGATCTTTTGGACCTTCAGCACCATACTCAGCCACCGAAAATAATCGCCATTCAACACTTTCGGCGTCTAGTCTACGAATAAAGTCATATACCACACGTGTGTTGTCAAATTTTGATAGTGCGCGATGTTCAGTTTCTCTGCGTTCTGGTCTGGAAGTTTCGCCCACATAAAATGGATGCCATTCATCATTGATACAAGCACGCAATTCATATATAATGCCTGGTTCAAACGAATGGTCTTCAAGTCTTTTTGCCATTATATTCTCCTTGTTATACAGTTATTTATAGCATTATACATAATTAGTGTATTTTTCGCAACCTTTTTAGCCAAAAAAAAGACCCTGCACAAAGGACTTGGAACAGGGTCAAAAGAACCAGCACTCGCTGGCATTTTTCTACCAAATAAAGGTAAACTATGTACTTGCATTCGCAAGCATGAATATTTATTATTAAAAAACCCCCTTGATGTAATCTCGGGGGTTAAAAATGTCACAATTTTTAATACACATATAAAGCCTACTCTATTGGAGTGAGTAGAATGTAGCAGATAACTGATAGGTAACAAATTAAGAGAATTACGAAAGTATGGCAAGTTTCGTGGTTGCTGCCCTATCCGCAGCGGGGATATATGCTATCCTGCTACATTTTTATTTAGTCTATTTTGCCTACGAACCCTATTTTGCGTAAATATTCGCACTATGTTAGATAAAAAATACACTTGTGCTGAATGCGGTGCTGTTAAAAACGAACAACCCACTAAAGAATATCGCAGACTATTTAATAACAATGCCTGGACACCGCGATGCACTCAGTGTGTGCGCAGACCTGTTGATGGCCGATGGCTATTGCCCAGCGAAATAGTTAAACTGAATCAGCAGATATGCGAGTCATCACAGGCATAAAATATTCTTATGATGCGCTGATCACAGCACCTAAACTGATGCGATCCCACAAATATTTTGCATTGCCACTATCGTAAATACCTTGACTAACAGCAATACAAGCACTACCTGCATCACCATCGGAACAATATGCAATGGTTCCTGCTGGATAATCCAGTGCTTCAAGTTCTGCAACTGTTAAATCATTTAATGCTAAACAATCTTGAATAACAACTAATCCAGTAGCAGGCTGCATAATAATATTGTTTGTGCCGCCACTGGTAAAAGTAGTAGGCATATTCAATTGCGGAACCTGTTGATTACTATCAAGCGGGCACAATCCATCTGCTGTGTCTCTGCTATCAATTAATTCTCCTAACCGAACTAATGCATTGTATAGTTCTGCTCTTGCTAGACCAATGCTATCTGTAGGACTGTCTAGATGCGTAGTAGTAATATCGTTTGTTGGGTAACTCATTTTAATTCCTTATTGGTCGATTAATTTATATATCGTAGTATAATTTCCGTTTGAATCTCTTATTGAGTATACCATTGGAATACCAATAATTGTTACGTCAATAATTGCATCAGTGCTGGTATTTGTTGCAACATCAACTACATTAACAGTTCCGGTGTTGTTGTTGTTTATAACACGCCCAACAACATTTTTTGTTTCGGCAACATTCGCAGTAATAATAACATTATCTGTTGATATTAACGAATTTGTGAATAATACGCCAGTATTGTCTCTAAGATATGATCGAATATCAAGTACTCGCGCACCCACTGATCCTGATAGCGTGCTAGTATCAATGCCTTGTACTGTTTTGCTCCAAGTTTTATAAACATCAAGCTCATATCCACGTAAACAAAGTTGGTCGCACCCGCTGGTATTCGCTCCGTATACGTAAAAGTATGGTAATGCATAACAATCTACTTCAAATGGCCCAACTTTGGGCGATGGTGTTGCTACGTTTGATGAAATAAAAGTTGGTGGTGCATATGTTGCTCTTAAACTATTATCGCTAACACGATACACTTTCCAGCCGATACTTGCTCTTGCAAATGGATTTCCGCTACTGGTGTCATTATCTTCGTAACCAACAACACGAGCATCAATTGATCCGGAGACAGTAAATGATTCATTTGCTTTAATGTAAATGCGTTGATTACTTGAAGTTTCTTCGTAATACGCATCAACATTTACACCCAAGCATCCAGTTAATGGATGTTCCGAAATCCACGATCTTTCATATGGGGCGCCTTCGTCTTCCCATGCATCCCAACTATCGTATAAATCATGTGCTGGATCTGATCCTAAAGAACATCCAATACCCGATTCCGGCGGAACAGTCAGTTGACACCATTTTAACCCGCCATCTTCAACTAAATTAGTTGCGCCGGACGAATCAATAATTTGCCCAAATGGAGTTGTGTTATTGATGTCAAACTCTTTTCGTATTGATGTGTACCCATCAGCATAAGGAATATAAACTGTAGCAGAAACGCTATTTCCGACGGTGCCGAGATCGCTTACTACTGTGAGTTCAACAGTATATGTGAGCCCGGATTTTAAAAACCCGCCACTCAGTTTGAATTCACCATACGGCGCAGTAGTTGATGGGTATATGTGAGTTTCGCGATTTGGCGATGTTACGGTGAATAATATATGGTTAATATTAGGTTCAAATAATTCATCAAATCTAATACGAATTGTAGGTAGCCAATTACCATTAACATCTTTTCGAAACATAGAAGTATTTGAATCTACAACTAAATTTGTGATTGTCGGAACACGATAGTTAGGAATAAATTCATCAATCTGAGTATTATTAATGCCTAATCCAGCCGGCATTAATAAACGAGTCTTTTTAAAATCAATGTTTTGTTCGCTAACAATACGTTTTATATCAGCAACTGGAAATGCTGTGTATAGAGTTGTGTCGCCCAAATATTGTTTTGCTGTAATATCTATGGTCATGTCGCTGTTGCGCTGCATATTAATTACAATAAATTGATCGTCAGATAAATTTGCTGGAGCATAAGTTACGCGGATAATATCATAGACACGAATATTTGCAAATTCCGGCGACAACGACAAATTAATGGTATTTCCAATTCTTGCTTCATAATATTTAAAATCCATGTTTGGATCTGATGCATTAACAGTAAATCGTTTGATATTATCAATTTTAGGCGTAGGTCTATTCTGTGCGCCTAATGATTGTTGTAAAATATGATTTATAGAATTTGGGTTTGACGGAACAGATCTCTCTCTAGTTTCAGTATCAAAAAATGAATAAACATATTGATAAGGTAATTCTGAATTTGGGGTAGTATTAAATGATACGCCGCCAATAATATTCTTTTGATCAACTGTATGTGTTGATATATCAGCATATCCAAGCCACGTATTAAGGCTATAAGTATAGCTTGAATTTGTTGCTGTTGTATAATAGATTGCATTTGGGTCTAGTCGCAACACAAATTTTCCATTTTCGTATATTAACGCACATGAATTATGCAATAATAAATTTCTTAAATTAGTTGCTATTGATTGGTCGGTGTTAATTACATATGGAGTCCCATATCTGATTGATTTTACCGCATTATACATTGTAGCAATAGATATAAACGATGGGTTATCGATATCATCTGCATTTAACCCTGCACCATATGTTGGGTTTAGCAAATAATCATATATTGCTTGAATATTTGGGCAACTCCTCAAAACTGCACTGGAACGATCTATGTGTGAATAATCACTAGCAGTGACGAAAAATTCAAAGTTAGGTTTTTGATAATATTCTCTGCTGAAGCCAGTTTTACGCGGATATTCCGCTCTAAACTTAATAACTTCCAACCCCGGATATAAATTTTTATCAGGGTGCCAACTCGGCGTCGATGCTGCTCTTGCAGCGGTAGATTCACCATACTGCATTGGTTTCATTCGATGGAATAACCAATTATAAGTGTTGTTATCGCTGTCTTTAAACAAGTTAAATGTGTAGTCACCCCAGCGGGTATGATCATTCCAAATTGCAATATGTGCTTCTTGTAAGAATTGAAATGTAGTTTTTACTCGAATATAATTTAAACTATTCATCGACAAAACATATGTTACATATAGATATCTATTGTTGTCGCCTCCAGTACTTACATATGCTTCAATAGCACCAAGTTTTTGCTGATTTAAACTACCTCCGGTTTTACCTTGATATAACAAAGGCAAGCTATAATCGCCACCACGCCGATTAACCGTTGTTGAATATGCGGTGTTATCAACCTTAGGTTGTTCAGGTTGCGGGACATCAGGAACAAATAAATCAACCACCCAATCGATTGCTTTTTTGAATGGCTTAGTAATAAAGCTAAAAAAACCCATATATTATCCTTGTAATCCTTTCTGTGGTCCCCAAAGTATTTCTGTTTTATTATCAATATTAGCAAATTCTGTGCCATATGATAGGCCTAGCCGATTCTTCACCCAATTACTATAACTTTCTGCATTACTTTTAACAGCTTTAACCTGTGAAAAATTATAAAGTGTGTGTGTGCCTTGAAGTGTCAAAGAACTTCCAGTTGGTTGACTTACATAACCACCTGATTCAATAATTCCTTTATAAACAATAACTGCATTTCCTTGTTGCACCATATCTTCATTTAAAATTACTTTGCGGAGAGTAAATTCGGCACCCACATGCCGTCCGCCCTGCACTATTTGTATTAATGCTTGACTCAATCCAGTAAATTTAAATGTAATAGATTTGCGATTTAGATTGTAATCAGTTGATGTAGTAACTAGTTCTGCGGTAAATCCGCCTGTGTGTAATACATCGACACCATCAATTCCTACATTTACATCGCGAGTAGAACTTATAAATCTAAATCTATCTGTCCATGACTGGAGAGCTGGATCCCAAAATGTAATATCAATAGCATCAAGTATATGGAATGTTCTTGATGCTAGTTGTGTTAAGCTAGCAATATCAAACAGCGCCATGTTAAATATCTTCTCTTAGATTTAACGATAATTCAACAAATCCTTTAAGTCCTGTTTCGTACATCATTGCCTCGGTATTTTGAAATACTGTCATTTCAACATTATTTACATTAATTAATACCCCGCCAGTCGGAACATCTTGTGTCAAAGGAGGTGTAATTTTAAAAGAACCAATTCCAGCACTATTTGGATTTGAAACTATTTCAGTAATCATATACACTTTTAAATGATTAGCAAAAGTTATATAATCACCCGGCTGAAACATATTTCCGTCAGTTAGCGGATTATAATATGTAGGTGTCCAATCACTATCATACTCAATAGTGCTATCTCCAGCAGAATGTGCGCCACTGCCATAGATATCATCATTTGCTGGTCTAGGCGATAATGTATTATAAACACCGTTTGTGTTACTATACGGTCCAAGTGGACATTTAAATTCTGTTAATCTGCCTTTTTGTGCTTCTAGGAAAGCAACAACCTGAGCTGCTTCACCGCGTGTCATTGGTGGATAACTCAATTGAATTTCAAAATATTGATCACCGTAATTTAATCTATAAACACGACCGCTGTCAGTAGCAGAAGTTGTGCCGGGATATACACTTTTTATGGTAATTGATGCAAAATCATTTGGCGTCGGTAATGTTGCCATCTTATGCTCCTAATAGTTCCGGTTGTTCAGATACTGCTTGACGGATCATGCCAACAATTAATGGTTTACGCTGTTGGAGCAACTCATCAAAACCCTCGGCGTTAGTTGCACTAATATCAAACGTAATATTAACTACTTTGCTGCCAATTTCATCATTTGGCGTTACTGTTCCTGTGCGACCTGGAGTTACAATCTCGGGGCCGCGTTCACCAACCAAGTATGGCTGATTACCTGTGATAGTGCCGCCATACATACGTCCTTGATATTTTTGTGCTTTAATTGTAGCAACCTGTGCCATACCAGCTGCAATAACACCACCCATTTGAATCCAGTTAAGAGGAAATGGTAGTTTTAGTGCTTCAGTAGCAGCAGTATATGTATTCATAATTGCTGTAGCAATATTATATGCTTGCATGGCTGCAAACATTTCTTTTGATTGTCCGCCAAATGCGTTTCCTAAATCTTTTAATGAATCGATAGTATTTTGTTTAACTTGACCTTCAATATTTTTTTTAGCAGCAGCATATTGTTCATCGGATAATAATTTAGCACGATGGAAATCTTCTAAAGCAGTTAGTTGATCGGCATATGACATAGCAGCAGCATCTGTTGCTCCATACCAATAAGCTAGATCGGTGCCTAACATCATTTCTCTAAAAGCAACCTGAGCCGATAATAATTCTGCTTGTGCGGCAGCTTGTGCTTCTTGTTCTTGTTTTACTAGATCAACATGAGCATATGGTTGCTGTTCGGGCATAATAACACTTGTCTGACCATTTTGTGTTACGAGATCTCCCCCGGGGCCGGCTTGGTTTCTTAATTCGTCGCGGCGTTTGACTAGATATGATAATCTTGTATCGAGTTCGTCAAGCATATCAACATTATCTGATCCAGCAGCAACCATAGCTGCAATTTCTTCAGTCACATCAGCAATGCTTTTTTCAACATCCTTTAATGGGTATGATACGCCGTTAACTTTATTAGTAATAACATCGAACAGCTCAGTTAAATCATTTAATATCTCTTTAAACCATTCACTTGCACCGGATGCTGTAATAATAGTATTAGCCATTTTATCCCAAGCGACACTTAGGTTTGAAATGGTTCCGGTTAATGTTTTCATTTGATCATTAGCAGCACCAGCAAAATTAACTTCACCGATTTTGCGGAGATAGGCTTGAATATCCTCGCTGCTGTTTTTAACGGTTGTTGTTACACCATTGAAGGTAAATTCGATTTCGTCGCCTTGCTTTTTTGCTTTAATGCCAAATTCTTTTAAGCGTTCAAATTCGCCCATGGCCGCATCAGCAACTGCCTCAACCAATTGGTCGAGACTTTTGCCCATTGCGCTTGCGGTATTAGTATAAGACATTAATGCAGCTTCGCTTGGGTCTAAGCCTAATGTCTTTAATTTAATGAATGAATTTACTACTTCATCTACACTTAATGGGACTTTAGTAGCAAATTGTTCTAGCTTTCCAAATGCTGATGCTGCTGCGCCAGTCGACCCTTCGATTGTTTTTAATCTAACTTGTAGATTTTCAAATCTTGCTGCGAGAGATACAACCGATTGCCCAGCGGCACCAGCACGCTGGGCAAGGTTAATCATACTATCTAATTTAACAGCAGTTAAACTTTTGTTTAACCTATCAATTGCTGCAACAGCTTTGCTAGTATCTGCATTAACTCTTACGGTGGCGTCTGCTGACATTTTGATATGCTTCCTTTTTCATTTCAGCTTCCTTCTTAAAAAAAGCAAGCCATAGTCTAAGTTCGAACGCTGTTATCTTTTCTTGCCCTTCTGCTAATGTTAATCCAAGTTCTCTACAAACCTGCATTAACATAAAGATATCAGCGTTCTCAGTTAGTTTTTTTCGAGGTCCTCGTTTGACATAATGCCTGCATTAATTACACCAGCAACCTGGATCACAACTTTTGGATCTGCTTCATTAAGCAATGTTGCACGATCTGCATCATTAAACAAACGCTTACCGTCACCGTCACGGGCTTTAACTAGAAGACTTTCAACCAGTGCTTCCATTGATTTTCCTTGCCCCTGTAAATTCATAATACGCATTTCGTCTTTGATTGGGTAAGTTGGATAAAAATAGATATCCATATCCCACTTAGCACAATGGTATTTCTGTAAATTATTTTCTACTGCCTTATTAAAGTGATTTCTTACTTTATCAATAGCACTCATCTAAATTTCCTTTGTATTAATGTTTCAAGTTTTTTTAACAACCCATACTTTTCAGTAACATATCTGCTGTATGGCACTAGGTTAATTAATTCAGCTTTGTGTCCTCTGCCCTTAATTTTCCATCCATTGCGCATGGTTCCTGTTTGTTTTGGTGTCATTGGACGAACTTGTTCGCGTCCATATTTCATCACACTATCAACTTTTTGATCTATCGCACGCTGCATCTTAGTATGTAAGCTAGGATTAATATCTACGCGAGTACGAACTCGTATCGGTGAATCACCTAGATTAGGTAATTCGGGCTGCTCAGAACGACCAATCGCCCGAACAACCCGAAATGCTACAAACCTTAATACGGCTGGTAACATTACCGTTAGGTAGCAGTACCAAGTGTGACACTACCAGTGCCTTGGAATGAAATGCTTGCTTCAACCATGCCTTCCATGGTTGAGTTTACACTAATTCCAGTAACAATGATATTGCCGCTCACTTTTGGATTGCCTGAGCCGCTGTCGCTTGGATAGCCGACAAATGCTACTTGGCCGCTGGTGATAGCATCTTCGATGTTACCAACAACCGTTGTATCATAATAAATGTCAGCACTTCCAGACCATTCCTTAACGCCTTGCTTGTAAGTACGGAAATCATCAGTCATGACAGTTGATTCAACTGTGTTAACTGTATAATCCATACTCCATGAGCGTAAGTTAGCAACTGCATCGCCGTCGATTGTGATCGATCCGTCTTGTCCAGTATATGTGGCCACTTTAAATCTCCTGTTCTTCTGAAGTTTCTAATATTACGGGTTCAGAAATATCGTTTACATCAACAACTGTGTAGCCAGCATTTAGCCAAGCATCCAGCATGTTTTCAAACACAAACATTTCTCTTTCACCGTTAGTTAATTTGTATTGTTTCACGCAATACCCCTTTGATATACATATTGAACTGTTACTACTACAATAACCAATCCAAATGGTTCTACTACATCAAAATCTACATTAATATCTGTTACTTGTGTTGACCTTGCCATGCCGTTGCGTGTTCTATCTGCATCGAGTACTTCCTCAATACGTTCAATAACATCATTACGCTGACTGTCAATATCAAATCCATTAACCCAAGCGGTTAATTGAACTTCTAGTGTAGATTCTCGTAATCCACCAATTCCGTTTTGTGTAATATCACTGCGCACTTCGTTTGCAGTACTAACATACACAGCGGGAAATTGCTGTCTGCTTAATTGGGCTGGATCAAACGGACGGCGTGTAACCAATCCAAATCGTGGATCTTCTGCATTTTCTAATACAGCAATGATATCCTGCACAATTAATTCACGAGCACTCATCTAACAAGTCTCTGTGTGTATAATGGTGATTTTTCGCCTTGATTAATTTCTACAGCACCATCATTGTCGGCGTCGTATTCAACACCATCATTGATTACTGCTGTAAATTCTTCTTCGTAGCGACTTTTATAGTAAGCCATCATCTTTTCCCAGCGATCACCGTCAGGCGAGAACTGAGTTAATTTCGGTAGTATGTAATAGGAAAGACAATGGAATACGGCGGCTCTCGTAAATTGACTTTCTGTAATTAAAGTGGTATCCATTTCAATTCCAGTATATAAGTTTGCTTTACGAGGCCACCATTCCGTTTTGAGCCGACGGACGATATCTCCACGAGTCTTTGCGTGTTCCGCAGAGAAGTCTTGGATTCCATAATTGTATAAATCTGGAAAATATTCTAGGATATCGAGGTCTGTGCTCATTGTCATTTGCTAGTCCTCTATTATGCTGAGTAGTCTAGGTAGATACCACGAGTGGCGTCGATCAGACCAACTGCTGCGTGTAGGCTAGCGACAACATCGAAACCAACAGCTTCAGCACGGCGTGCAACTTCGAGGTCGATGTTCTTCTGCATGCCAATACGCATTGCGTCCTGACCGAATACAGCAATACCTGTTGTTAGGTAGCTGCTAACAAACATTGGAACACCAGCGATAGAACCTAATAGGCCTGAACGAAGTGCAGCACCCTGGAACATGTCGCCACCAGCGTATGCAGTAGAACCAATTGCGCTCATTACTGTACCGTATAGGTCAGCAGAAACAACACCATAAAGCTGGCCCATTTCTTTAGCACCACGGATTGCACCAACAGCACCAAATACATCGTCAAGTACTGAACTACCACCAGTTGTGCCACTGGTTAAAGTTGCTAATACAGTTGCAACATCAGCGTCAAATGAAGCTGATACTGAGTTACCTAGTACACGACCAATTTCACTTGGATCAACATTACCGAGGTCACGAACAACTGAACGAGCTGCGTATAGGTTAGAAACGATAGTGTTCTTAGTATCAGCTGATAGAACTGTATCTAAATCAACACCAGGTGCTGCTTCAGCAGTTAATTTAGTAGCACTTACTGCTGCTAATTCTGGAACCTGTAGAACACCGTTTGGTGCATTAACTACAGGAATAAGTTGACCACCCAGGAACAATGAATTTTCGTGGGCAGCATAGATTGTTGCTGCTTTAGCAGGAACAAAAAGCGCATCGGTGTTAAAACCGGAAGTATATGCTGAATTTGCCATTATAATCTCCTTAAATCTGGCGTATTAAATCAAGCCCTTTGAACGGGCTTCTTTGTATTTCTGTCT
>JGI10211J34971_10002914_pt1 | contig 13774 bp, 10 predicted proteins | sample Etolagsediment_FD_34971 | JGI IMG/M metagenome (IMG submission 34971) | reverse complement strand
ATAGACTGCGAAATAAAATGTGGAATATTATAAGCCGCTAAGTCATAACCATTTTTTTTGGCCTTTGTTGCAAACCAGTTCCAACCTACTTTTCCTCCAGCTCCTGGCTTATTAATTACTACTATTGGCTGACCTAAGTAATTTTTTTTAGGATGCGCTGCCATCATAGAAACAATTCTGGCTTGAAAATCGGTTGCGCCACCTGGATTATAAGCAACCATTAGGCTTATTGGCTTATCTGGATATTGAGCATTTGCAATCGATCCGCTAAATGCAAGAACTGCAAAAGACAAAAAAGCCAACTTTTTAAATAATGAAATTATTTTTTTCATTTTATCTTCCCCCCTTTTTTTTATTAAGAATATATTTTGACCCGTTAAGTAGTAATTTTCAAGAGATAATAAGCTATATAAAACAGTAATTATTGAAACAAAATAAATCCTGGCACCTGGACTTTAAGTAAAATTGTAAACAATACATAAATCAATCCCATAAATAATGAGCAAACACAGATCGATTTTACTAAATTTGATAATTTCAATTTATCCTCCGAATAGAAAAGGGCAATAAACATAAAAAGTATTGTTGTTGAAAAATAAAAACCCAAGTCTTCCGCAAAAATCATAAACAATAAAATACCTATTCCAGCCGGGTATAATTTAAATAAATTTAATGGAAAAACTGAAGGAGTCTTTCTTTCTCTTTCAAGAAATTTATTTTCTAAATTTTGATAAAATAAAAACACAGTTACAATAAGCATTATTGTAGATACAGTTCTCGGAAAAAGATATGCTTGTATTTCTTTTGATGTTCCAGAATAAAAAGATAGATAAAATAACAATCCAGCTATTAACAAAGATACAAATATCACAGATTTATTTCCAAAATTTATCATTATATTTTTTGTTTTACTGTTTTGAATTCGCTGTAGGTTCCATAAGCAATAGATAAAATGCAAATACCAATCATAGTTAGATTTAGACCTCCTGTAATCAAATAATTAATAATTCCATCTTGAGTATCTGCTATAATTTTAGCTTGGGTAAAATTTGTCTCTGCAATTGGTCCAAGGATAATTCCCAAAACGATTGGTGCAGCTGTAAAACCAAATTTAGAAATAAAATACATAAAAGTTCCAAGAGAAAGCATAACGATTACATCTGCAAAACTATTTTGAACACTATAAGTTCCAAATATTGCAAGCACAGTTATAATACCTGCCATATAATTTTTTGGTGTTTTTATTACATGCCTTGCTAAACCACTGATATATAAACCAAAAATTAACATTATAAATTGAGCAACCAATAACGAATCGATAAATGTCCAAGCTACTTTTGCATGAGTTATAAAAAGATCTGGTCCTGGAAAAATTCCATGAATTAACAACCCGCCTAATAAAACGGCTGCTGTAGGACTTCCTGGTACACTTAATGTTAACAGAGGAACCAAGGAAGGTCCTACCATAGCATTATTTGCTGACTCTGCTGCAATTACTCCGTCTGGCTCGCCTTTGCCAAACTTACTGGGGTCGTTGCTTAATTTTTTTATTTGATCGTATGACACCAATCCCGCAATTTGACCTCCTGCTCCGGGTATTAAACCTACAACAATTCCAACAACGCTTCCGATACTTAAAGCTTTGATTCTAGAAAAATTATATCTTAAAGAACTTAATAAACTTTTATATTCCATTTGAAATTGATCTAATTTTTCAGTTTTCTTTTCTAATAAAGAAAAAACTTGTGGTATTGCAAATAAACCAACCAGTGCAGCTATAATGTTAATACCTCCAGAAAAAACTGGATCTACCACAAATCTCTCCACTCCAAGAACATCATCATATCCAATTGTCGCTAGCCACAAACCAAGACATCCCGAAAACAATCCTTTTAAAGTTGATCCCGAGTCAAGAGTTGCAATAACGGTTACTCCTAAAATTGCTATCCAAAACATGTGTGACGGACCAAATTCTAATGCAAAATTTGCAAGAAGAGGTGTAAAAAAAATTAAGACAAGTATTCCTATGACTCCACCTATGAATGAACTTATAAAGCAATAATGCAAAGCTTCTTTTGATCTATTTTGTTGGGCAAGAGGATATCCATCCATTACGGTTGCTATATTTGCAGGCGCTCCAGGAATTTTTAATAAAATTGCACTTATTGCACCTCCTGCAACCGTTGCTGTATAAACAGAACCAAGCATTATTAAGCCCTGTTCAGCCGTCATATGAAATGTGAATGGAATTAAAAGTGCCACTGCCATTGTGGGACTTAAACCAGGAGCAGCACCAAGAAGTAATCCACCAACAGTTCCTAAAACTAAAATAAGCATGTTGGTGAAAGTAAAAACTTCACCAAAATAATTTAAAAATTCCAAAAACCCCCCAACTCTTAGATAACAAAAAGGGTATTATAAGTAATACAAATAATCAATCTGAAAAAGGGGAAACTAATTTAATAAATATAAAAAATAAACTTTTTGGAAAATTTCTAAGGTAATAATACTTACAACTCCAACAGTGATTGCTGCAGTAAGTCCAACAATCATTGGTTTAAAACCAAGATTTTTTAATTCACTAAATTTTGTTGCAAGACCAAGTGAAGCCATAGCCATACTGAGAAATACTGATGCTGAACTTTTAATAAAACTAATAGTACTAGTCCAAGCTTGGTCAGCAATAAAAATGGAGTCTTCAAATATACCGTCTCTAACTAGACTATATCCATCGCCTAATAAAAACAGTTCATCGCCCAATGTTCTGGCAGTTACCATGGCTAAGAAACCAAGAATAAAATATGGAAAAATTTTTGTTATGGAATAAGATTTTTGATCTTTTTGACCTCTGCTATAAAAGAAGGCTATCAAAGGTATCATCACAATTAAAAAAGTATTTCTAACTAATTTTGTAATTGTTGAAATTTCTAATACTTGAGGATCACTATATTGCTGATCATAAATTAGTCCTGCGCCAGCAACCTGCGCTGTTTCGTGAATAGCTGTTCCTAAAAATAAACCAGCTGATTGTGCGTCATTTAAATAAAAGTAATGTACAAAATAAGGATATAAAAACATCGCTAAAATTCCAAAGATAGTAATGTTTGCAATTGCATAAGTTATTTCCCCTTTTTTTGCATCAATGACCGGGGCTGTCGCAACGATTGCTGTAGCACCACAAATAGCGGTACCAATGGCAATTAAGTAAGCCATTTTTTCTGAAATATTTAAATATTTAATTAAAATTCTAATAATGACTAACGCAGCAATAATACAAACTATCACTAAGGGAATAGATAAAGAGCCATACTTAACAACATCTGCAAAGCTTAGTCTTACACCTAAGCAAATAATTCCAGCTCTTAAAATATATTTAAGTGAGAAATTTATACCTGGCTTAAAAATATCTCCAATGTTGTAAATATTACCCAAAATTAAACCTAAAATAATCGCGATCATTACTGTGGATATCGGACTTTTCTTTAACCCCAGTAATTGAATACCAACAAATTGATTAATCGCTTCGGAGAAAACATAAATAACAAAGGCTAATAAAATCCCATGAGCATATTTTGTATACTCAGGATTAATTCTGAACCAAGTCGCTTGTTTATTTTTTGTTATTGCTGACACTTAAAAAGTTAAGCTACGTTAATTGTTACGGAATGATCTAACCAACTATTATTAGCATAGCCTCTTTCATTTTCCATTCGCTCCATAGGCTGCGTTTGCCATCTAGAGTTAGAAGCTTTTGAAGACAGAATATATTTTCCAGGTTTCAAGTTTGTTTCTAATTCAAATTTTCTCCATGCAAATCTTCCATAATCTTCTCCGACAAATTTTGCAGTTTCCCAGTCACCGCCTCCATTAATAGAGACTTTAACCTTTGTCACATCGTGCATTCCACCCATCGCCACACCTGAAATTTTAACTTTGCCCGATGGTACAACTGCATCTTTAGAATAAGGGTTAGTAATCCATGATTTTACTGGCATCTCCCAGCATGAAGGATATTGGGGACCTTTTTTTCCATGTGGAGAAATTCTGTAACTATCTCGTTGAATTTTAAATGAAGATTCTTTTTCTGCAAAATCTAATCTTGCTAAATGCTTAATATTGTTAATTCCAAAATAACCAGGAACAATTAATCGTAAAGGAGCACCGTGCGCTAATGATAAATCTTCACCATTCATTTTCCATGCTAATATGGCATGTTTAATAACACTGATGGGTTGAGACCTTTCAATTGCCGTAGTCACCGGATTTAACATGGCAGGAATAGTTTCTCCTCCCCTGCTAGTCATAAATTTTGTTTTGCTCGAAATTCCACCACAAGCATTAATTACATCTTTAACCGGAACACCTTCCCATTCCACGCATGCAGCTGCACCCGTTAACCATTGCGTTCCTCTAGGAGCATGTCCAAAAAATCCTCTTCCGTTACCAGAGCATTGTAAAACGGTAACAATTTTTTTAGATCCTAATTTTTTTAAATCGTTTAATTTAAATATTGTAGGACTTCTGACGCCAGAAATTCTAACTATCCAATCTTTAAATTCTCCCTCTCTCACATAATCAATCTCATCTTGCTTCATGGAAGGAAGATTGTTTCTTACGTAGATGTATTTATTAGGAGTAATTACAGTCTGACCAAGTACTGAACGATGTGTTTCAATAGTATTGTCGCTATGAATAATAAAAGAAGGTCTATCTTTCCAAGATACATAATCAGGAAGATCAGCTAAACCTAATCCGCCATCATCCTTTTTGTGGTTTGCATAAAGATTAAAGCTTGGAAAAACTGAAGCTGCAAGAGCAAGTCCTGCAGAATTTTTAATAAAATTACGTCTTGAAGTGCCTTTGATATTTTTCATAGTATTGAGTATTTGATTATCGTGATCCTATATGAGAAATGCATTATTCAGACAAGGGAAAATTAAAAAACTAATTGAGAATTTATTTGATTTATCAAATAATATAGCAAATATAAGGTTTTTATGAAGTATGGCAAATTAGGCAGTTCTGACATTTCTATTAGCAGACTTTGTATGGGGACTATGACTTTTGGCTCTTACAATACTAAAGAAGAAGGGTTTGCCATCATGGATTATGCGTTTGAACATGGCATCAATTTTTTTGATTCTGCAGAAATGTATCCAACGCCACCAAATAAAAATACAGCTCATCTAACTAATAAAATAATTGGAGAATGGATTAAACAAAAAAATAATAGAAGCAAAATTATTATTGCAGATAAAATTGCCGGAAGATCTATTCCCAGAAACTCCGTTGGCTGGTTGCGACCCACAGGTGAAGATACCAGACTAAATAAAGAACAAATTAATTTTGCTATCGACAATAGTTTAAAAAATTTAGGTATCGACTATATTGATTTATATCAATTACATTGGCCCGATCGGTTAGGAAATTTTTTCTATGGACTTGAATATAAGCACAAAGAAGATGAAAGTATTTCAATTGAAGAAACATTAAGTGCACTTGAAGAAAATGTTAAAAAAGGAAAAATTAGACACATTGGAATTTCAAATGAAACTGCTTGGGGCGCGAGTGAATTTATAAAAATAGCTGAAAAAAATAATTGGACTAAAATCACAACCATTCAAAATCCTTACAGTCTTGTGAACCGTAGTTTTGAAGTTGGGCTTGCTGAAATTTGTATCAGAGAAAAAGTTGGTCTATTGGCCTATTCACCATTGGCAGGTGGAGTATTGAGTGGAAAATATTTAGATGGAAAAATGCCAACAAAATCAAGAATGTCGATCAGTAAAGATCGATATCCGAGATACTGGACTTTAAATACAGAGCCTGCCGTTAAAAGTTATATCGCAATAGCTAAAAAATATGGTCTAGATTGCTGTCAAATGGCCATTAAATTTTGTGAAATCCAACAGTTCATGTCTGCTGTCATCATTGGAGCGACTAATTTAGAACAACTAAAAAACAACATACAGAGTATTAATCTTGAATTAACAAATGAAATTATTGAGGATATAAATAAGGTACAATTAATTTATTCAAATCCATGCGTATAAAAAAAATTATTTCAGTTTTCATTGTTTCTTTTTTTGTTGCTTCAATGGCGTCTGCAGCAATAAAAATAGAGGGTAAATTTAAAAATTGGGAATCTCACTATACTGAAGATGGCAAAGATAAAGTATGTTTTGCAGTATCCATGCCAATTAAAAAAGAGCCATCCAATCTAAACAGGGCTGAAGCAAGAATATTTGTCACTTTTAGAACAAAAACAAATATAGCAGATGAGGTGAGTATTACTGGTGGTTATCCTTATAAAAAAGACAGCCAAGTAAGTGTGAATGTTGATAATGCATCATTCAAATTTGATGTATCTGATAATTTTGCATGGCTAGCTAATAATAAAGATGAAGTAAAAATGATTCAGCAAATGAAAAAAAAGAATGAATTAAAAGCAACAGGCTTATCTGCAAGAGGCAATAAAACTTATGACACTTATTCTCTTCTTGGATTTACTGATGCTTACAACTCTGCAAAAAATAAATGCAAAAAATAAAAAAAATAGTTTTAGCGTACTCTGGTGGTCTGGATACTTCTGTCATCTTGCGCTGGTTACAAGAAAAATATGGATCAGAAATTATTTGTTACACAGCTGATCTTGGACAAGAAATTGATCGAAAAAAAATTATGACAAACGCCAAAAGACTAGGCGTAAAACATGTGATTATAGAAGATTTACAGGAAATTTTTGTAAAAGATTATGTATTTCCTATGATTAGAGGGAATGCACTTTACGAAGGAATTTATTTACTAGGAACCTCAATTGCCAGACCTTTAATTGCAAAAAGACAAATTGAAATTGCAAAAAAATTTAAAGCGGAGGCTGTTTCTCATGGTTCTACTGGAAAAGGAAATGATCAAGTTAGGTTTGAATTAGGATATTATTATTTTGGACCTAACATTAAAGTGATTGCTCCGTGGAGAGATTGGGATTTTGCATCAAGAAATGATCTTATTAATTATGCTAAAAAAAATAATATACCTGTACCACAAGATAAAAAAGGTGCTCCACCCTTTTCTGTTGATGATAACCTGTACCACACTTCCACTGAAGGAAAAGTATTAGAAGATCCTAGCAAACCAGCTCCAGAATTTATTTTTCAAAGAACAACTTCGCCTACAAAAGCTCCAAATAAACCTACCTCTATTTTATTAGAATATAAAAATGGAGATCCGGTTGCTTTAAATAATAAAAAACTATCTCCTGCAAAACTGTTAAGAAAATTAAATGATATAGCTGGAAAAAATGGAATCGGCAGAGTAGATCTTGTTGAAAATAGATTTATTGGAATTAAATCAAGAGGAGTATACGAGACCCCAGGTGGAACTGTTTTAACATTTGCTCATCGCGCGATCGAATCTATTACTCTAGATAAAGAAACAATGCATAAAAAAGATTCCATCATGTCTAGATATGCAGAACTGATTTACAATGGATATTGGTTCTCTAAAGAAAGATTTAAATTACAAAAAATTATTGATGCTAAAAAAAATAAAGTGAATGGAAAAATAAAACTTTCTCTTTACAAAGGAAATATTACGATCCTTTCCAGACAATCTAAGAGCAAAGCTTATTCTATAAAAAAAGTTTCCTTTGAGGAAAATAAAACCTTTAATAAGAAAAATGTTGAGAGCTTTATTGCCAAACATTGCAAATTGCTGAGAAAATAAGTCAATTTATAGTTGTATTTGTTAAATTAACCATAATTTACAACATTTTTTTCAATCTTCCTCTTATCTGAAACGATAGTACTATCAGAGTAATTTTCTAAACAGGGGGTGTAATGAAAAAAAACAAAACAACTAATTCAAGAAGAAAATTCTTGAAGACAGCTGCCTTGGGAACGGGTGCACTAGCAATAGGCGCAAGTACATTGGCGGCACCAGCAATCACTGCAGAGCGTAAAGAAATTATTATGGTCATGACATGGCCAGAAAATTTTCCTGGTCTTGGAGTAGGTGCTGCAAGATTTGCCAAACGTGTAACTGAGATGTCAGGTGGAAGACTGAATGTTACTTTGTATCCAGCAGGAAAACGAGTTGGAGCATTTGACTCATTTGACCATGTTGCTTCTGGAAAAGCACAAATTTATCATGGAGCTGAATATTATTGGACAGCAAAAGATCCTGCTTACGGATATTTCTGTACAGTACCATTTGGTTTAACTTACAGTGAAATGAATGCATGGATTCGTTGGGGTGGTGGACAACAGCTCTGGGATGAACTTGCAGGCAAATATGATTTAAAAGCTTTCATGTGTGGAAACACTGGAGTGCAAAGCGGAGGATGGTTTAGAAAACAAATCAAATCTCCAGCTGACTTCAAGGGTTTAAAAATCAGAATGCCAGGACTGGGTGGACAAATGATGACAAAACTTGGTGCAAGCGTTGTGAGCTTACCAGGTGGTCAAATTTATGAAAACCTTATGAATGGTAACATAGATGCTACAGAGTGGGTTGGACCATTTGCAGATGAGTTCATGAAATTCTATGAAGCAACTAAATACCTTTATACAGCAGGAGTGCATGAACCAGGATCGATGTTATCAATTGGTTGTAACAAAACTTGGTTCTCCAGCTTATCAAAAGCGGATCAATTATTAATTGAAGCTGCTGCATCTATGGAGAATGATGTAATGATGGCTGAATTCCTAGCGAAGAATGGAGCTGCTTTAACTCGATTGAAAAAAAATCAAGGGGTACAAGTGCTTTCATTTAACAATCGTGTGTTTGATGCCATGGGCAAAGCTGCTAACGAAGTATTTAAAGATGTTACAGCAAATAGTGCTATGGCGAAAAAAGTTCACGATAGCTTTGTAGCTGCTAGAAATGAAATTGGAGGATATTACAGCGTTTCTGATATTGCTTACCTGCAACAAAGAAACAGAGTTTTAGGCCTGTAATACAACAAAAAAGCTCATAAACCACGGGGTTTTGGCCCCGTGGTTTTTTATTATGAATACGCAGATTAAAAGTTTTATTGCAATTTTTTCTTTTCTTACCGTCTACCTAACGATTATTTTTGTCTTTAATAATATTCTTACAGTTTATTTGGGATGGCCTGGTATTGAGGCTTTGCTCAAACCATTCAAATCTCTTTCTACAACTCAAATTATTTTATCTTCCCTTCAATGGCTGTCTTATATTTTAATAGTCGCCTACTGCTTTTATTCTGGATATAAAATTAATAATTCAAAAATTTTAGATTACTCCAACACGTTTTCCAATTTCTCAAGCTATGTAGCCAGGTCTGCTTTTTGGACTATTTTTTTAATTGGAGTTGTGGACGTGATTATTTCATTATTAGTCAGTGAAAAAATTTTAGATTATTTTTTATCTGGTGCTGCTTTAAATTTTTTTACCAAACCTTCATCGAGAGTTTTGTATATTCACTTACCTCTTGCGTGTATTGGATTTATTATTGGTTATATCAAAAAAACACCTGGCTTCATTTGGTTTGCTACTCTGGTTGTTTTTGCTGAAACGGCCATAGTGATTACTAGATATGTATTCTATTACGAACAAGCTTTTATGGGTGACTTAGTCCGACTATGGTATGCAGCTATTTTTTTATTTTCTAGCGGCTATACTTTGCTTAAAGACGGACACGTCCGTGTAGACATTTTATATGTAAAATTTTCAGAAAAAGGAAAAGCAATAGCTAACATAGCAGGATCTATATTGTTTGGAATTCCACTGTGTGCTCTTACTTTATTTTTTGGTCTACAAGGAAGAACCAGTATTATCAATGCTCCAGTTTTAAGTTTTGAAATAACTCAGCAAGGTGTTTCTGGTATGTATATAAAATATTTGCTTGCTGCATTCCTAGCTATCTTTGCAATCACAATGATTTTTCAATTCGCTAGTCTTATTTTAACTAGCCTAAATCAAATTCTAAAACGTACATCATAATGGAAGTTTTTTTTCTCATCGTTTTACTTTTTGTTATGGCGAGCGCACTAGCCTCCGGTTTTCCAGTTGCATTTGCATTGCCTGGTGCAGCAATCATCACTATGGCAGTTGCAGGTATTAGTGGATATTTAATTGCTGGAAATTCTTCTATTTATTTTACCCAAGATGGGCCCATAGGTTGGATTACTTCGGCCATTACTAATTTTAGAAGTACTTATTGGGATGTCGAAAGAGACACTCTAATTGCAATTCCATTGTTTATTTACATGGGTTTAATGCTGCAAAAATCAAAAATTGCTGAAGAATTGCTAATTACCATGGGACAATTATTTGGAAAGATTCCTGGTGGTCTTGGTATTTCAGTTATTTTAGTTGGTGGCTTATTAGCAGCCACAACAGGTATTGTTGGAGCAACCGTGATAGCGATGGGATTAATTTCTCTGCCAGCAATGCTTCGAAACAATTATAAACAATCATTAGCTACTGGTATTATCACTGCTTCCGGAACATTGGGACAAATTATTCCACCATCTATTGTNCTTATTATTATCGCTGATCAATTATCCAATGCTTCTGATATTGCTAATTCTTTNCGGATCCAGGACTACAAAATGTTTACTGGTGAAAGCACAATGCCNAGCCAATTTTCTGTTACCTCGACTAGTGCTGGAGAAATGTTTTTAGGTTCGTTAATTCCTGGATTAATTTTAGTAGGATTATATGTTTCGTATGTTTTAATTTATGCTCTATTAAATCCAAAATCAGCTCCTCCACTTAGTATCGAAAAATCTTTTGAAAAAGCTTTTTATAAAAAAGTATTTTTTTCCTTGATACCACCATTGGTATTAATTGTGATTGTCCTAGGATCAATTTTATATGGAATTGCAACTGTTAACCAGGCAGGAGCTATTGGTGCTATAGGAGCAACTATCATGGCTGGATATAAATTATATCCTGATAAAAAACACACCTACACTCCAGCTACCATCGCACTCATATCCACTTTTGTTATTCTTGTTCTTCATTCTTTTTTTAATTTGAATATTAAACAAACCCTAACTAGTTATAATCAAATTGGAGTTTTCATTGCATCTATTGCTGTTGTAGCTTTAATTATTTCAATTATTTGGAGTTTTTGGAGAGCATTTAAAATTGACAATACTCTTAGAGATGTTTCATCCGAAACTACCATTACCACTACTCTTGTTTTTATCATTTTAATTGGTGCTGCAATGCTTACGGCAGGATTTAGAGCTTTTGGTGGTGAAGAGTTGGTGCGTGAATTTTTACTATCTTTACCAGGTGGTTTTTGGACACAATTTATTGTTGTGATGGCTTTGATTTTTATTCTTGGGTTTTTTATAGATTATTTAGAAATTGCAATTGTAGTTATTCCAATTGTTACTCCAATTTTATTATTGGATCCTGCAGCAAACATTACTGCTTTGTGGCTAGGTGTAATGATTGGGTTAAATATGCAAACTTCGTTTCTAACTCCGCCTTTTGGTTTTTCGTTATTTTATTTGAGAGGAGTGGCTCCAACAGCAGTCAAAACAACCGAAATATGGAAAGGTGCAATACCCTTTATTGGTCTGCAGCTATTTGCATTGGTAATCATAGGTTATTTACCTAGTATTGCCAATTATCTGCCAGCAAGATCTTATTTGACATCGGATGTTTCACCTCCCCCAACCAATCCAAAATTAGAAAAGTGTATCATTAACTATCAATTTGGAATTTTTGATAAAGATAAATCAAAATTAATTCAATCAATTGAAAATAATAAAAATTTAGACATTTCATTTTTGCCACAAGATAAAAAAGAATTGCTACAAAACCATATACGGTTAGCTCTTCAAGTATTTCCAATGGTAGACGATGTTAAAAATAAAAAAAATAAATTAGATGATTTTTCTAAAGATTATTATGATTTGCATACAAACGTAAGAAAACTGCAAAGGCAAATTTATTTTATAGAAAACAGAATAAAAATTTTGAAGGATGATATTAAAATTTACGAAAAAACAAATACCAGCGCTATTCAAAAAATAACAAATACTATTAATGATTTACAAAAAGAAATTCAACAAATTCAAAATCAAATTCCTAAAGAATGGAAAGACAAATATGCAAACTACAAAAAATTACAAAAGGAATATTTGCAGTCTTTAAAACAATATATGAAAAATACTGATGAAAGTTACTTGCAATTAATGAGCTTAAAAAAAGAAATTCAAGATATAAAAAATATTAATTTAATTATAGCGGAAATAGAGCAGTTAAATAATAATTTATTTAAATTCTCTAAAGAAGAACTTAATGAAAAACTAAATAAAATTTTAGAACAAACCGATAAGCTAAGCGGAATGGCAAGTGTGTCTGATGCAATTTATGCAGCAACTGAAAAAACTAAAAATAATGCAATTGAAGAAATTAGATCCTTAAACAATAATGCGCTAGATCTTTTGAAACAAGATATTAAATGGAGAGAGATAGCGTTTCAACAACTGTTACCATCATTAAATAAATACGAAAAAGAAATAAGAGATACCATTGGTTTGAGGTCGCAAACTAATTTAACTAAAGAGCAAGCCATCTATGTAGCAGAGTGCAATGCTCATCATGAAGATATTTCTCTTCATTTTTAAATTTTATGGAAAAAGCAATTTTATCAAAAAAACATATTACCATTGTATTTTTTATATTTGCTTTTGGATATTTTTTATCAACGTTACTGCGAGCTGTTACTGCAACTTTATCTCCGGTATTAAGTTCAGAGTTTAATTTAACATCTGGCGAACTTGGCTTGTTGGGGGGAGGTTATTTTATTGGGTTTGCAGCAATGCAGATACCACTAGGATATTTTTTAGACAGATATGGACCCAAAAAAGTTGTGACTATTTTTTTAGGATTGGCCATTATTGGCATATTATGCTTTGCCCTGGCCACTAATTTCACCAACCTTTTTATAGGTAGAGTTTTAATTGGTGTAGGTGTTAGCGCATGTTTGATGGCTCCTCTTACAGGTTATCGTGTTTGGATGGAGGATACTTATCAGCATAGGGCAAACTCCTGGATGTTAATGGTTGGTTCTATTGGAATGTTATCATCTACACTTCCAGTTCAATATTTCTTACCTCTCTATGGATGGAGAACTATTTTTCTTGGTTTGGCTTTTTTAACATTTATTTGTATTTGCCTAATTTTATTAAAATCACCTTCTTGGAATTTTGATAAAAACTCTACAATTAAAAGAGAAGGTTCGTTATCTACAATTTGGAAAAACAGTTACTTTCAAAGTTTAATTCCAATTGCTTTATTTAATGTTGGTGGATTTTATTCCATCATTACTTTGTGGGCTGGTCCATGGATGATTAGAGTATCAGGCTATACTCCATTAGAATCTGCATCAGGATTATTTCAAATTAACATTATAATGCTCTTTGGTTATCTGATCTGGGGCTACATCAATCCTCAACTTTTAAAACTAGGATACGATGCCAATCGTCTATTAAAAATTGGAATACCTTTCACATTTATCTCGTTAGCAATAATAGTTATTATGGGACCTGCAGCTGGTGCAAATTTATGGACCCTATATTGTCTATGCTGTGTAGTATTTGCACTAACTCAACCCGCTATTGGTCTTTCTTTTCCATCACACCTAGCCGGCAAAGCTTTGACATCACATAATTTGTTATTCTTTGTAGGAATTTTTATTTTACAATGGGGCATAGGTCTCGTAATTGATTTTGCCCAAAAACTTGGATGTTCAGAAGTAAATAGTTTTCGAGTAGCAATTTTTATA
>JGI10211J34971_10002913_pt1 | contig 13775 bp, 8 predicted proteins | sample Etolagsediment_FD_34971 | JGI IMG/M metagenome (IMG submission 34971) | reverse complement strand
TGCACCATGAGCAGGTAGTAGAGCTTCTCTCCTTCCTCGACGCTCTGCTCAACACGCAACAGAAGTTCCTCGGCTTCCTTGTCGCGCCCGGTCGCGAGGAGAAGCATGTGGCGAGCGCAGTCCACAAAGAGCTCCCTAACACCCAGGTCCCGCATCTCATCGAGCATGGCCTGCGCCTCACGTGGTTTCCCCTGGTCCACCAACGTGCGCACTGCGGCAAAGCAGACCGTCTGAGCATGAGCATCGAATCCCCTGACCTTTCCGCCCGCGGCCAGGTAGTCGAGGTACGCCCGGAAGGCGGCCACGAAATCGTCGTCCGCCATATGGAGGCGCGACAGTAGAAGCAGGCCTTTGCGTCTGGGTTCGAGATGCTCGGCAGGGATCGCGTCGACGTCCTTGCGTGTTCGTGTAATCGCCTCCGGAAGGCTTCCCTCCGCCACGTGAACATCGGCCAGTTGGGCGGCTACGGACACACAGATCTCCGAATCGGCCGGTTCCTGACCATAGCAATCGCGCAGCATCCGTGCGGACTCCGCAAAGCGGCGCTGCTCGAACAGGACCTCCGCGAGCAGGAGCGCATCCTCGCACTCTCCCAGGTCAAGAGATCGCGCGACCACTTCGGCCTCGTGCAGCATCCCGGCCTCCTTCATGAGCGTTGCCGCGACGCGCTTACCCTCGATGGACTTCGCTGCATCAAGCACCTCGACCGCGTGCCGTATGTCGCCGACGTGCAGGCATGCTTCCGCCACTCGCCGGCGCAAGGGTCCGTTCGCGGCCAGCACGCCGGAACGCAACGACTCCCCCAAGGCCCCACGCTGAGTGTCGAACGCATCGTTTGGCCGACCTGTATCCGCGTAAATCCTAAAGAGATGCTCGCACATGAGCAGATCGTCGGTCGTTCCGCCCATGTCTTGAAGCTCCATGTAGCGGCGCAGAGCCGTTGTGTCGTGGAAACGATCGAAGTCGAAGCGGGCCAAGTCATGAACGAGTTGTCTCCGGAGTGGCAGGAGCTCGGTTCCCGCATCGGCTTCCGCGATGCGCGCAAGGACGGCCTCGACCGCCGCCGCATACCGATCGCCCTGCCACAGGCTCTTGCAGGCGGTGCGCAGGAACGAACTCACAACAAGCCACTTCGTGCGGTCTCCGCGCAGGTCCAGGTCCGACATGGAGCGCTCGATCAGAGCCGCCGCATCTTCGTAGCTCTGCCCTTTAAGCAGGGAACTGGCCTGCGCGATGAGCGAGTCGAAGGCGTCTGTAGCTGCCTCCGGAACGGCTTCTGCCCGGGGAATGGCCAGCAGGCACATGAGCCATGCCACGATTCCGTATGTATTCCTGCGCACGGATGCCACGGCCATCAGTCGGTGCCTTTCGGTGTCAGCAACTCGGCCACACTCTCGCCAGTTACGGGAGCCGAACGTTTGTCCAGGGCGAGGAAGCACAGTCCGAACTCCCAGTAGTTCTTCAGTTGGCAGATCTTGACCAGAACATCGTTCGAACCGGTCCTCAGACGTACTTTAGCCATCTTTCGTGTGAGCGAGGAGGGGGCCGAGTCCAGACTTGTGAGAGCGTGGTGCCCGTTGACCCAGACGCGGATCATGTCATCATGCCGGACATCCAGCAAGTACTCGCCCTCGGCCGGCGCGAACACGCGCGTGTAGGCATATGCGAAGCAGGATCTGTCTTCCCCGACGGCCTTGCGCATATCGAGCAGGCCGTATGGCGTAAACGCATTGCTCCCGGGGACTTGCCATCGCACCTCACGACTCTCGCCCGGGAAGCCATCAGCCAACCGTTCCTCAACGGAAGTCTCAGTTTCGATGCCAGTACGGGGAGACATTCTGAATGAGGAGGATACGAGCCATTCCCAAGGCCGGATCAGCCGGCACGCGTAGGCCTCCACAACGCCGGCATCGTGCTCGACTTTCACGTGGAGTGTGCTCTGGCCTCGTCGCATGGCCGGCTTGGCGTCCAAAGCGAAACGCAGCCTGGTCAGGGGGGCTCCGTCCTGGATCAGGTATGTCTGCCTTGACTGGGGAGAAATGACTGCCGCCTCGCGCGTCACCAGAGACACTGTGCCGCGTTGTCTTGCCGCAGTACTGCGCCGGAGCCACACGTCGAGTGCGGCTGCCCGGCCCGGCCCGATGACGACGGTGGCCATATCGACCGGGGGGATCACTCGATCGACACGGTGTCCGAGCTTGAAATCGGTAGGCGAGAGAGGGGGCGATGAGGGATACTCGACACTCAGAGAAACGACTGGCCACGGCGGGGCATCGTCCCCGAAGCCCGGGACGACAGTGTCCTCGATGGCGCCCGCTCCGGGGCGTTCTCCTTCGGACAGGAAAGCGAGTTGATCGACCCAAACACCATCCTCGCGGATGCCGACAGCGACGTCGTTCACGCCGCGCCGCAACTGCCACCGGCCGGCCGGGACCCAGTGCCATCGTCGCATGACGTTGTCGATGATGTTGTATGCTTCCTGGTCGCCGACACGGATGAGCAGGGAGTTGCTGCAATTGCCGTTCCAGAACACCCGCGCCCATGCCTGCCGAAGCGCTGTCCTGCCTGCAGGCACAAGGAATGTCGCCGTGCCATGGCCTTGCCCGTCGGGGAGCGCCTCCTCGCTGCCGATTCCCTCAGGGATGCTCAGGGCGAGGCCGCCCGACGCGCCATCGGCATCCACAATCTGGAAGGGGAATGTGAAGCGATTCGCGTGTTCTGCCTCTACGCATGTCCGCTCCGCGAAGACAGCCAACGATACCCCCAGAGCAGCCGACAAGACAATGCGACAGATGCCAGCCGGTTTCACGTCCTGTTCCCCCTGTCACGCATCCGCAAGCAGTCGGCGACGCAGGCGAGAGCTGGCACGATACACCACTCCTGCATGATCCTGCGTCAGTTCCCGGGCGCCGAACTGGTATGTGTTGAAGACCTCGAACACGGTTTGCGCCTCCGCCCCGATGGCGGGCAGGCTCCGCTGAAGCGATCTCGCGAAGTCCAGAAGGTCCTCGGTCGGTCGGCGGACGTATCCCGCCAGGTCGAGAAGCGTGCAGATCACATGACAGCACTCAACCACCACATCCTCCGGCTTGTTGTCTCGCCATGCGGCCTGGACCTCCCAGAGCGCTTCACAGCGCCGCCGCTTCTGCCAGGTTGCGATTCGGCCCGTGATCGAGTCCTGTTTACGTGCAATCACAAAACCCAGGGCACACGACATCAAGGCGGCTGTCATCTGCCCGTAGCTCAGCGCTTCGCACATCTCGGCCAACGCCCGCATGAGCGACTCTCCCTGTTGCCTGATCCAGGCGAACCACGCAGTCGTTCTTCCCGTGATGTCCATAGAGAAGTCCTGTATCCGGCGGAAAAGCACTTCCACGCCCTTCTGGGCGATAATGGTGCTCTTCTGCCAAGTCAGGTCTCGGGGCTTTGTCACAGTTTCGCGCACGAGATCACGGAAGCGCTTCTGGTGATCCTTGGTCCGCTGTTTCAGCCTGGCCGCCGCCTTGTCCCGAGCGGCTCGCGTGCGATCGAGCGAGAATTCCGGAGGGCGTGACTCGATGTCGTCCTTGAACGGGTCCCAGATCTTGCCCAGCAAGGGGGGCATGGCGTCCAGATCCAGGGAAGACGGCGGCGTCGGATCGAATGTCATCCAGCCGTATGGATTGACCCAGACCATGCACCACGCATGGGCGTGGTACTGGTAGACATCGAACGTGCCCGTCAACACGTTGTACTTACCGGGGGTGAAGCCGGTGGCAAAACGTGCCGGCAAGCCTGCGAGCCGACAGAGGATAGCCATCGACTGGGCGAAGTGAACACAGAATCCCTCCCGGTTCTCGAACAGGAAGTGGTCGACCGGCTCTGCGTCCTCGGGTATCGCCAACGGGGTGAGCGTGTAACGCAGATTCGTCCGCAGGTAGTCGCGGATCGCTGTCGCTTTGGCAAGGTCGTCCTCGTAATCCGAAGTGAGAAGCGATGCCAGATTGCGGACTCTCCGCGAGAGCTTCACACCAGGCAACCGGCGGGACTGGTTGGGGGGCATGAGCATGTCCGACACCATATCCCCCGCAGGTGGCGTGTCGGCGGCACAGACCATCCGTGACGATACCCGGTATTCCCAGCTACGTGATGTCATGGGTACGAGCCGGGCGATACCGCCCCCGGTGGCCAAGCCGGGGGGACAGTCAACGTTTCCCGCAGAGCCGGCTCTCTTGCTCCAGCCTACGCGCACAGCGCGATAGGCGCCTGGCAGAAAACTGGAGTCATACTTGTCAATGAAGAAATCCTGGTCCACCAATATCCTGGACTTGCTCAGCACCTCTTCCCGTGTGTCGTGCGTTCTTCGCGACAGTTGCGGCGAGACCTGCCAGGTGTCGCCGTCGTACAGGTCGTAGAGTCGCACCAGCCAATAGAGCCGTTCGCTGCACCGGACACGGAATACTCGTTCCTTGCCCATTGAGGAAAACCGTCCCGAGCCATTCCGACCCTCCAGCGTAGTCTCGAGGTCTTCCTCTGCCTGGATCAGAGCCCCCGTCTCGCCGTCGTACTCGTAGACCATGGGCTGTCCCGGTCTGTTCATGTTCTCGTCGCCCTCACCGTCCCCCCACGACCGAGACCAGTTCTTCCAGTCCTTGACAAAGGGGTCGTGGTCGGGGGCATCATAGGACACCGGCACGAGGCCGAGGAAGCCCTGTTCGGATGCTGGGAACGAGACGACAAAGAGAGCCCACAGGACAAGGAACAAGACGAAGTGTACAAACCGGTAGCCCCACTCGCCCATGCTCTTCTTCGGGGACTGCTCGCGGCCATCTTCGCCCGGAACCACAATGGGGGCGTCTCCGACCAAGCGGGCTGTACGCGTCCGATACAGGAGGAGTACACCTACGCACAGGAAGCTGAACAGGGCGGGGAGGTACACTGCACGTCGTGGGCCGATGCCGCCGTAGGCGATCAACAGCAGCGATACACTCGACAGCAGGACAGTCTGGGACGCCCGCCCGGGGATCATCACGAGCCCCAGCACAGCGATGGCCTCGGTCAGCGCCAGGTCCGGGGGAGCCTGTGGGAGTCGCCACGTCCCCCAGAAGACCGCTGCGGCGGCAAGGACGTACTGACACACGGTAATGGCGAACGCAGGAATGACGTTACGAGGGAGTCGTCCAATAACGCCGAGTGGGATTACCAGCCCAACAACGGCGATGGTCACTCGGGGATCGGCAACCTGCCACAACCCCCCAATCACGGCCATGAGGAACAGAAACAGCTGCCCCGCGAACACGGATGTTGGAAGCCGCCCATCGTCGGTTACCAGGCTGGTCCACTCGCTGTCACGCATGCCTGATCGCTCCAGCCAGAGGCAGTCCGGGATGGAGCTGCACCGGCGTTAGTACGCGTCCCTTCGCGGGGGATCGGCTGGCGGCGTCTGCGCGGGCATGAGCGCGGTGCGCGTCCATCGGTGTACGGAAGGCCTCCGGGGAAGCGCAGAGCCAGTGAACAGTGACTCCCTCCAGAGCCAATACGTCAAGGGCATTGGCGAGGGCCGGACGTGCGCCGAGGCTGAAGCAGAAGAGCACTGTACCGGGCATGAGGCGCTCTCCCAGCCTGAGGACGACGTCGGAGACGGGAATCGGGCCCGGCTGAAGAAGCGCGAGGGAGTAGAGGATCTCGGCCTCGATCTCCGACGCGAGGGCAGGTGAGACGAGAATCTCCTCCGCCCCCCCAGCTCCGAAGGCCAGCTGGCAATACATCTCGGAGATATGCCGGCAGACACTGGCGGCTGCCCGGACCTGGTACTCCAGGTTCGACCATGGCTCCACACTGCTTACATCAGGCTCATACGCGTCGAGCACCACTGCGGCGGCAGCGACGGCATTGCGCTCGAACTCACGCACCATCAGTTTGCCGCGTCGGGCACTGCTCCGCCAGTGTATGTGTCGCATGCCGTCCGTGGGATGGTACTCCCGGACCGCGTAGACCTCCTGGCTTGTACCAGCGGAGCTGAGGGGCGTGCCAGCGACACCAGTGAGGGCTTCGGACGGGGCCAACGGGAGGCCGGGGAGGACTTCCGTGCCCGGCAGGACAACCAGCTTCTGAGGCAGGTGAAAAACGGCCTCACGGCGAAAGAGCCCCGCAGGATCGCCGCCGCGAAGGATAACAGAGCCGAGTTCGAACTCGCCGCGACGCATCGCCAGTATGCGGCGTTGGATCCAACGCTCCTCGCGTGCTGTCAGGTCGGAGACAACCGTCGCTGTCACTCGCTCGGCCGTGAACTTGCATTCCTCGGCGATCACAACCGGCTGACGCCTGCGTCCCGCCGTGTTAACCACGAGCAACGGCATCGACACTGCATGCCCGGTCGAGGCGTCGCCGATGGCACCACGCACGACACGGAGGTGCCGCACGGACAACATGGCGGCAATGAAGCTCGACGCACACATGGCCACCCCGCCCAGCGCAAACACGCATGGCAGCAGTTTGTCGTTGACCAGAGCGATGAGCAGCCACACGGCCGACCCGAGCATCAGCACCCACCCCCGCACTGTGGGCCTCGTGAAATGCATAGGTCAACTCTCCCAACGTCCGAGTGGAAGCTTCTCGAGAATCGCTTCTATCACCTGTTCGGTGCCCTCGTATTCGGCTCGGGCCTGTAGCTTGAGTGCGAGACGGTGGCTGAGCGTACACACGGCCATGTCGCGGATATCGCGAAGGAGGACGTGATCGCGACCGTTGAACGCCGCCAGGCTTTGGCCCACGCGCATGAGCGCCAGCGAAGCCCGCGTGCTGCATCCATATAGAAACGCAGGCTCCTTGCGGGTCTCCTCCACGATGGTCACGATGTAGTCCTTCACGCGTTCCGAAACATGCACGGTCCGGGCGAGGGCCTGGCATTTCAGCACATCGTTTGTCCGGATGACAGCCGAGATGTCGTTTATCGGGTGCGAGGTAACCTGGCTACCCAGGATCTCGCGTTCCACAGCGGGTTCGGGATATCCCAAGCCCAGGCGGATGAGGAACCGGTCCAGCTGTGCTTCGGGAAGAGGATACGTCCCTCGGAACTCGCTCGGGTTCTGCGTGGCGATCACGAAGAAGGGGCGCTGCAGCACGTGCGTCTGCCCCTCGACCGTGACAGCGGACTCGGACATGCACTCCAGCAGACTCGACTGGGTCCGTGGTGTGCCGCGGTTAATCTCGTCTGCCAGCACCACGTTGGCGAACAGCGGCCCGGGGACGAAACGGAACTGCTTTGTCGCTTCGTCGTAGATGTTGACGCCCGTCACGTCAGTCGGCAGCATGTCCGGCGTGAACTGGATGCGTTTGAAGTCGCCACGTACAGACTTGGCCAGCGAATGGGCGAGCATCGTCTTGCCGACGCCCGGAACATCTTCCAGCAGAACATGTCCGTCACTCAGAAGCCCGATAACGACGCGCTTGATGGCTTCCTCCTTGCCGCGGATCACCTGGCATATGTTCTGGTGGAGCTTGTGCATCGCCCGCTGGAGGAATTCGAGATCCAACTTCGCCTCCCACTCCCCGGAGGGCAGTTCCTCGTCCTCGTATTCATCGTATACAAGCATGATCTCCCCGACCTGAATCACATCCATGTGCTTCATGCGGGTGCTCTCGATGACGATGTGCGAGTTGACGAACGTCCCGTTGTGGCTGCCCATGTCCTCGATCACGGCCCTGCCTGGTTCGGTCGTGATCTTCGCGTGGTGACGGGAGACGCCGCGGTTCGCGAGAATCAGCCCGCAGTCCGAGCTGCGCCCGATGGTCGTCTCGCCCTGCGGGAGAGGGAAGTCGCGGATTTCCTCGTAGCCATGTTGGACAACCAGCTTAGGCATGGGTGTCGGTCTCCTGTGGGCGCGTAGGCCGCAACTGCGGGAACAGGATCACATCACGGATCGACGGAGCAGCCAGCAACAGCATGACGAGCCGATCGATCCCGATGCCGGCGCCACCGGCCGGCGGCATTCCGTGTTCGAGTGCGGTAAGGAAGTCCTCGTCAATCCGACCCTCGGCCTCGGCTTCCTCGGGAACTGCCTGTTGCTCGAATCTCCGTCTTTGCTCCAGCGGATCGTTCAGCTCCGAATACCCGGGGGATATCTCCTGGCCATTGATCTCGAGCTCGAATACGTCCACAACGGTGGGATCGTCCTCACAGCGTTTGGCGAGAGGCACGAGTTCCGCGGGAAGACGTGTCACAAAGGTCGGCTGAATAAGGGTGTCTTCTATCACCTTCTCGTAGACCTCGTGAGTAATCTCGACAGCCGACATCTTGACATCCACCTGCAGCCCGAGGGCGGCGGCTTTCTCGACTTGGGCGGCAACGGGCAGATCGTACCAGTCATCCCCCATTCGTTCGCGCACAAGCTCCGCGTAGGGAACACGTCGCCACGGACGCGAAAGGTCGATCGTCTTCTCCTCGTCGAACTGGATCAGCAGGCCGCCCAGCACCTCTTGCGCGACCGTCGTGATCAACCCCTCCACCAGATCCATCATCGTCCGGCAGTCGCCGTAAGCTTCGTACAACTCGACCATCGTGAACTCGGGGTTGTGGTTGCGCGACAAGCCTTCGTTGCGGAAATTGCGGTTGATCTCGTACACCTTCTCGAATCCGGCCACCAACAAGCGCTTGAGGTACAGCTCGGGCGCGATCCGCATATACATCGGGCAATCCAGCGCGCCGTAGTAGGTCTCGAACGGCCGGGCAGCCGCGCCGCCCGGGATGGGCTGGAGCATCGGCGTCTCCACCTCCATGAACCCCTGGTCGTCGAGGAATGCCCGAATCGCCCGCACGATCTTGACGCGAGCGAGGAAGACGTCGCGTACGGCGTCGTTTGTGGCCAGGTCCAGATAGCGCTGACGGAGCCGCTGCTCCACATCGGTCAGCCCGTGCCATTTCTCCGGGAGTGGCCTGAGGGACTTGGACAGGAGTTGAAAAGTCCCGATGCGCACGGTCACCTCGTCCGTGCGTGTTCGGAACAGCTCCCCCTCGACGGTCAGTATGTCCCCGATGTCCACGATCTTGAACAGATCGAACAAACCCTCCCCCAGGACGTTCTTCTGAGCGTAGATCTGCAGGCGCCCGGTCTTGTCCTTGATATCGCAGAACGACGACTTGCCCATGAGGCGCTTGGACATCAGGCGCCCGGCGATCTTCACACGCACCGGGTCGCCGTCGTCAGCGGCGACGTCGAACAGGCGTCTCGCCTCTGCTACGGATACCAAGCCGTCTACCCGAGCGCCGTAGGGGTCCATACCCGACTCGGCGAACTTGTCCAGTTTAGCGATACGCTGTCGACGGATTTCGGCCAGCGGCGTCTCGGGTGGCGTCATCGTCGTGGTCTCGGCGGTGTCACTCGGAGTGGTCATCGGATGAGATTCCTCTACACACATGGACCGTCAACAAAAACGGCGGGCTGCAAACTGCGTCGCACCCGCTGTTGTAGACGGTAGGCCATTCGTATGTCGTTACTTGTACGATCCTGCGTATTCTACATCCAGTCACAGGTTTTTTCTACCGCCGGGAGTTGGGTGCGGAGTACGCAGATGTCTGGCATTCCCCCGCGGTGCTCCTATATTTGTATGTCGCTCGCGGCGGGCCTGGACTTCTTCGCCCCCCGAGACAGACCCCGACAACGCGACCTCAGCTTCAGCCTCGTGTGACCATGAAGAAGAATTCCTACACTCACGATGAAGTCCTTCAATGCGGGTACGGCGGAGTGTTCGGGTTGGATGCCCCCCGTCTCCCGAACTCGAACATGCTGATGCTTGACCGCATTGTCAGTGTCACTGAAGACGGGGGGAGACACGGCAAGGGACAGTTGATCGCCGAGCTGGATATTCATCCGGACATGTGGTTCTTCGGATGCCATTTCGATGGCGATCCGGTCATGCCGGGATGTCTTGGTCTGGACGCCATGTGGCAACTGACGGGCTTCTACCTGGCGTGGGCCGGCCACCGTGGCAAAGGACGAGCTCTGGGCGTGGGAGAGGTCAAGTTCACAGGGCAAATCCTGCCGACGTCCAAATTGGTGACGTACCGCATCGACATCAAGCGCATCATCGCCCGCAAGCTCGTTCTGGGGCTCTCCGACGGCACTGTGACGGTCGATGGCCGCGAGGTCTACCAGGCCACGGGTATGCGCGTAGGCCTGTTTACCTCCACCGACGGTTTCTGAGACGGCCGACGTGCACCCGCAGGTTACTTGCCCGACTTCTTGGCGGCGACAGCCGCGAGCGGGTGATTCGGGTACTCTCTACTGATCCGGTCGTATATCTCGATCGCTTTCGGACGCTGCCCGTTCTGTTCGAAGATGGTAGCCCTCTCAAACTCCACGTCGGGCAGGTTTGGCAGCATCGGAAGCAGCATGATGGCGGCGTCCAGTTCGGCGAGAGCGCCGTTCAGCCAGCCCATCTTCTGCCAGAAACGCGATCGCGCGAGGAACAGATTCCCGTTCGACCAGTCGGTTGTGGCGATGTCTTCCCACTCCCAGAGCTTCTCCTTGGCAAGGCTCACGAAACCTGCTTCCAGTAGATCGTAGTACCGTTCATGCACTGCGTTTGCACGTACGGCGCTTGTGCGGGGATCCCCGATGCTGTCCGGGTTGCTCTGCACGGTCGCCAGCCACTTCCTCGCTTCTTCCTGCGTGGTATCGTCCGCCGTCAGACGGCGCATGGCCAAGTGCAGTCGCAACGTGGCAACGGTGCGGTCACGGTTCTGCAGTTGCCTGGCCATGTGGTCGATCATGTCTTCGGCCAAGTCGAGATCTGCCTTGCAGTGGAGTGCGAACTCGGCGAACTCGCGTGCGAGCGCGACCCACGGCTGACGGTCTGTCGTGTGTTTCAGCAAGACGCGATACCCCTTCTCCGCTTCGGCGGCGTCTTCGGCGGACACACATCGGACGTACTCGTGCAGGATCTCTGTTCTGAGCTTGGTATCCACCTCCTTGCGTTCGAGGAGAATCGGGGACAGTTTGACCAGGGCCTTGTTCAGCTCCTCGTAGCGCAACAGCACGCGGTAATCGAGCAGCACCGACGTATCCACACCAGCCATGTTCTGTTTTTCGATGAGGTCCGAGTAGTGACGGAAGTGGTGCGCGTTGCGCGGCGTCCGGTGTGGCGGGACAGCTTGCGGGAAGTGAACCACGCCGCGGGCTTGTGCTCGGCCCTGGCGCACGGCGACACGCTGCGAGTCGAGCCCCACGAAGATGCGACCGAACGTGTCCCCCGTATACTCCGCCCCGTCGGCGAATTTCCAATCCGCCGGCTTGCCGTTCAACGTCCGAAACGTCGCTTCCGTGTAGTGCTTACCGTCAAGCCCCATGCACGAGACGATCTGGTAGTCGAAACACGGACACGCTCCCTCCTCCAGGCGTGACTCCACCGAGATCAGTTTCGCCGTTCCCGACCGGAGGAATTCGTCCGGCTTCAGCACGTGCTTGTTCTTTCCGGTGACCCAACGCGCCACAACCGCCATCTGGTCGCCGCCGAAATCGGCGACCACACACCTCATGGGATGATAGCCCTTCCGGAGAGCCACGGTGCCTTTGGATTCGCCACGCACGGCATCCCCCGCGTAGTGTCCGCCATCCCGGCTCACGACCAGCTTGTCGTTGACAAACAGGTACCCCGCATCGTCCGACACGAGCATGAAGGTGTTGTCGCCGTTGGCCGCGACGTTCAAGTACCCGTCGAAGACCATGGCGAACGCGTCGCTGGAGTCGACCGGATTGAACGACAGGGAAATCGTATCGATCGGCATGATGGCAAGACGCTCGGACTCCCGGACGGCCGCCGCCACCGCATCCCAGTCTTTCAGTTCGCCTCCGGGCATGCGGCGAATGTCCACCGTGAGTCCGGGAGTGAAGGCACGTCGAGACTGCGGGACGGACTTGCGCGAGCCGAAGTAGACAAAGAAACGTGATTTGCTCGGACGCGGCGATACGACAGCCAGGGCGCAGTTCCCTATGCCTTCACCCAGAGCCGCCAGCTCCATGGGTTTCCCGTCAACGTCAAACGCCGCCAAATCCCGCCCTTCGGCGTGCCCGGTGCCGCAGACGGGAACATGCGCGAACACGCCGGCCCTCGCGTGGCCGGGCTGAGATGCTACCTCGAACACGGCCCGGTACGGAGACGCCTCGTGATGCCACGCCTGCTGCCCCAGCACGTGTGGGCAAGCCGACAGGGCGGAAGCCAGCATGCAGACCAGTGAGACCCGGAGTGGCTTCCTGCGGGCCGCGCGACGCGGGGTATTCCTGGCACAGCGGCTACTCATCGGTGCAGACAGCTCCCGTTCATGTTCTCCTCGCTATTCGTCGCTGTACCCAGATCGAACGTACGCAGAACATCATAGATTGCACCGGTCGGTTTGAGGGTGCTCCGGAAGAGCACGAGCGACGACAACACCAGCCTGCGTACGGCATCCGGGGGGTCCGGCACGGCGATACGCCACCCGACATCGCCTCTCTGAAGCTCGGCCACGTGGCGGAGATTACGGCTCTCTCTACTTCCTCGGAAGCGCAACAGCGTGAGATGTGCGACGGCATCTTGTCGCAACGTCGACGGGTCCGTGTGCAAGCCGGACCGTTGAGCACTCTCTCGGACTGCTCTAACCGTTTCCTCGAAGGATGTCCCCCCCGAGCTCTGCCAGCGCAGGAAGAGCACACGCGGCGGATGTCCGAAACACCCGGCTCCTCGATATGTCAGATCGAGCTTGGGAACATCTCTCATCCGGTCCGCCACATCCGCGCCGATGCGACACACCCCCTCTTCCGACTGCTCACCAAGGAAAAGGGCCGTCACGTGCATGTTGCCGGGCTTGGTCCATTTGCCCGAGACGCCAGCGTCTCGCAAAGCCTGCTGCAGATCGGCTGCATAGTCCTTCGCTTGTTCGGGTACAGGGAATGCGAGAAAAACACGCATAGCGCCAACATCATGCTGTGGCGATCACTCCTGGTAGGTTCCGGAGCTGTCCTTGCCCCAGTGCCCCATCGGAGTTTCCACCACCACATGGAGCCCCATGTCCTTGACGACTACCTGCTTCAGGAAACTGGTCGCCGCCTCCTTGTCCTCCGCCTTGAAGACCCAGTAGTGACAGAAATCGGCGCCCTCGCCGTTGTATTCCTTCAGCAACTCCACAGCGCCTTCGAAATCGTCAAGTTCGGGCAAGGAAATACCGAAGTAGGTGGGGGCCTCCTGGGATAACTTGGAGCCGCCCTTGGCGTTGCCGAGGTAGTGCTCGGCCTCTCGCCACATCGCGTAGCACAACGCATCGCCACCGACGAAAGCCACGACGCCCCCTTCGTCCGTCTCGGCAAAGCCAAAATGAATCGAGTGCGAGCTCCTGAACTTCTTGCGTCCAGCCAACGGCACGATAAACGAGAGCATGCTCAGCGCATTTGTGGCCTCGTCACGAGAGCCGTAGAGATAGGCGACGTGCGGAACGCCTTCCCGGTCGTCGCCAAGCGGCCAGAAGCTCCCTCCCTCTGGCTCCGTACCGTCGTAGAACGTTCCGACCGAACCACGTTGCTTCAGCCTCATGGCCGCGAAGCCCGCACCCGCCACGACCACCAGCACGATAATGGCTCCGACGATGATCGGCATCAGGCCCCCGCCGTCGGTCGTCTCCGGGGATGGGGCCGGCGGCTTGACTTGCGCGCGATCGTCCGGCGGCGTGGTCGTGGTGTCGTCCGGCGGCGTGGTCGTGTTGTCGTCCGGCGGCGTGGTCGTGTTGTCGTCCGGCGGCGTGGTCGTGTTGTCGTCCGGCGGCTTGG
>JGI10211J34971_10002909_pt1 | contig 13785 bp, 27 predicted proteins | sample Etolagsediment_FD_34971 | JGI IMG/M metagenome (IMG submission 34971) | reverse complement strand
CAAGTATTGCTTAAGCTATGTGATAAGATGATTAAGCTTGGTTGGAAAGACAGTGTAAAAGAATACTTTGGAAAAGAGGAAAAATAAAAATGGAAAACAATAAATGTCCTAATTGTGGGTATGATTACTCAAAAAGAGTGGTTAAGGAAGACCATATTGAAGTAGTTTGTAAGGAGTGCAATTTTGGAAGAATCTTCAAAGAGATTAAAACTCCAAATCTTCTCCTTTACCTCAACTTCTTCAAGGAAGAATGAAATTCAATTTTAGAGAACTAGAAAGGATAGGAACAACAGTAGAGGAACTAAGTTCCTTTGATGTTCCATCTGACGATACAGAGTGAGGTGAAATCAAATGAGTAGTGAAGATGAATTAGTCTATAAGAGAAATAGACTCAAAGAGTGGGAAAGATTGAAACAAGATAAACTGGAGGAAGAAGATGAGTCAACTGATTAAGAATCTTAAACAATTAGGTTTCAAGGAGTTTGGTAAACGTTGGAAACGTGGTATAATGAAACTGACTCCAGAACAACTATTGAAGGGTGAGTTATACGGATATGGTGGTTCTGTGATTGGAACATCAATAGCGGGTGTAGTTTTTATTATGATGGGATTATGGCCTATTATGTTGTTCTTAGTATTTAACATATTCATCCAGTTGTCACAGTTTATTGGGAAGTATCAACAATATAATACTCTCAAACTGATAACTGAACAGATGGACATTAGTGAACTAATAGGAGGGAATGAATAATGGATTTAGACTTTGATGTATTGAAATCACCAGCTTTTGTGATTTTATATGGGATGGTATTCGTCTCAATATGGATAATACCTAAGGTGATGAACTTTGAAGGATTAAGTTTACCTATGAAGATAATTGGTAGTATTGTTCTATTACCAGTGGTATTCTTGATACTTAGTAAGATGAATGAGGGATAAGATGGAAAAGATAAAAGAGGACTTGTATGTCAAAAAGGGGAGATTTGGATACCGTATAGTTTATCCAATTAAGAAAGACATAGACAAACCATTTACTCAAGATAACATAAATTGGAAACATCTCTTGATAGGTGATTGGACTCGTCTAATATCTACATCTCTTATTCTTCTATTGATTATGTTTGGGATATTTTCCTATTCATATGATACGGAAATGTGTAGAGATGTGTTAAGTAATCCTTGTCCTTACTTTGAAGATTACTGTAAGGTAGATATTGGAACTGGGTATTTCTTGAATCTTACGGAGGTGTTAGATGGTTCAAACTATACAACAGATGATACTTGATTGTATAAAAGAACATTCAAGAAACAATAAAGTTAGAAGAACTGTGATAAAAACTAAGATGACTTACTTCCGTTTGAACAAAAAACAGATTGAAGAAATACTAAAAGAAATGAGTGAAAAGGGGTTGATTGAACAGAATAAAGACTATTTGATAGTGAAAGTAGATACAAGGATGGAATTGGAAAATGAAAAGTGATACTATGTTGAAAGTAATATTGTATGTAATAGCATTGGTAATGATTTCAATATTATCTATGTCAGATATGATAATGGCTATACTCTATCTGTTTGCTTTACTTTCAATAATACTATTTGACATAAAACTAACTAAAGATAGATACAAGGAGAAAAAAAGAAAATGATTAAAACTATTGACTTATCTAAAAGAGAAAGAGAAGAAGCTAGACGGTGGAGAATTGAGAAATGTGGAGAAGATAGTTTTGAATCATTGTTTGAAAAGTTCAAGTATATGATGTCAGAACAAAATCAAAGTAAAAAAAAGTAGGAGGGGTGATATTATTACAAAAGAAAAGACTGATGATTTAACAAAAGAGGAAGAAGATTTGTTTAATGAATTAAAAACAAATCCCAATAGGAATAAAATTATATGGGATATATTAGATGAGTTAATCATTGGGGAAGAATATAATAAAAAAGTAATATATTACACTCTAGCTTCAGCTAAATTAACAGAGAGGGGTAAGACTGCACCTCTTGGGTTATATATTACTGGTTCAAGTTCTTCTGGGAAAACGCATATGGTCAGAGAATGTATGAAACTATTTCCAGAGAGTATGCTTATAAAACTTGGAGGGGCATCTGAAAAAGCATTAAGATATATGGATGGATTCTTAGAACCTATGGAAGAATTTGGTAAAGATGAAAAAGGGAACTGGATTAAATATAAGAAGATTATAGACTTTACTGGAAAGATTCTATGGTTCTTAGAAGATACTGGAGGAGAAAAGACATTCTCAGATATTAGACCTATACTATCTAGAGACCAGAAAGAGATTAGATTTACTACAACTGTTAAAGGTAAAGACTCTCAAGGTGGGGAAAAATTCCAGAATCAAGAAGTCTATATACGTGGTTGTCCTTCATTTGTGACTACTTCAACTAAGTCTGAGATTCTATCTGAAACCGGAACTAGAGTGATACAAATCTCTCCAGATGAAACCAAAGACCAAAGTCAAAGGATAGTCAAAAATAAGCTTCTATATGAAAGTAGTTATTTCAAAGAACCTAATTTTAAACCATACCAACTATTTATGGAAGGATTGGAGTCTAAAGATGTTTGGGTGCCGTTTACTGACCTATTGGAATTACCACTTAACAATCTTAACATTAGAAGGGATATTGATAAGATTATTACTCTAATAAAGGTAAATGCTTTGATTAACCAGAAAGATAGGAGAGAAATAGTCTTAAAGGGTAATAGAGTTCTAGTTGCAACTATGGAAGACTTCTTTGAGGCAATGGGAGTCATTCTACCAGTTATTAAACCAACTTTGTTAAACATACCAAAAAAAGTGGTAAATTTCTATGAGTGGGTAATTTTTAAAAAGAATTTAAATCCAGAGTTTGAATTGGTGACTACCAATATTTCTAGAGAAACTAGACTATCACAAAGCACTGTGAGAACTTATTGTAAGACTTTAGAAGACTCTGGAAAACTATTATTGGTTGGTAAAGAAGGACACGCTAACAAATATGAACTAATGCCTTCTGATGACTCAACCGCCACTGCCGTCACTAAAAATCCGGTGGCGGTTGAGAATCAAATTATAGACTCTCAAGGTCTTAAAACATCATCTATGCTAACCGCCACTGCCGTCACTAAAAATCCGGTGGCGGCGTATTTATGGGTTAGGAGTCTTGAGAAGACAGAATTGCTATTAAATTTATATGTTTCAAAATTGTATAGTAAAGCAACAATCACCGATTTATTGCTTTATATGTATTTTCCGGTGGCGGTTAAGCGTTACGCTAATTTTGATACTACGGAGGTTGTAGAGCGATTTAAAGCGTCTCAACCGTCACCGGTGACGGTTGGTGACGGCAGTGGCGGTTACGAGCTTTTTGGATGTTTAGAATGTGGATTAAAATTGGAAAAATATAAATTAGACATAGAAGGAAAATGTCCATTATGTTCAACTACTAAAAAAGTTGATAGGAGGAAAACAAAATGAATTGGAATACAGAATCCAACAATCTTGTATCCAGGGGAACTTCAAATTATTGGAAGCCAGAAAGTGGCCAACATAAAGTAAAGTTCCTAGATGAAGGACAAGAACATATCTTTGAATGGGAAGGGGAAAAAATACCCAAAGTTTTATTCAAAGTGAGAGTAAATGATAAAGAAATATATTGGGATGTAACTAAAGGTAAGACTCCTAATAGTCTTTATGGACAAATTGTTCTAATTGGTTCTAAACTAAAGACCTTACAATTCCAAGAAATACATCTTGTAGTTAAAGGTCAAGGCAAAGATACAGACTATACTATTCTTGAAGCTTTACCTTTGATTCAAGAATGGAATAAAGAAGAATCCGTAATTGATGACTTATAGAACTAATGGGTATAGGAGAGGAACTAGCTAGGTATTTACTCTCCATTCCCATTACTATATAAGAGAAAGTATAGGTTATAAACTTTACGAAAATGGAAAAAATACAATATATGTTAAGAAAAAGACCAATAGAGATATTCTTTCTAATTGAAAAGAAGGGAAATCTTGGTATCCAAAGGATGTTGCTTAAGACTGGGATAACCTATTCTCACGCTGTTAAGGTTCTAAAGATAATGAAACAGTCAAATTTGGTGAGACTAGAAAGAGATGGGAGACATTTGAGTATCTCTTATACAGAGAAAGGACTGAATGTCTTGAATGAATTTAAAGGAATAAAGAAACTTGTTAGCCGTAATATACGTTAGGACTTCAACAGTTGAACAACATCCAGAGAATCAGATACAAGATTGTCAGAGGTATTGTGAGAGTAGGGGTTATGAAGTCCAAGAGATACACATAGAGAAGTTATCTGGGTTCAAGGATATAAATAGACCAGAATATGAGAAAATCAAAAAAAAGGCGTATAGAGGGGAAATAAGGGCGGTAGTTGTTTGGGCGTTGGATAGGTGGGTAAGGAATCGTGATACTCTACTTGAAGATGTAACCTCACTAAGTCAATACGGATGTAAGATACACTCTGTGAAAGAGGAGTGGTTGGAGGCTGTGAATATAGAAGGGCCTCTGGGTAGAACAGTCAGAGAGTTTCTATTAGGTCTTGTTGGTAGTATTGCGGAGATGGAAAGTCAAAGGAAGTCTGAAAGAACCAAGATTGCTTTCTTAAATCGGAAAGGTAAACGGTGGGGTAGAAGAAGTTTACCCAAAAGAGTCTATGATGAGGTGATTGAACATAGGAAGAATGGTAAGAACCTAAGATGGATAATGGAGAATGTATATTACTATGATAAGAACAGAAACAAGAAAAACTTATCATTAGGGGTTGTTCATAAAATCATTAGTGAAAAAGGTGGTGAAATCCTTACGTCTGACTAATGTTCAACAAAGGAGTCTTTTATGAAAGAACAACAACAATTTATGCGTGGGTGGAGTAAGGGTGGTATGTAGAAAATGATAATAAGGAAAGGTTCCAATGGAAGTTTATATGTTTGCCGTAAGAAGTCTAAGGGTAACCAGATAACTAATTATAGGGATTGGTGGTTTGTCAAATATTGTGGACACGTGAAACAAAAATGTGGAGTAATAGTTCTAGGAACAGTTACAATTCCAAGAGAACTTGTTGGTAAGAGAATCCGTTTTAAAGTTGAAGTGATTGATGATGGAGAAAAGATATAAGGTATTGTTGACTTGGGTTATAGTGGGGATTATTTGGAGTAGTATTCTAGAATTATCAAGAGCAATTAGTTCTTATTCATTTCATTACGGAGTCTTTGTTCTATTTATAATTAACCTATGGTTGTTGAATCTCTACTGGTTATGGAAAGGTTACGGAAAGGATTGAGGAGGATGGTCACTGGGGTGTGAATGAGAATTAGTCTGTGACCTATAATATTATACAAGGTTCTAGTTCAAATACTTTATCATACCATCTTCAAGAATTAAAAACACATACTACATAAGGTATATTATAATATGTATGACTGTGGAATGGACTAAAAACCACGTTTTTCCTAGGAAATATGGTGTTTTTATGGGGTTTTTTGGAGTTCTGGAATTCCAGTCACTCAATTAGACCAATTTCACTGAATATTTTGTAGATATATGACTTTTTTGGTAGTATTTTATTAGTATCATACCGTTTTAACTCTGTATATAGTTCCCAGACACTCTGGAACTGTCCAACTTCAAATAACATCTTGAGTAATAGGTTTCTTTGGGTGATATGAACATCATTCTTAGTCACTCTCTTAGTATCTTTGAAGGATAACGCCTTTTTCTTACGATATTCTTGTTCATCTAAAGGATATTGGTCAATAAACCTACCTCTAGTCTGAGGCCACTTGAAACAGTTGTAGTTAAACTCCTTTTTTCCTTTAAAATATAGTCTTTGTTTGTTCTTTTGATTGAAATATACCCAAAATCCACGATTTCCTTTACTTTCATATATGTGAAACACTCCAGATGCACGAAATAAGGCAACATAACGTTCCAAAAGGAAGAAAGTTGGGAGAATAACGATAACAAATAGGTTTCTTTGCCCCATTTCCATCATTAAGTCCTTCAATAACTTGTTTACTTCACTTAAAGCACTAGAACTACCCATACCTCTATGGGCTTCATCATAGATTATGACTTCATTCTTCTCTGCAGTCTCTACTTTTGACTTAAATTCCATAGGAGTCATACAAATATTTGAAATATTGAACTCACTTTTGAGTTGAGATGCCATAAATGCGCCTAAACACATTCCAAAAACAGATTTACCACTTCTTTCTCTACCATCTACTATCACAACACGGTCTTTATCCTTCTTTGACAGTTCTGGAACTATCTTTTTTACTAATTGGTCTTGTAAACCGCCATCTATGTAGTATGTTTTACCTTTAAACTCAAATTTAGCCATTTAATTACATCCAATCCGAATCTTCTTGTTTATATCTACCGCCTTTTCCAGATTCTTCTTGGATTTCCCGCAATAATTTCTCTTTTTCTACAAGTTTTAAGTATAATTTAGATAAATTTCCATTTTGAACCGCAGAATTTATCTCACTATTCAATTCTTCTACTTTAAACACGTAACCTTCCTTATCATCTTTGAGATTTCCATCTAGTTTCTTAGCATCGTGGGATAATTCAATAGCTGCGGAATCTAAAGTCCATCTTAAATGAACTAAATTACCGGATTCTCGGTGATGTTTGGCCTCTTGCCATAAATTATGAAGTCTATATATTTGGAATTTTGCTTCATTGAACTCAGAAATAAGTCTTTCATTAAAATCTACCATCTCAACTCCTCAGTCTAAAAATATCCTAAATATTATTTAAAGGTTAACTATTCGGGTAAAAGGATAACATTAACATTTAAATAATAAATAGTATAGAATAGAACTTGAGGAGCATAGAAATTATAAGAAGATGTTAGGAAATTTAATTGGCGGTTTCATAGTAATCGTTGTTGGTGTGAACCTTATTCCTAGTGTTGCTGACCAAGTTGTTGCTGCACAAGCTGGTAATGTTACCGGTGCTAGTTCAACAATTTTGGGATTGACAACTTTGTTCTTTGCATTAGGTATTGCTAGTGCTGGAATAGCTGTCGCTGCACAAGGATTAAGAGCTGCTGGACTAATCGGAGTATAAGACTAAGATGTTAGGAAATCTAATAGGTGGATTCATAACAATAATTGTTGGAGTAAACTTAGTTCCAACAGTTGCAGATGCAGTTTTTACTTCAACTCACCATAATGCAACTGCTTCAACAAACGTTACCGGAGCTACTTCAACAATTATCGGATTGACAACTCTATTCTTTGTGTTAGGAGTAACCGCAGCTGGAATAGCTGTCGCTGCACAAGGATTAAGGTCGGCTGGTCTGATTGGAGTGTGAATCTAATTGGAAAGAAAAAGAACCACTAAGGAAAACTCTTTTTTTTCCTTTTTTTATTTAGACCTAAGTCTAAGTAAAGGGGAAAATAGATAAGATGAATCACAAGTATAGTTCATATGTTTTAATCTTCTTACTATTTCTATTTGGAATCGCAAGTGCTTTGGCATATTTGGATAGTTCAGACTTAGATGATATATGTAATGTAGATACTTCTTTTTTATATCGTAATTCTGGAACTTGGATGTGTGCTAATTTAACAGATACTGAAGTAAATATTACAGTTAACAATATCACAAATTTATATACAAATTGGAGTGTTCATTCTAATTACTGGGATAATTTAGATGATCCAATGGATATTAATATAATTGCTCCTTCTATTATTGCTAGTACTGTTGATTCTGTTAATTCTTTGACTTTTACAAAACAAGATAATGTTACTGATGTTATGAGTATTGATACTTTAAATGGTAGAGTTGGTATAAATACTGAGGCACCTTCTGATTTGTTTGTGGTTAATGGTGTTGCTCGTTTTACAAATACTGTTAAACTTGCTGATGGTTCTTTGGCTTCTATGTCTTTGGCTCATCGTGCTGATGAAAATACAGGTATTTATTTTCCTTCTAATGATGTTATGGCTTTATCTACTTCTAGTGTTGAAAGATTGACTATTGATAATATTGGGAATACCAATATATCAGGTAATTTAACTTCTAAGGGTGTTATTTGTGATTCTGTTGGATGTATTGGATCTGGTGTTGGTGTTACTGATCCTCTTTATTTGAATAATTCTGTTATTCAGAATAGTTCTCAACATATGTATGATGGTAATTTTGGACTTCCTTCTATGGATTTTAATGACGAATTTTCTAGAAATAATTATTCTAGTGTTTTTTCTGATTCTTTAACATATATAGCGAATTTAATTTCTAGTTATGAGTTTTCTACNGATTTTACTACTATGAGTGGTTCTATTCCTAAACAGACTAGTGTTTTGATTTCTGCTAAGTTTAAGGATGCTACTTCTTCTATTGGAGCATTGACTGTTCGTGGATATGGTCAGGGTAAAGCTGTTAAAGGTATATTTTCTATTGCAGAAGGTCATTCTGCTAGTAGTACTTTGATAAATTGGGATTCTGTTATTTCAGGTATTTATTCTTATGCTAAAAATGATGCTAAGGATGGTGATGTTGTTGGTTATACAGGTTATGGATGGAGTACTAATCTTACTTATGGTCGTCAAATTGCGTCAGGTTTGATGGGTTTAGGTTATTCACCTACTGTTAATGATTTACCTGCTGGTTATCAGGTTGGTTCTTTTTTGTATGCTCATCAGTCTGGTACTCTTAATAAATATAACAATAAGACTTGGGCAAAATGGGGAATTGGTCATGATATGACTGTTGGAAATTCCTATGTTACGAATGGATCTTATGGTAATGTTCCTGATGTTGTTATTTTGGATCAGTCTTTTGAACCACATAATATTTCTTATACTCAGGCAGGAAATATGTATGTTCAGGAAAATTTGGTTGTTGATAAAAATCTTATTGTTGCTGGTTGTGTAGTTTATAATGGAGGGGTTTTAGGTACATGTATTTAATGGGACATAAGAATGGATTTTAAAGATAAAAATATTGAAAAAGCTGTTAATCTTTTAGCCGAAAGTAGAAAAGTCGGTCGTAAAGAAGCCGTAGAAGATGTGTTGAAGTTAGTTAGAGAATATTTAACAGAAGAAGAATTTGAAGGATTAAAGAAAGAAGTAGAGAAACTCAAGGAGGCAAAATAAATGAATAAAACAATAATAATTTTATGGAGGGATTTTAGATGATGCCAATAATTTACTTTTTAATTATTGTTGCTTGGATAATCTTGGTAAGTGGGTATATCTTTGAGGAAAAGAACTTACTTATGTTTGGTTCAATGTTGGTAATAATCACTGGAGTAGATATTGCTTCAAGAGGAATAAGTGATACTGTTAACTTCTTAACGGTTTCATTTGCAATAATTCAACTTGGTATAGGATTTTACACTTTAGTGTCAACTGCTTATCAAACTATTCAAGAATCGGAGTAAACAACAATGGAAAAAGAAACTAAGAAAGAAACCAAAGAAGAAGATGCACAAGTTTTGGTGGTGAAAGAGTTACCAAAACAAGATATTACCAAAATAATTGGTGAAGATGGTAAGACCTATGAACTTGTTACTATTGAGGATGCAGTTACGGAGATTCTGAAGAAAGTAAGAGAGAATAATGAAATCTTGGGTTCATAATGGACTTAATGTTTAAACGTGGAAGTGAATTAATCCTTATTAGAATACTTGGTAATAAAACACTTCAATTTGGAAAGATACAAGGTCAGTATCTTAAACTTTCTAGCATTGAAGGTTTGAAGTTGAGTATCTCTGGGATATTATCTGAGTTTCCAGACCTAGAAGATAAGAGTGAGAAAGAAATAAGAGAGGAAGGACTCAAAAGATTCATCCAACACGTAAAAAGTATGAGAACAAATGAGGAAGTGAGAGATTATTTGAGAAAAGACTTAGGAAAACATGGATATTTACTTCAATTTTACCAGAAGAATGGTCATAGAACTGTAAAGGTTAAGAATGGCGATATTTGATGATGTATTAGGATTGGCTATTGTAATTGCTATTGGAATAGCATTTTACAATAAATACAAAGGTCAAACAGTCAAAGATACTATTCAAGAAGTAAAAGAAACTATTGGAGGGAATGAAAATGAGTGAAGATGTATCACAAGAAGAATTAACAATGGAAGAACAAGAACAACTGGCAGAGGCCTTATCACAGTCTTCAAATTATCCAGTTGGGAAAGAGAAAGATGGAATTTTTAGTTTCTTTAAAAGAGTATTAAACATAAAAGATTCAGTAAAGGTTTCTAATTTGAATGTAGAAGAACTATTTTCAGTTAGGACTCTCAAGAGTGCCTCACTGTATTCAGAAATAATGGAACTAGATGAAGTATCAAAGTATATTCAAGATGAGGCGGAGATATTATTGTCATCTGCGGATTCAAAGGAAGGGTTCTTGATAAGAAGTATAATTACTCAAAAGAGAGAACTTGACTCACAAATATCAACTGGAGGAGATAAACGTGGAAGAAAAAAAGAAAGATTTAAGTGATAAGATTGCAGATAAAGTAATTCTGGAATTATTAAAACCAAAGAAAGACAAGAAAGATAAGAACTTCAAGTTACCTAGAAAGATTAAGTCTAAGACTAAACTGAAGAAAGGTTACTGTATGGTAATTATTCTCAAGACTAATGGTAATACTTTAATTGATATGTTACCAATAGATAATGAGATGGTTTACTTGAAAGAAACGGATACTTATCACGTTGCCTCAACAGATTTTGTTGGAACTTATACACAACAGAATAAACAATATCCAGTGATAATTTTACCAGAATGGAGTTTGAAACCATTAAAGAGACACGAATTGTTCAAAGAAACAATAGAGAACAAAGAACTAGCAAATCCTCAAAGAGTAATCATAAATGCTATTAAGATGGCACAACTTAAACCTAAGAGTATGTTAGGTGGAAGTTCTATGATTTGGATAATACTAGGAATCTGTGTTGCACTCTACTTTGTTTACCAGATGTTTACTGGAGGAACGGTTTAATGAGGCAGAGTAGTAAAATCCTAGTCAAATGGGCAAAGGCGGATATGTTGGAGTTACGTTTGAAAGATGCCTCTGAGATGGTAATCTACAAGAGAAGAATAAATGTTGGTAATAAGAATGAACTAGCAGAGGCATTTACTGCACTTGAGAAATATGGAATCAAGATGTCTGAGATAACTGAAATCATAAAGAACAAGAGAGATAGAGGTGGTTCTTGGTTCGGTTACCCACTTGGAGAGAAGTAGTTAACCTTTAAATAATATTTTACTAGTAGTTTTTTATGGAATGGCTAAATTTAGGTGGTAACAAAAAGCATATGGAATTTGCCAAAGATACTTTTCAATTGATTGGTGGTTTGGTAGTTTTAAGTGCTGTTATGAGTCTATTCACTGATTAAAATGAAAGTAAGGGGAAAAGTCTTTATGAATAAGACGAATAAACAGATGTCAATAGTTCTTTCTAAAAAGGAACTTGGTAAGAAAAAAGTAAACTATCTAAAATGTAAGAAAGACATTCTGTTGGAGATTTAAATTGGTAGATGTTGAACAACAAATACAACAACAAAGGGAACAATTCCAACTGGCAAAACAGAGACTTGGAGTCATAAGGTCTCAGATTCCTCAAGTTACTCAAATGATGTTGAGAAAGACTAAATCTCCACTGGGAACTAGATTGGAGGTAAGGGGATTACAGAAACGTAGAGAAAAGGTTGGTGTTGAATTAAGTAAAATTGAGAAATCAAGTAAGATATTTGAAGGTCAAGTTAGTTCTTATTATATTGAAAAGAGAAGGGTAGAACAACTAGCAAAGACACTTGGTGGATTTGAAAATATGACTAGGTTAATTTCTAAAGATATTTACAACAAACAAAAAGAAATGGTTACCGCATCTCAAAATGGAGATACTGAAACTGTTAAAAGATTGAGTAGTGAGATTAAGAAATTACAGTCAAAACTAAAAGTTATTGAAAAACAAGCAAAGATTGTTTCTGGTGAAACTTGGGAAGGAACTAACATTAATGTAAGTGGGCCAGAAGATACTTATACAGTGACTACAAGTGGTGGGGTAACAAAGGTGGAACAATTCCCAGTCTCTGCTAATGTAATTCCAGTATTTAGAACTACTGAGGAAAAAACTTCTAAAGATGTTAGAGGAATTATTCCAAGAGTTCAAGAGAAACTACAACAAGAATTATCAAGAATTAAAACAGAACAGTCCAAATTAACACTCCAACAAGAAAGAAGAAGGGGTAATGAACTAACAACTTTAGGTGATTTACCAAGACAAGTTGGAACAAGTATTGGAAGGTCAACTGTTGAGGCCGGAATATTTGCACTTGAAGTTGCTAAGAATCCTATTGGACTAGCCAGAAATATTGGTTCGTTTGTATATGAAAGAGGTGGAAGGTTAATCAGTGGAAAACAAACAGTTTTACCAGAGGTAAGTCAATATATAGAAAGAACAAGTGGTCAACAATTAATCTCGGATGTGACCGGAGAAATAATTACTGCTGGTGTTGTGACCACTGGTGCATTATGGTTTGAAAAGAAATTAGGTCAAGTTGGAACAATTTTAAATCCTAAGTATAAAGGAGTCACAGAAACTCCTATTGGAACTAGAGAAATAAAAGATGTTGATATTGGAGATGGTCAAAAAGTTACAGTTGGGTTGATAGAAGCTGGTGGTAAACCAAAACTAGATATTGATATTCAAAGAATTTTGAGAGAAGAATCTGACAAGATAACAGATGTTCAACAGATTGAATTAAGGAAAAATCTAAATAAATTACAAACTGGAACTGCATTAGAAAGACAGAAAGCTGTTGAGAATATTCAAAGAATAACTAGTGGTAGAGTTTCTATAAGTGGTGCAGAAGTAAGAGGTGGGTTCGGATATTCTCCAAGAGAACAAGCAAGAGTTATTGGACAAACTGGAACATTAGCAACTTCTCAGATTGGTTTACTAGGAACTTTCAGAAATAGGAATATTCCACTATTAAGAGAATTATTTGCATCTCCTTTTGATGTTGAGACTGGGAGGGCTGTAACAAGATTAAGTAGAGCTGGACTTGGAAATGATATTGGATTAGCAACTCCACTTGATATTGTAACTGGAGACTTTGTATTTGGAAAACCAAAACCTCAGATTATATTATTACCAAACCAGAAAATAGGAGAGAAATTTGTTGTTCCATTTTATAGCACTGAGTTAGAAGTAATTGCTAAGGCAGAGAAAGGAAGATTTCTGAAAAAGGTTGGAACTCCTACTGTGACATTAATTGAAGGGAGGAGAGTTCCAGTAATACTTGGAGAGATAGTTGATGAAACTGGAAAGAAAATTCCTTCTTCAGTTCTTAAAGATGACTATTCAAAATTGATTAAGAAAATCCAAGATGAAAAAAAGTTATTATTCAATACACTAACTCAAAGACCATCAAGTTATATTTCACCAACTGGAGTTATTGCAACTGGATTGACACTTACAAGACCAAGAGGATACACTACTCCAATAGTAAACGTGACTTCAAGTTTACCAATAGTTCAAAGAACATCTCAAAGAGTTCAAATAACTCCTTCAGTTTTATATCCAACTACTCCGCCTAGAACTACTCCATCACCAGTAGTTCCTAGTATTCCAGTTCCTTACACTTCACCAATTCCAACTAAACTAATAACTAGAATACCAACTCCATACATCACTCCAACTCCAACAACTCCAATAGTTCCCAGTCCAACTACTCCGCCAGTAAGACCGCCAATAACATATCCATCTTCAAAAT
>JGI10211J34971_10002908_pt1 | contig 13792 bp, 15 predicted proteins | sample Etolagsediment_FD_34971 | JGI IMG/M metagenome (IMG submission 34971) | reverse complement strand
ACAGAAGCAAAGTCTTCCCCCTCATTCCAATGCACCAGATACTTATCAAGCCCTGCTCCTTCATTTTGCCATACTTTTTGCGCTATGAACGCTGCTTGCTGGTCTGTAAGCTTTATATCTGTAGCAAAAAGTGTCGTGATAGCAAAAACCATCGATAAAATTGTTCTCATAAATACTCCATTAATCATTTAGATGTAAAATTCCCATTATACTATATACTATAGGGAGTCTTAAATGCTGTATCAAAAAACACTTATGATAGCTCTATTGGTGTCATTATCTACTCATTTTCTTTCAGCAAAAACAAAAACTGTCAACTTAGATACACTTCATGGTAACTGGCACTTACGTACCCTAGATGGCAAAGATGTCCGAAAAGCCAGAGCTATTTTAGACTTTGATGCCAAAAATATGAAACTCAATGGATTTGATGGATGCAACCGTCTCTCAAGTGAACTTAAAGCAAACGATAAGACCATCATTTCTACAAAACTTTCAGCCACTAAAATGGCTTGTAGGCAGTCCATACACAGCTTTGTAAGTCAAAGACTGCATAAAGCTGTGAAAGAAGGCTTTACCGTCACAAAAGCCACCCAAAATGGTGTTGATGGCATACTCATCAAAAGCGAAAAACATGAACTCTTTTTTAAATGGATGAGTTCTTAATCCAAGAAGTTAAACAAAACTTGGCGCATCATTTGCAAAAAGTATCAAGTCTCCGGGACGTGTTTGTTCTACAAGCATTGCTTCCATCTCACTTTTGCTAGCAAGTTTTACCAACTTGTCTGCGTCAACATGATCTTTAAAGATCGCATAGTTCAAATCGCCTGTCACGACCACTAGATCAAAGACTTCATTGGCTCTTTGTGCTACTTGGATGTTAAGGGCATCGTCCACTTCAACCAATCCTGGAGTGATGACCACTTTACGCCCTTCATAAGTACTTGCCAAAGCAAATGAAGCCATCATACCGTCAATGTTACCATTGAAACTGTCATCTAGTATCACTTTCCCCCCTGCATCTATGCGTTGCAGTCTATGGTCGACTGCTTTGAGCGTAGAAAGCCCTTCTTGTATCTGTGTGTCACTCAGTCCAAGTGCTTTTGCCACGAGTACTGCTGCAGCTAAGTTCATAGCATTAAATGCGCCCAAAATACTCGCAGAGTATGCTACGCCATCTAAAGTAAAACTTGTACTATGAAGTGTTGCTTCTACATTTTCTATGAGATGCTGGGGAGCAGCCTCAATGGTACGGATGTCCAAATGCTCTTTACTTCCGAAAGTATGTACATTTGACTCAGGTTTGACTCTCGCACTTTCGTGTATCCAAGCCTCTTTGAGCCTCTGCGTTTTGAGTATCTCCATCTTTGTATTTCGTATGTTCTCCATCGTCTTAAAGTACTCTATATGCGCAGGGCCTATTTTGCCTACTACCACATAATGCGGATTGACAAAGGTACTGATCTCAGCGATGTCACCCTCACCCCTTGCACCCATCTCAACGACATAAACTTCCGTGTCAGAAGGTAAGTCGTCATTGACATCTTTCATCACGCCACCAAGTGTGTTGACAGAACGTGGCGTAGCATAGGTTTTGTACTTGGCTTTGAGTAAATGTTCTATATAGTTTTTAATGCTTGTTTTTCCGTAACTTGCAGTAATCCCCACTACTGTAAGGTTTTCCATGGCTTCTATCTTATTTTGTGCTTTCACTTTAAACCCATTAAAGAGCATCTTTTCTATGAACATGGAAATAAAGTAGGCTAAAAAGAGTGGTAGCACGACAGCAAAATGCTTGAACACCACAGCGATAAAAAGTGCAAAAAGAAGCAAAGCGACATAAAAACGTTTCACCCTTCCTGTAAACACCAAAGGTTTATCTAAACCTCTGTACCACGCAAAGAGCAATCCCAAATACCCCATCACCACCACAAAACCGTAGTCGCCCGTACCATCTACAAAAGCATAAAGTGCAAACGGTATAAGAAAATAGACAAAATGCCACCATGTTTTCGTGTGATGAAAAAGGACACGGTTCAGTTTGTAACTGTACCACTGTAGATTGGTGATAAAATAGTAGCCCATCGCTACCACAAAAAGAGCGTAAAAAATAGCGTTTAATACAATCATAGTTTTGTTTCCTTGCAGTGTTCAAGTATGGTCTGAGAGATGAAATCTTTATGTCTCAAAAAGAAAAAGTGGTCTCCATTTAACGGGTAAAATAGACTATTGTTTATCAGACCTGCGATCTTCTCTCCTGTATAAAGCGGTGTGGCAGTGTCTTCTTTTCCCCAAAAACAGAGTGCTTTACTTTGACTTTTAGCAAACTCAGACTCAAAGTCTTCATCAACCACATTTTTAAATGTCTCATACATCTCATGGCTCATACCCTGTGCATCAGGAGCCACAAAAAGTTCACGTATCTTCTTCATACCTAGAGGTTTAAGGAGTTTAAATGTTGCTATCTTCACCTTCACAGACCAAGGCTTGACCGTCACAACACCTGCAGAAGAGAGGAGTACCAAACAAGGTGTGTTCAAGAGTGTAGAAACCTTCCCTCCAAATGAGTGCCCCATAGCTATAGTCGCTTTAACATCCAATGCATCTAAAAAAAGTTGTACAATATTTGCATAATCTTTTGTGGTCAGGATCATCTCATTGGTACTTTTGCCAAAACCTGGCATATCTAAGTAAATATGCTTATACTCCGGCAAAGTATTGCCAAAGGCCTGTTTCATGATCTCTTTATTACTTCCCCATCCATGAAGTACAAGCAGTACCTCATCTTGTGTAGGATTTACTAACTCATAGGCGAGTTTAAAAGTCTGTTCTTTGTAACGTATCTCTTTAGATGCCATGTTTCACCGTTTATTTTGAATTGAATTATTTTAACATAAAGGTACTATTCGTTGGCTTCATACATTCAATAGCATTTATATTAACTTTTAACTGTATACTTTAATTTTATGACAGTCACTAAAATTATTTCTAGAATAAAACCCTATAAAGTAATATATTTTATAGGATTTCTATTCACACTTTCTTCATACTTCTGTTTTATACTTCAACTGTCATTCAATAAACAGGTTCTAATCTTCTGATTAGATGGATATTTAAAATAACAACCAAAGGATTCAAATGAAAAAATTAACAGCAATACTACTTTTAACAATCGGTTTAGCATCAAGCGCTATGGCACATCACCCATCACCATCAGATACTGCAGGTGGAAATATATCAGATAGTTCTGGACACCTTAATCTAGTATTCGAATAAAAATTTCTGATTTACGAATTAGATAAACAATAAAATAATAAACAAAAAAGGATTTACATGAAAAAATTAACAACACTATTACTATTAACAATCGGTTTGGCATCAAGTCTATCAGCACATCACTTCTCTGCAAATGATGACGCAGGAGCAAATATTCCTGATTCTTCACCACATTTAACGATGGAATTTTAATAATAGCTTATTGATTCCCTCCAAGGCATATCCTGAGTATAGGATATGCCTTTTTTTATATTCTACTTTATATAAAAAATTATAACAATTTTTTTCCACCATTCACCATATCTGAAAGAATCCCTTTTTCCTTTTGATTTTCTGCGATAAAAACACCAATAATATGTAAAGGTACAAAGATAAGAACAGCATTAAAAACCAGTTCATGGATCTCTTTAATGTCATGCGCTGTATCTTTACTAAGCCCAAGTGCTTCATAAAAGTGAATCATCAACCCACTTGCAGCCATAAAGATTAGAACCCCATAGATACCAATATACCCTAGTTTCACCATCTTTTTATAAAAAGTTTCTTGTTTGAGATTTTGATAGTTTTGTTTTCCACTTTGGGTAAAGAAGAGAATGATCCTCCAGACCAATAAGGCAGCCAAAGCATACCCTAGGATAATATGCCATTCCCACATAGGCGCACGGATAGCCTTAGCAAGTACTTTTGCCTGATCGGCTGTGACTTCCAGGTTGATCTCAGAGAGTTTCTGTGTAAGCAGTTCGCTGTTTGTTCTCCAGCTTAAAAATGTTTTTCTTAAAAATACAGTTCCAAGTAGTCCTAAAACCACCACTGCATGTACCCAGTGCCAAATTCTAAAATCTAAGCGCCATTTTTTCATAGTTATCGCCTTATTTCAACTATATAAATATGTTGATTGATTTTGCAAAGCCCAAATCATAAGGCTGTACAACTGTCTATACAATTTTAATTCTTTTGCTTATTCCTTTTATAGCTTTGTATTAAAACATAATGCTTATGAACTATTATACTCCAAATGCTTTACTATTGCAATATTTGTTAAGTTAAATAATAACCTTTGAAAGTGAGCGATATAGGAGATTTTACAATGAAAATATACCAACAAATGTTTTAACAATAATCCAACTTATATTTGTTTGGAGTATCCAAGCTAAAAGAGAGTTGGATTTTTGTAGGATGTAAAATACACCCTACACACTTTAGTAATGCCTATTAAGCAAAAGTATCAGAAAATAGATTCCCTGACCATAAAAACATTTTACTATAATTACTGGTGGTTGGTTCACCTGAATCACTATTTGCAAGAACCATACTTTGACTATTGGCGTCATATTTAAAGACTCCTGATAGCCATGAAGCTTCTGTTGAGGAAGTTGGACTATAGCAAGCTGAGTTGGTTTTAGGTGAAGCATATAATGCAACACCATTAAGTGTTCTTAAAATAGCATCTGCACACACTTTTGCTTCAGAGTTTCCAATATGTCCAGCTTTTGGTTGCCCTGTTGCTTGAGAATCACCTATGATATAAATACCATTTGTCAGTACTGATTCATAGCTCAAAGGGTTAATGGGTGCCCAGTTCCCAGAGTTGACTTCTGCTTTAAATACTATAGAAGCTGCTTTTTGCTTTGGTATGACATTCAAGACTTTCGAACTTAACGTTTTTGATTCACCGTTTTCTGTATAAGTTAAAGTCTTAGTCGTATCATCAACATTTGTGACTGTTGTGCTTGGTTTATACATTACCCCATACTCTGTAAATTTGGCACCAAAAGTATCGGCTTCTACCGTAATACCTGGATTAGCATCCAATACGTTTATCTTACAGNTGCTAAACCCTTTAACNTTTTTAAGATAGTCAGCCACTACACACGCTCTTTCATAAGGCCCAGGAGGACAACGATAAGGTGCAGCTGGAATAGTCATGGTAAAGGTATCACCATCAACCATTGCATCTATCTGTTCTTTGAGCAGATCAGTCTGTTCCCCTGCTTTCCAAGCGTGAGGTACTTTGGTGAAATCATACTCATTTACTTTTATGAAGTCCATACCTGCGGCTAAAACCAATTTGTCATACTTTACNCTGTATCCATTTTCTAAAGTAAGGCTTTGATTTGTTTTATCGATACTATCAACTGTCGTGTGAATCATATTGATACCATATTTACTGCTTAGNTCTCCATACGTAAATGACAGGTCAGAGATTGTTTTCTGTCCGTTAAGCACCAAGTTACTTAATATAGGTGATACATATGTTGGGTTTGCTTCTATAACAGTGACGTTCACACTGCTACCACCCCACATCTTTAAATACTTCGCACAGGTTGCCCCTGAAAATCCACCTCCAACTACCACAATGTGTGGGATAGTACTGTCCGCTGCCATACTAGAAGTCACTGTAAGAAGTGAGCTTGCTCCTACAAACTTCATAAAATTTCGTCTTGAATTTGAATGGATTGTTTTCATTTACTGTCCTTTTTTAATCGTTAGTTTTAAGCGTTTTTAGCCAGTTTCCAATAAGTACTATCTCTTCACTGGTATATCCATGAGCCTGAGCACTCATAATTGGTTCATCATCTTCAAAGATCTCATCTTGAAGGTCATCTTCTCCCGCGATACTGTCCCAAGCATTTATGGACACACCATTCGTTCCATGACACTGAGCACATTGAGAACCTAAAAGTCTCCCCGCGTCAGCAGTATAAGATGTAGGCAAAACTAGATCTACCATATTATTATTGGATGAATCTTCTTCATCATCAATACCGTCATTATCGTCATCTGAATCTAAATAATCATCAATACCGTCATTATCGTCATCTGAATCTTTGTTATCCTGAATACCATCATTGTCATCATCAACATCATCATCATTATCGATACCATCATTATCAAAATCATTATCCTGCTCATTAATATCTAGTACCTGATCATTATCATCATCGTCATCATCATGATTATTGATACCGTCATTGTCATCATCTTCATAGACATTTACCAATCCATCATTATCATCATCTAGAGGATTTTCAAGTTCTACAACGATTGATGTACCTTCAACTCGGATGTTCAGTATGTCATCTGACACATGATCTCCATTGACATCAGTAATTTCTGAAGGATTCATTGCAAGCGGAATATAACCAAGATCTATATCTGTCGCTGCTGTAAAGAGTGTACCATTTGAATCTGATGTAATCATACCTATTTGCGTCACCACTTTAGTTAGATTATTATCTTCATTTGTTGTCATGACCAAGGAGCAACTCAATGTGCTGGGAATCTCAATTTCAAATGGATGTTCATTTGTATTATTATCTGTAGATTCTACCTGATAATAACTACCATCTGCACAAAATGCTTCAATCAGCGTTCCTGGAACCGTACCACTGATTTTTGAAAGGGTATTTGTTGTAGTAGCTATATCTGCAGTAGATGTTCCACCACCGCATCCAGCTAAAAGAAGTGCAGATGCTAAAGCTGAGAGTTTCCATGAAGTTGTTTTCATATCTGTCCTTTTAAATATGTATGTAAGGAAGTTTAACGTGAATAGTGTTAGCTGATTGTTAGGGAAGTGCTACTTCAGTGTTAGCTGATTGTTAGGGAAGTGCTACTTCAGTGTTAGCTGATTGTTAGGGAAGTGCTACTTCAGTGTTAGCCAAGTGTGCTTTTTTATAAAGTTTCGGAATCGTAGGAAAATTAAATGCTACTCAGTAGATATCTAATTTTAGTAGTATTTAGAAAGATATCACATAGACTACAGATACCTCTAGTCTATGTGCTGTACAGTGTACCTTACTGTGCGCCGCCTTCTACAGAATCGATCTGCTCGATGAACTGTTCGATGTAAAATGTAACAAGGTTGGCTAAATCTTCTGCTGTTTTGCTTATGTAGTGGTGTTTAAGAGGAATGTTTTGTTGCATGACATGTGTCCCGTTCGCCGTATAATTTAAGTGGATATAAGGATCTCCAGAAACATCACAAGACTCTGCTGTTGTTGCCACTTCAGGGATGCAGTACTCGATCTCAATGTCAGGGTTTACCATTACATTATTGACAAGTTCTACAACGGTTTCCAATTTTTCTTTAAGTGCTTTTTCCATAACTCTTTCTCCTATTATAAGTAATAAATACTAGTCTATACATTATCTGTATAGACACATAAAGCGTTTCAGTCTGCATAAAACTTCTCAAAGAGAAGTTTTTTAACCCATTTCTACAGAATCAATCTCTGTTTTAAATTGTTCAATGGAAAAAGTAACCAAATTAGCTATCTCTTCTGGTGTATTTTTTAAATATGTATTCGTAAGACGGATTTTACGTGTTGGTCTTGTATATTCACTCACAACATATGTCACCAAAATATAAGGATCTCCAGAAACATCACAAGTATCCGATGTGGTTGCGACTTCTGGTATACAATATTCAATATCAATATCTGGATCTACCATTACATTATTAACAAGTCCTACAATAGCTTCCAATTGTTCTTTAAGTGCTTTTTCCATTACTATTTCTCCTAGAATTAAATAGCTGAACATTTTTAATGATCAGCATGAAGGATTTTATGATGAAGATAATACGCCAGACGCTTATCTCTACCACATCTTCATACTTTATTGTAGCAAAAAAACTTAAATTACTACAAACAATTTACTAGAAGTTCAGTTTTTGTAATCTGTCGAAGCCATAAATGTCATCTATGACCAATACTTCACCGTTTTCATTGACGTATGTTGTTAAATAGGCTGTATGTACAGGTAGCTTTTTATCTAATGATACATAATGTGTTTGAAGTGAATCATAAAGCGTTTTCATCTCTTCATCGGTTTTTTCTGTATAGTTTTTTGAAAGATGGTCTAGCATCATGTTTGGTTTTTGTAACCTTACACAGCCATGACTAAAGGTACGTACTTTACGTTTAAAGAGCTTTTTAGTCTGTGTGTCATGCATATAGACATGATGTTTATTGGGAAATAAAAACTTTACACGCCCCAGTCCATTTCTCACAGAAGGGACTTCTATGAACTTATACGTCATGTTGTGGTTCCCTTTTTCTTCTTCGAGGTATGCTGTCCAGTCAATAGTACTTGCATTAATGTCTGTTGTATTGAGATCATAGGATCTTCGTACTACCATATTTTGGCTCACCAGATAGTTTGGATCTTCTATCAGTTTTGGGATTACTTCATTTCTGGCGATACTGTCAGGGACATTCCACTGTGGGTTCATAGCTATCGATTGGATATCTGCAGCAAATATCGGGGTTTGCATCTTTCTTTGCCCTACAATTACTCTCATGGAGATCGAAGTTTGATTGTTTTCGATGACACGCACCACGTACTCAGGGACATTGACCAACACATAGTTTTCTCCAAGGTCAGGTTTAAACAACTTGATACGCTCTAGATTAAGGCGCATTTTTCGTAGGGTCTTTTTAGGTATGCTGCCTTGTTGCCGAAAAAGATCATACTTTGTTTTGAGCACAGCAAACTGTTGGTAGGTGGGCACATAAGGTTTAAGAATCTCTTCGATTGTCAAACCAGCCTTGACACGAAGTAAAACATACTCTTCTTGTACCTCTTGCAAGTATGTTTCATAATGGGTTGAAATGTTATTGTCTTGTCTCTCTTTTTGAGAAATATCAAAGTCTTCTATATCGATACAGCCGTTTGCAAGATTGTTCGTGTAGGCAACCAACAACTGGGACATGAGTTTAGAACTTTCACTCTCTTTAACTTTCGCATAAAGCGCTTGTTCATCACAGATAGAAGCATATTTGTCTTCTTCGAGTATCTTTAAAAATTCATCTTTTTGGGTGGTTCTCCACCCTTCATCATCGGGCATTCCCAATACACCACACCCACTAAGCATCAATGCTGAGATACCAAAAAGTATCAAAAATACAAATTTCTTCACTATCGTTCCTTTGTAATAAACTTAAAAAACACTATACACTATTAATGTCATATTTATGTCAGTAAATCCAGCTGATCCAGATTTTTACTATTTTTTACTCTATGCATATTTAAACACATATTTTTGAAAGGTGTTTGGCACAACTGTACGCACTTGAAAATGCCCACTGAAAGTTGTACCCTCCCAACCTTCCTGTCACATCTAAGACTTCACCTATAAAATAAAGACCATCTTCTTCTTTACTCATCATCGTACCACTATCTACTTCAGATGTCTTTACCCCACCCTTGGTCACTTCCGCTTTAGCATAACCAAAAGTGCCTGCAGGTGCAAAGCTATAGTGACTTAAGGTTTGAAGTGTTTCCACTTCTTGCTTTGTAAGCTGATGAAAAGGTTTATCTTCAATCTTGAATTGTAACAAAAATGCCTTAGTAACACGCTTTGGCATAGGCAAAAGTGAAGAGATCTGCTTTTTACTTCCCTGTACACTTTTCCAGGAAAACTGGGGCAAAAAGTCTATCTTTATCTTCCCTTTTTCCCAGTAGAGTGATGCATCGAGCACTGCAGGACCACTGATGCCTTTATGTGCAAACAGCAATGCTCCTTCACAAACATCCTCCCCAACGTCTATCTTTACTTCTGTCGAAACCCCTGAAAGTGCTTTAAAAAAGAATTGCTCTTTTTGTACGGTGAAGCCTACAAGTGCAGGTGCCGTCTTAACAACCATATGCCCAAATGATGCTGCGATCTCATAGCCTATACTGCTTGCACCTATCTTAGGGTAACTCAGTCCCCCCGAAGCAACGACCACTGCTTTGGCTGTATGGATTTTTTTGTTTGTTTTGACATAAAACAGATCTTCACGTTTACTTACTTCTAAAACCTTTTCAGAAGTACAAAGTGTCTGTTTTTGACTCTCTTTTAAAAAAATATTTAACAACTCTTTGGATGAATCTTTACAAAAATACTGTGTCTCTTTTCTAAGTACCGGATATAAATTTTGTCTTTCCAAAAATCGAAGAAGTGCTTTTTCATTGAATTTTTTCAAAGCTGGCTGTACAAAATTTTCATCACCCAGAAAATACTCTGTTCCCATACGCGTATTGGTGATGTTGCACTTGCCACCTCCTGAGACGAGTATCTTCGCTCCAGGTTTGGCATTAGCCTCTATGACAATAGCACTGTTTTTAGGCAGTAAAGCAGCCAGCATCAATGCACTTGCTCCCCCACCTATAATGATGATTTTCGTATCCATAACGCGTATTATATCGTATAATACACATAGCTACACAGTAAGTACACGTGACAAAATAGACAATTCTAAGTTTTCCGGCACCCGTCAACGGCTGTGATGCAAACTTCTGTGGAATGGTCCACTAAAGACCTTTAATTCATATTAAATATAGTTTAACTTGATAGAGTTACATNTTATACTTAACTACATTTTAAGAGTGCTTCTAATCTCGACACTTCAACGACACTTATGGTACACTATCAGCAAAAGGAAAAANCAAATGAAACTGCTGCTGCTTGAAGATGATCATATACTCAGTGAAACACTGCAACTATTTCTTTTAAAAGAAGGATATGCAGTAGATTTAGCACTTAGCATAGAAGAAGCAGAAACATTAACCTTTCAAAATGTCTATGATCTCTACTTGTTTGATATTAATCTTCCCGAAGGTAACGGTCTCGATCTACTAAAATCTCTTCGGTATGCAGACGATGCAACACCTACTATCTTCATTACTGCATTGACAGATATGAACTCTATGGCTGAAGGCTTTAAATTAGGAGCTATTGACTACATTAAAAAACCTTTTGATCCTCAAGAACTGCTTATACGTATCGCAGCAAAATTTGTAACAGGTACCCTTTTTTATAAACATTTAGAGTATGACCCACAGTCAAAAATCATCAGATTGAATGGAGAAATCGTAGATCTAGGCAATGTACAATTTAAAATTGCTGAAAAACTTTTATGCCAATGTGGTTTGGTTATCAGCAAAGAAGAACTCTATGAATGTCTTGATCACATTTCAGATACTGCATTACGTGTTGCTATCACTAAGTTAAAACAAAAATTAGACATCGACATCAAAAATATCAGAGGGAAAGGGTACATACTTGAAAAACTATGAAAAAGAGTCTTTCTTTAAAAACTTTCTCGTTTTTTTTTCTCTATTGGAGATACTCCTTGTATTACTTTTTATTGAATTGTATCGTACTAAAAAAACAGAATACAGAACTACACTCTTACAAAACATGCAACTGTGTAGTTATTCTTTGGAATGTGAACAGTTCTCCTTTGATTTTGCACCTCAAAATGAAAACATACTGAACACACTTTATGATGTTAATGGAACACATGCCTATTTTTCGATTCCAAAATCAAAAAAATACTATATGAAGATCTCATATCCAGATGATAAACTTCATGCCGATATAGAAGCAATCATCAAATCACTTTGGTTTCAATTCATTCTAGCTTCTTTCCTGCTCTTAGGGATTGCACTTTTTTTTACTTTTTACAGTTTAAACCCTATCAGAAAAGCACTTAAACTGAATGATGAATTCATTAAAGATATATTACATGATTTTAATACCCCTATTACTTCTATGGTCTTGAACATTAAAATGTTTCAAGATGAAAAAGGAGAAGATGCGTATATTACCAGACTCTCCAAAAGTATAGACAACCTCTTACGCTTACAAAACAACTTGAAAAGTTTTTTACACAATTCTACCTCTCAGAGTCAAAATGTAAACATTGCAACACTTGTCAAAGAACGTATGAAAAATATACAAAATATCTATCCTGATCTGGTATATATATATGATAAACAAAATGAGTTGGTCAAAAAAACCAATCATGAACTACTTATGCGAATTTTAGATAATATACTAAGCAATGCTGCAAAATACAATAAAGTATCTGGTGAAGTAAACGTCACTGTTTCATATGAGACCGTGACCATAGCAGATACAGGCAAGGGTATAAAAGACGTAAATAAGGTTTTACAGCGTTACTATAAAGAGCAGGATAGAGGTATCGGTATTGGAATGCATATTGTCAATAAATTATGTAATGAACTCAATATAGTTATGAGTATCCAAAGTCAGATAAACAGTGGTACAAAAATCACATTGAATTTTCAACATTTGAGAGGAGAATAGCTATCAAATCATTTATTTTACATCCTCTATTATTATTATTTTTTATCGTACCTCTTAATGCAAATATAGATTCACGTATTGATGCTATTCAGAATGCATCTGTTGAAGAACGTTTCATACTTATGAATGCCTTTAAAAAAGAAATCATTCATATGCAGGAAGAAGAACGGATACATGCCATTAGTAAACTCAAGTCAATTACACGAAGTCAACATAGTGATAGAGCAATTAGAGAGTTACAAAAACATACTAATCCAAGATTCTTTCGTAGTAAAAATGATCTCTCTAGCACAAGAAATAACACAGAAAGATACTTAGATCAATCACATAAAACACAAGAGTATATCGAAGATGAAACCGAAGACCACATTGAGGATGAAACAGAAGAGCATATCGAAAATACAACCGAGGAGCATATTGAAGATGAAACGGAAGATCACATTGAAAATGAGACCGAAGAGCATATCGAAAATGAAACAGAAGACCATATCGAGGATGAACATGATGATGACTAAAATACTTTTATTAAGCATATTGCTCTTTACATTTAGTAATGCACAATCAATTAAAGATCAAGATATGGATGGTGTACCTGATGATAGAGATCAATGTCTCAATACCCCTTTTCTCAATGTAGTTAACGATAAAGGATGCTCAACCAATACCCTACTTTTCCCAGAAGAAAGAGACAATGGCAGCTTAGATGTAAGTTTGGGCTATGGTTTTAGCAGTAATGAGGATTTGATTGAAAGAGATACACAACATACCACAAAATTGCAGATTAGTTATTATCTCGATAATTGGAGCTACTCGTTACGAACAGGGTATTTTAGCACAGAGAATGAGAGTGGCATTCAAGATACTACATTAAAAATAAAACGAAAGATCAAAGTGAATAACGCCTTAAAGCTTGGTATTGGCCTAGGAGTCAAATTGCCCACTTATGATTTTATAGGCAATAAAACCGACTACACCATTTATGGTTCTGTAGTCTATTATCCAAAATCGGTACTCTCCCTTTTTATGGGAGCAAGCCATACTTTTATCAACGATGATCAAATCATCACTCCTCTACAGAANATCAATACATTTTATATAGGTAGTGGTTATTTTTTTACGAAAAATTTTTATGCNAATGTGGCCTATTCTAATGCTGAAAGTAAATTTACTACTAATGATCCTTCACGTTCTGTTATCTCTACACTTTTATACAGAATCGATGACAAATGGTTTANCACCCTCTCATACAGTCATGAGATAGAAGATCAGCTAAATCATGCCGTGAATGTCAAATTTGGATATAATATTTGGTAGNAAGAGTAATGTTTTTTAANTAACATATATCATAAGGAAGATCAAAAGTGAACATTAAACCCGAGTGTCTATCTTGTTTGTCCAATCAATCTCTTAAAGTCACTA
>JGI10211J34971_10002907_pt1 | contig 13793 bp, 14 predicted proteins | sample Etolagsediment_FD_34971 | JGI IMG/M metagenome (IMG submission 34971) | reverse complement strand
GAAGTCTCACAGACTTCTAAAATGAGAATTGCTGTCAGAGCGCGTTGACCGGCGGCGGAAAAACCGTTAGATTTCTAACGATAAGAAATCTTACGATATAGAAAGGAGCCGGGACGATTGCAACAGGATATCGATCTGATTTTTGATTCCATTCCACTTTTTATGCGCGCAGTAATGAGCGGTTTTCATGACGTACCGGGACGGTGCACCAAAACGCACTTCAAGGCGCTCAAAATCCTGGAGAATCACGACGGGCTCTCGCTGAGTGAGCTCTCTTCGCGTATGAACATGGAAAAAGGTTCGGTCTCACCGGTAGTACATACGCTGGTTGAGCAGGGTTTCTGCGAACGGAGCAGGGACGCCGGGGACCGGCGCGTGCTGCGCCTTCACCTTACCGAAGCGGGGCGAGAGGCGATGAACACGCATATCCGCGAACTTTCGGTGCTGGTCCGGAGGAATCTGGAACCGGTATCCGCCGAAGACCGGGACGCGATGCGTACGGCGTTGCAGACGTTGCATCGCATTGCAGAGGAGATGTTTTGTGAATAGCAGAAGCGATACGGCTCTGGGTACGGTTCCGATCGGGAAACTCCTGGTGCAACTCGCCGTTCCGGCGACGATCTCGATGATGGTGAACGCGCTGTATAACCTGGTCGATGCGATTTTTATCGGACAGGCTGCCGGGGCGTACGCGATTGGAGCGCTTGCCGTCTCGTTTCCGGTCCAGATGATCGTGATGGCGGTCGCCCAGCTCTTCGGGCTTGGTTCGGCATCGATAGTCTCGCGGGCGTTAGGGGCTCAGGAACCGGAGCGGGCGGCCCACGCGGCGGGCGCGGCGATGGGTACCTCTTTTATCGTCGCCCTCGTTGTATCGATCCTCGGTCTGTTCAACGTCGATCTGATTCTGAAACTCTTTGGCGCAGGTACCGAGATTCTGTCGTTCGGAAGGCAGTACCTGTCGGTGATCCTCATATCTGCCCCTGCGCTTGCGGTAGCCGTTTCGGCCAACTCGCAGTTGCGCGCCGAGGGGAAGGTCCGGGTGGCGATGGTTACCATGCTCATCGGTACCGGGTTGAACCTGATACTCGACCCGATATTCATCTTCGGACTGCACATGGGTATTCGCGGTGCCGCAATTGCCACGGCGATCAGCCAGTTCTCCTCGTTCCTGTTTGTTCTGTGGTTCTACGTCAGCGGGCGCAGTGTCATCCGGGTACGATTACCCCATCTGGTTCCGTCCGTGCGGCTCCTGCGCGAAACGGTCATCCTGGGGTTGCCGACGTTTGTCCGGCAGGCATCGATGAGCGCAATCGTCATGATCATCAACAACCTCCTGGTACGATACGGTTCCGAGCTGTCCATAGCCGTCTACGGAACGATCAACCGGCTGATGATGTTCACGATGATGCCGATGTTCGGCGTGATTCAGGCGTTCCAGCCAATCGTGGGGTATAACTACGGCGCGCACAATTCGCAGCGGGTCGAACATACGGTCAGGCTTACCCTGATCGTCATGACGGCGATTGCAACGGTATCGAGCGTGGTGATGTTTCTCTTCCCCGGGCCGCTGTTTCGTCTTTTTACCGCCGATCCACAGCTGATAGCTCAGGGAATTCCGGCGATGCGGACGATCGTCGTGTTTTTGCCGTTGGCGGGAATACAGATTGTCGGGGCGACCTATTTTCAGTCCATCGGAAAGGGGCGGCCTTCGCTTCTGCTTGGACTGCTGCGGCAGGTAATTCTCCTGATTCCGCTTCTGCTGATTCTGCCGCGCTTTTTCGGGCTGAGCGGGATCTGGTTTGCGTTTCCCGGTGCCGATTTTGCATCGACGATCGTTACGGTACTGGCACTGGTTACGGCGTTGCGGGCGGAACGGGAAGGTACTCAGAACCTCCAGCGGTAACGTTCCATATCGATCGTGCCGGCGAGGCCGAACTCGACGCCCTCGGCTTCGAGGAGCACCCGCTGAAGTTCCTGTCCTTCGTGCGCGGAGACGGACCCCGCCCGGTTCACGACGCGGTGCCACGGCAGGCGGCCGGCCGGATCGGTATCGGGTGCCGAGCGGAGCGCCCAGACCACGGCGCGGGAAGCGCGCGGATTTCCGGCGGCCGCGGCGACGTCTCCGTACGACGCGACCCGGCCGGGAGGAATAGTCCGGACTACTTCCCGGATCCGGGCCGAAACGCTCCCGTTCCCGCTTTTCACGGATCGATCCCGGCGATCTTTTTCAGCATCCTGATCTCCTGCGGCCAGCGTTCCACATCGGGTGTTTCAAGAATAATCGGTTTCCCGTCCAGGCGGGTGTCATGCATGATGGCCGTAAACCCTTCCATGCCGATTTCCCCGTCCCCGATCGGTTTGTGCCGGTCTTTTCTGCTCCCGAGGGCACCGGTGGAGTCGTTCAGGTGGAGCGCGACGAGTTTGTCCAGTCCGGTTGTCGTTTCCACCGTCTTCATCAGATCGTTCCACCCGTCGCCCGTGCGAATGTCGTACCCGGCGGCAAACGCGTGGCACGTATCGATGCAGATCGCCACACGTTCCGGTACGGTGGAGCGTTCGATGATGCGCTGGAGGTGTTCGATTCTGTTCCCCATGGCCGATCCCTGTCCCGCGGTATTCTCCAGGACGAGAATTCCCCCTTCGACCTGATTCAGGACGCGGTCGACGCCGGCGGCAATACGCGTCAGAGTCGTCTCCTCGTCCCATTCGCCTTTGGATGTTCCGGGATGAAAATTCAGGTAGACCATACCCAGCTGGACCGTTCGCGAAAGTTCGTCGGAAAGCCCCGCAATCGATTTCTCCCAGATTTCATCATCGGTACTGCCAAGGTTCACCAGGTAGCTGGCGTGCGGAATCGCCTGGCCCGCCGTGTATCCCGCCTCGGCCATCGCGGCGCGAAACGCGTCTACCGTTTCCGGGTCGTACGGTTTTGCATTCCATTGCCGCTGGTTGCGGGTGAACAGGGAAAGCGCGGTTGCCCCGATTGCCTGAGCGTTCCGCGGAGCGTTGTCTACCCCGCCCGCCGCACTGACGTGGGCGCCAATGAATACGGTTCGTTGTGTCATGGCTCTACTGTGCGGATAGTGACGATTTATGGCAAGCCCTCGAGAGTGTCACACAGCGTGTGTATGACGGACTCGTCAACTCGCTGTAGGGAAACGATTTGTGCCCGGGAGGAATCCCGGGCAAATATGAAATCCGTGTTCGTCTATCAAGTGCAAAGAATTACGGGAAATTCGTACACAAGCTTTCGGACACTATACAAGCCCTCTCCCTCACCTTGCCGGTAGCGTAACGCGTATAGTACAATCTTCTTCGCTTTGGCAATGACGAAACGGCAGAAACAGGGTCAGAAGACGAAGACCGCCATTATGGACAGTGCCCTGGACCTCTTCCGGGAATTCGGATTTGACTCGGTTACCGTTGAACAGATTACCCGAAACGCCGGGGTAGCCAAGGGCAGTTTTTATACCTACTTTTCCACCAAAAGCGACATCATCGTCGAAGAGTTCTGGAGTATCGACGCGTACTACCGGATGTATGCCGGGCGCAATCTTCGCCGGTATGCGACCGCGCGGGAAAAACTGCTTGCGTTCACACGGGCGCAGATGCGGTATGTTCGCGATGTCGTGGGGAATACCAACCTGAAAATTCTGTATGCGAACCAGACGATCCAGCCGGGGTCCGACAAAATCATCGTCAACCGGGAGCGGTACTGGCACACGCTTATACGGGAAACGATTGAGCTTGGCCGGGAAAACGGCGAGTTCCGCTCAGACCTGGATGCGGAACGGCTGACGGTCCTGTTCAACCGTTCGGTCCGCTCGGTCTTCCTGGATTGGTGTATCTCGGACGCGTCATTTGATCTGGTGAAGGAAGGGGTGGCGTTTATCGAGGAGTGGATACTCTCGGCGTTGCAGAACGCGCCTCGGGAGTAGGGAAGATCACCCCGGGGTTCAGTACGTTTTTCGGGTCGAGTGCCCGTTTGATCGTCTTCATCGTTTCCCGCTCCGCCGGCGATAGCGCCAGCGCGAGGTATTTGGCCCGCTTCCGGCCGATTCCATGTTCTCCGCTGATTGTTCCTCCCAGCCGGACTACCTCGGTGTAAAGCGCGGTAAGGAGCGTGTGCAGAGCGGGTTCCCACGCTTCCGCCGCCATCGCTTCGGGCTTCATCGGGTTGATGTGGAAGTTTCCGTCTCCCGCGTGGCCGAAAAGTGCGATCGGGATCTCTCCGGTTTTCCGGTGCCGTTCGACCCATTCAACAAGCGAGGGAATTGCCGACGGCGGAACGACGACATCTTCCACCGAGTGGTGCGGCCCCGCGGTACGTTTTACCCACCACGGAACCTGCTTCCGGAGTTTCCAGGAGCGAGAGGTCGCTTCTTCCCCGGTTCCCGATGCGTGTACCGCACCGTCGTGTTTGCGCGTGATATCGGCACCCCGATCGAGCATTGCCGTTACCGTCGAGACGTCGTCGCCGTCGAACTCAACCAGAAGGAAGGCGCCGGCGCCGGCGGCGAGGGCAAAGCGCTGCGCCTTCGGGAGCGCCTCATTGGTGCGGTACGCCGTCTCGCCGTCGATAAACTCGATTGCCGAGGGGTTCGTGTGCCGTTTCAGTTCCGCTACGCATTGTGCAGCCGCCGCGGGAGTCGGAAAAGCGGCGAAGATAACCCCGCGAACATCCGGTCGGGGAATTACGCGGATCACCAGCCGGGTAAAAAGCCCGAGCGTTCCCTCCGAACCGACAAAGAGCTGCAGAAGGTTGTAGCCGGTAACGTCCTTGAGGCGTTTCCCGCCCAGGTTCAAAATCTCGCCGGTGGGCGTAACGACCTCGGCGCCGATAACCCACGCGGCCGTTGTCCCGTACTTGACCGCTCTGCCGCCCCCGGCGTTTTCGGCGACATTCCCGCCGACGAAACAGATATCCTCGCTCATGGGGTACCCGGCAAAGAAGAGACCGTGCGGTTCCAGCGCGGTATCGAGTGCATTGGTGACGACGCCCGGTTCAACGACGACCATCAGGTTTTCGGTATCGATCTCGATGATCCGGTTCATCTTCTCGAAGCTGCAGACAACGCCGCCGGGAGCCGGTACCGCGCCCGCCGCCAAACCGCTTCCCGCGCCGCGGGGGGTAACCGGTACGCCGGTGCGGTTGGCCCATTGCATGAGCCGGGCTACCTGCCCCGTAACGGTGGGAAAGACGATTGCCGAGGGTTCCCGGTGGTACCGTTCGCCTCCTCCCGCCTGGTCGCGGCTATACGTTTTCAGCTCCCGGGAACGGGATTCCCGGTCGCGGTCGGCGATAATGAGGTCGTTGCCGAAAATTTCCGTGAGAGCGTCGTACGGTTGCATCGGCGGCTACGCTTCTGCCAGATCGAATATCTTGCCGGGATTCATGATGTTGTTCGGGTCCCACGCGCGTTTGATACCGCGCATCAGCGCCAGTTCTACCGGGCTGGTGACGGCGGGCAGATACTTCTTGCGTTTGATACCGATACCGTGTTCACCGCTGATCTTTCCGCCCAGGTCCCGGGTAATGGCGTACATTTCCTGCAGGCAGAGATCTTCGTTTTCGTGCCACGTTTTTATTTCCATCGCAGGATCTTTGACGAGCGTCGCGTGAAGGTTTCCGTCGCCCGCGTGGCCGTAACACGGGATCTGCATTCCGTACTTTTTGCTGAGTTTGTCGAGCTCCGGGATGATATCCGGAATGCGGGCAATGGGCAGGACGATATCTTCCAGGCTTTGAACGGGGCTGAACACTTTGAACGCTTCGGCAATATTCCGCCGGACGCTCCAGATTCGCTCGATCGTCGTCCGGTCCTCGGCGACGTAGACCTCGATTGCGCCGTGCTGTTCGCACAGATCACCGATCGCGATCAGGTCGGCTTCTACCTGGGCGGCGTTTGAACCGTCCACTTCTATCAGGAGCATCGCTCCCGCCTCTTCGTACGGCAACGATTCGTTGAGGTACGAGCAGCTCGTCTGCACCGAGAGGCGATCCATGAACTCGATCCCCGTCGGAACGACGCCGTGGCTCATGATAACCGGAACCACGTCTATCGCTTCCCGCGCGCTGCGAAAGAGGACGAGCAGGTCGGACGCGGCNGCCGGGTACCCGATGAGCTTGATGATCGCTTTGGTGACGATTCCGAGAGTGCCTTCGGAACCGATGAGCAGTTGTTTCAGATCGTATCCGGACACGTCCTTGGAGAGTTTACCCCCCAGCCAGACGATCTCGCCGGTAGGCGTGACTACTTCCAGCCCCTGAATATAGCGTCCGGTTACGCCGTATTTGACCGCTTTGCCGCCACCGGCGTTCTCGGCGATATTGCCGCCGATGTAGCACGTTTCAAGACTCATCGGATACCCGGCAAAGAACAGCCCTTTTTCCTGAACCATCTGTGCCAGGTCGTTGGTGACCATTCCGGCTTCGACGGTGATCGTCAGGTTTTCCATATCCAGCTCGATGACCTTGTTCATCTTCTCTACCGAGAGGACGATGCCGCCGAATATGGGGATTGCGCCGCCGGAGAGTCCGGAACCGGCACCCCGGGGGGTAACGGGAATATTCTCGCGGTTGGCGAGTTTCACGATCCCGGCAATCTGNTCGGCGGTATCGGGGAGTACTACCACCTCGGGCATGTGGCCGTACTCCGCGGNGTTTGTCTCGTCATGGGCATACGCTTCGATCCGTTCTGTATCTACCAGAACGTTTTTTTCTCCCGTAATTTCGCGGAGCTCCGTAATGATGCGGGAAGTGACGGCGCTGTAGCTCATCGGTTTGCCTCCTGCCGGGGGTCTTCGGTACGATTGCGCTCGGCGAGGCGGCGCTTGAGTTCCGGTAACACTTCAAAAAGGTCACCGACGATGCCGAAATCGGCGACCTTGTGCAGACTCGCCTCCGGATCGGTGTTGATCGAGACGATCGTTTCGCTGGTTTTGATGCCGGCGAGGTGCTGGATGGAGCCGGAGATACCGGCACCGATGTAGAGGCGCGGCGAGATTGTTTTTCCCGAAAGGCCGATCTGGTGCGGGTAGCCGATCCAGCCGCGATCCACGGCGTCACGACTCGCGCCGACAACGCCGGAGAACTCTTCGGCGATTCCACGAAGGAGGGCGAAGTTCTCGGCTTTTTTCATGCCCCGTCCCCCGGCCGCAACCATTTCCGCTTCCTCGATGTTGACGAAGTCCTCGACGTCGGTACGGTACCCGGTAACGGTTATCCGGGTATCGATGTGAGCGTCATCGACGGGGACGGCGATGATTTTACCCGTGCGGGAGGGATCCTCCGGCAGGGGGCGGCTCGATTTGGGTCGTACCGTTGCCATCTGCGGGCGGTGATCCGGTGTCTTGATGGTTGCCATGATATTTCCGCCGATGGCCGGACGCGTCTGGAGGAGGTTGCCCGTTCCCTCTTCGATGTCGAGTTCGGTACAGTCGGCGGTGAGTCCGGTGTGAACGCGAACGGCGACGTGGGGCATCAGGGTGCGGCCCGTGGACGTCGCGGCAGCCAGAATGATGCTGGGCCGGTACGTTTTTATCAGGTGCGACAGGACGTTGCTGTAGCTCTCGCAGACGAAACGGGCAAGGCGCGGATCCTGAACCGAGTAGACTTCATCGGCTCCGTGACGGATAAGCTCCTCCATCTGTTCTTCCGTAACACCGTCGCCGATGAGTACCGACGCTAGTTTCGTCTCCAGCTTGTCTGCAAGGGCGCGGCCACGACTGAGAAGCTCAAAGGAGACCGCTTTGAGGTGTCCGTCATACTGTTCGGCGATTGTCCATACGAAGCTCATGGGCGGCCTCCCGTTGATGCCCCGGCGGCCGGCACCAGGCCGCGGGATTCGAGAAACGCGATCAACTGGTCAACCGCGGTGACAACCCCCTCTTCGTCCCCGGCGTGTACGACGGTTCCGCCGCGGGTCACCCGGGGAGTCGCAATTTTCACGACCTTGGTTGGCGAGCCTTTGAGGCCCAGAAACGCCGGGTCGAGATCCATGTTTTCGGTGTTGTACAGAGGAAGCTCGGTTGCTTTGGCGCGTTTTTTGCCTCTCAGGGTAGGCAGGCGCGGCGAGGCGATCTCCTTCACGACCGTCAGGAGCGCCGGCATCGGGACTTTCAGGATCTGGTAGCCCTCTTCCACAAGGCGCTCGACGATGAGGGCGCCGGAAGCGTCCGGTGCGCTTGATGAGCCGGTTCCTGAGCTGCCGGGTTCCACCGCAGTAATAGCCGCCACGTACGTTGCCAGCGGAATGTCCAGCCATGAGGCGATCCCGGGGCCAACCTGCGCAGTGTCGCCGTCGGTCGCCCGCTCGCCCGCGATGATCAGATCATACGGGCCAATCGCGCGAATCGCCTGGGCGATCGTGTACGAAGTTGCCCACGTGTCGGCGCCACCGAACTTGCGGTCCGAGATGAGCACTCCGGTATCGCACCCCATCGCGATCGCTTCGCGGAGCGCTTTTTCCGCCGGGGGCGGCCCCATCGTCACCGCCGTTACCGTTCCGCCGTGCAATTCTTTCAGTCTGATTGCCGTCTCTATGGCGTAGAGGTCGAGAGGATTGACGACCGTCTCAACCCCCGCGCGGAGCATGGTTCCCGTCTCCGGGTCCATTTTGACATTGCTTGTTTCCGGTACCTGTTTGATCGGTACGATGATGTCCAAAGGGAGCCTCCTGGTTTTGAACTGAACGCATTGTAAATCGGTTATTGACTGCGGTCAATAAAACTTTCACTACTGACCGTAGTCAGTGACGATGGTCAGGAACATGTATTATGCAGCAGTCCGGTCAATGGTGTATACTGAACCGGTTATGATACGGGTCATAGTCGTGGACGACCATACACTGGTCAGGGAAGGACTCAATTCCGTTTTTCGGCGGACCGATGACATCAGGATGGTTGCGGATTACGCCGACGGTGTCGAACTGCTGAATGCGGCACCGACAACTGATGATGCGGATGTGATCATCCTCGATATCGCTATGGCGAAGTCAAGCGGGCTGGATGTGGCGCGGACACTCAAGGACCGCGGAAACGCACCACCGGTCCTTTTCCTGACGCTCCATCCGGAAGCGAGTCATCTGTCAAAGGCGCTGGAATCGGGCGCCAGGGGATTTTTGAACAAGAGTCGGACGCAGGATACGCTGAGCGAGGCAGTCCGGATCGTCGCCGGCGGAGGTCTCTATGTATCTGAAGCAGCTACCGCGCTGTTATGGGATGACCCCGTCCGGGGTGCGGAGAGAGAGATACCGCGACTCTCGGGACAGGAAGAGAAGGTTCTGCGGATGATCTGTGACGGCATCCGGCAGAAAGAGATTGCATCCAGGATGGGAATTTCCATCCAGACGGTCAGTACCTACAAGCACCGGATCATGGAAAAGTTCGGGGTTACCACAACGGTGGAACTGATCAGGACGGGGCTTGAGTTTTTCACGGCCGGGCATTCCGAGCCGCCGCCGGCAGAGTGAACGATACCCTGGTACCGCCACCCTCAAGCCGGGCAAAGGTGAGGGAGCTGCCGTGGTACTCCAGAAAGTTCGCGCTCACGGCCAGACCGATACCGGCACCGCGTTCACCGCTGGTACCGTCGGTTATGTCTGCCGGGTGACCGGCTGCGAGCGCGGCAATTGTCGTCTCCGACATACCGACGCCCCGGTCGGTCACTGACACGCAGACCTCCGGTTCCCTGATTTCCTGCGAGACGGTGACGGTCCCCCCGGGGCTGCTGAACTTCAGAGCGTTTACGATGAGATTCAGGAGAATAATACGAATCATGTGCGGGTCCCCCAAAACGAGCGTGTCTGTTTCTACCCGATTCTCGATTGCGATGTTCTTCCCGTCGGCTACATCCTGAAGTGAAGAGAGTACTTCGTTCAACGTTTCCCGCAGCGAAACGGCCTTCTCGTGGAAATGGATTGCCCCGTCCTGGGCGCTTCCCAGGGCCAGCAGATTCTCGATAACGAGTCCGGCGCGACGGAAGAGTCCCTCCATCTGTTTCCTGATTTCACGACGCCGCTCCATGAACCGCTCATCCGGCTCATCCAGAAAGGGGAGCAGAAAGCGCATCTGTTCGTAGGGTGCCCGGATATCGTGGCTTGCGGCCAGGAGGGTGGCATCCTTCAGGCGGTTCAGCGTAGCGAGTTCCTTTCGCTGCCGAAACTGGAGATACCGTGTCCGATCGTGGGCGATGTAAAAGATCCCGACGCCGATGGTAATGACCACAGTGTTGAGCTGAACGCTTATGATACGATACGACTCCTCCTGCAGGAGGGCTGCCGCTATCATTACCGCAATACCGGCGATTCCCAGTACACTCTCCACGAACCAGATTGGCTCCGAGTAGACGACCGCAGCGGCGACAACCGTGAAGATGTAGACGGTCATCTCGCCTCCGCCGTACTGGCCCAGAACCGTATGACCGGCACTCGTCCATACGAAGAAGACCATACTGAGCCGGAGCATCGTCGTGATCAGTTTTGGTGAGAGCGGGCGGGACCGACGAACAACGGCGATTGTCAGATAGAGCAGCGAGAAACCCACGAGAATCGCGTGAAAAACGATGGACCCGGTGATCTGTACCGGCAGAAGCATCCTTTCGCGGTAGAGTCTGAGGTTGTACCAGACGAAAAAGGGAGCGAGAGCGATCACAACGGCCGCAACGGCAGTGCCCAGGTTCCACCGAACGACCGCCGTTGCTTCACTGTACTCTTTGCGTTCCGGGGCTGAAACAAACCAGATCATGGCTACAGTATACAGGAACGGAAGGTGGTGCTGACAGGACCGTTCAGTCTATACTCCCGGATCGTGGAGTGGTTTATTCCCCGCAGTGAGCGCGTCCCGTATGTGAAGGCGTCCACCGGTGCCCGCTGGAGTCTTGCCACTGCGGTAGCGATCAATATTCTGATACTCAGCCCCCTCTACTTCTGGTACGACTACCGCCTTTTTTCCGGCGTCCTGATAGAGAGAAGCAGCGTTTTCCTGTCTCTGTCGGCGCATATCAGCCAGACGGCGGGTTCCCTGGCGATGGCAGTTCTCTACTTCGTGCAGCGGAAGCACCCCTTCCCGGACCGGTGGAATACCATCCTCCTTCGGGTAAGCCTCATCCATCTACTGGCAACGACGGTCATCCACGCGCTGGTGGGGCAGTCCGATGCGGTGCGCATGTCGGTCTACGCGCTGGTGGTTATTGCCACCGTGGGGGTTTACTACGAACCGATCTGGCTTACGGGCGCTCTTTATATCGGTTCCGGACTGGTGATTGTAGTCGCCGCCGCGGCGAAATATTCCGATGCGTACAAAGCGATGAACGTCCAGGTGAATACGATGGTCGTTTCCGTGGGCGCATTCATCGTTTATATTGCGTGGGATCACGCGCGGTACCGGATGTACCTCCGGGAAAAACGTCTTGAGGAGCTGAATCGGCTCAAAGACGCGGTATTGCGGGCGGCCGGTCACGACTTGCGGGCGCCGTACGAACAGATCCAGCGCCTCATCCCCTTCCTTGACCAGCCGGACGAGCGGTTCATGGAGCAGCGTTCACGGATTCGTGCTCAACTGGATCGTCTCTTCCGGAGGGCTGCTTTGGTGATCGACAACATCGTCGCTATGAATGCAGGAGATTCTCCTTCGGGATCGCCGTACCGGGAAGAGATTATCGCCGTCCAGGAGCTCGTGTCCGGCGTTCTGAAGGGAGTGGAGTCGGAGATTCAGGAAAAAGGGGTGGCTCTCGAATGCCGGGTGGAAGAGGAGGTGCTGGTCAGGGGCGATCCCCGGATGGTGCGGGTGGTCCTCCTGAACCTTCTGAATAACGCGGTCAAGTTCAGCTATCCCGGGAGCACCATCGTCATCATGGCGGATATCCGGGAGGATTCAGTGGAATTTTCGGTCGCCGACGGCGGAACGGGATTTGACCCTTCACTGCTCGCGGGGATAGAGGCGGGCGAATGGGGACATACCACGAGCGGGACCGCCGGCGAGGCGGGGAGCGGGATCGGGCTTTCCGTGTGCAGGACATTCCTTCGGCACCACGGCAGCGCGCTCCGGATTGCGTCCCGTCCGGGTGAAGGATCAACCGTCTTTTTCCCGTTACCGCGCTTCCGGGGAGATAAGAGAAAATGATTCGGGTTATTGTCGTAGACGACCACGACCTGGTCCGGGAGGGGCTTCGGGCGGTTTTCAATCGGACGGAGGATATCCGGATGGTTGCCGACTATACCGACGGCGATGAACTGCTCAGGATATCACCTACCCGCCGGAATGCGGACGTTATCATCCTTGATATCTCGATGTCCCGGACGAGCGGTATGGAGGTTCTGGAAGCGCTTGGTCCCGTTGCGGACGCACCGCCGGTACTTCTACTGACGCTGCATCCCGAGGATACCTATGTTGTCGCGGCGATGAAAGCTGGTGCGAAGGGGTACCTGATGAAAGACGCACTCAACGAAACCGTCTGCGAGGCGATCCGCGTCGTCGCGCGGGGAGGGCTCTACCTTTCTCCCGCGGGAGCGGGAATGGTCCTTGGCAATCGACGGGCGCCGACGCGTTCCGGACCGGAAGAGATCGGGTCGATCCTGTCGACGCTCTCCGATCGCGAACGGCTTGTCTTCAGAATGCTGGTAGACGGCAGCACGCAGAAAGAGATCGCCTGGGAGCTCGGAGTCTCTGACCGCACCGTGAGTACTTACAAGCAGCGTTGCATGCAGAAGCTTGGTGTCACATCCATGGTTGAACTGGTGAAGATCGGGCTCGGTACGAAAGACCGGTAGATTCAACACTCGTTCCTGTCACCGAAGTACTACGTGCGTCTCCGAAGTGGTACACCCCGGCAATCCGGCGGCCTGATACGATTGGTGATTACTGGACCACTGCATGATTCGTACGGTAATTATTGACGACCAGATTCTTGTTCTTGAAGGTTTGCGTAAGGTATTCAGCCGCACCGAGGATATCAGTGTCGTTTCGGTTTTTGAAGACGGTGATGAGTTCCTCCGGGCGTCACTAACCCGTCGGGATGCGGATGTGGTGGTACTGGATCTGGCTATGGCGCGGACCGGCGGCTTTTCCGTGCTGAAAGAACTCCAGGAGCGGGCCAATTCTCCGCCGGTTCTCGTTTTCACTAATTATCGGGACCCCGATCTTCTCCGGCGAACGCGAAAAGCAGGCGCGCGCGGATATCTGACGAAAACCACCGAGGAAGCGACCCTGTATTCCGCCGTTCGACACCTTGCTGCGGGCGGGTCGTGGTTTGACGGTGAGGAGTAGGTACTCTCGGTTGTGCGCGCTACCGACGCCGGTCCTGTCTCCGAACTACTACAGGCGTCTCTGTACTGCTACACCCCTTTCCTGAACTGCTACACACACTTTCCCTTCCCGCCTGCTATCGTGCATCAACGTCGAAAGGCGACCAAAAAGTCCCGCCATTTCAGAAAGTATCCAAAACACACAATGCCTTATTGGAGGAGGAAAGATGAAGAAACAGAGTTTTTCGCTTGGCCAGGTTCTACTGGTCCTGCTCATTGGATTCGTGCTGGTGCTGTCGGCGTGTGATACGGGTGTCAGCCCGTCGGGTGTTGCCGTTACCGGGGTTTTGCTCAGTTCAGATACGGTTAGCCTTTCGGGGGTTGGTTCGACGTTACAGCTTACGGCTACGGTTGCGCCGAGTGATGCAACGGACACGAGTGTTACCTGGGCAAGCAGTGATGAAGACGTTGCGACGGTTTCGTCATCCGGGCTGGTTACTGCGGTTGCAAGCGGAACCGCAACGGTAACAGTAACCACTACCGATGGTG